>Ga0307514_10003912_pt1 | contig 13933 bp, 4 predicted proteins | sample 16_EM_MG_FD_203088 | JGI IMG/M metagenome (GOLD analysis project Ga0307514, IMG submission 203088) | Populus trichocarpa ectomycorrhiza microbial communities from riparian zone in the Pacific Northwest, United States - 16_EM | ecosystem: Host-associated > Plants > Roots > Unclassified | place... | reverse complement strand
CAAATATTTTTCCCTCTCGCTTCCTTTTTATCGTAAAGTTAGTACCCGTGATACCTCAAATACTTTATCTCATATCTTATTAACATCTCATCCTTTAATCTACTAACCCATCAAGCTTCCTTAAAAATCTACTTTATATATTTAAAATAATTCTTATAATAATACCGAGCACCACCTAAAAAAAAAAAAACGCTAATGTTGTACGGTTACAGTACTCATCATGACTGACAACAGTTGTCAAAAATTAGAATTGACAGCAGTTGCCGTGGTTACGAAGCTCCACGAAAAGCACAAGAGTTTTAGGCTCCACAAATTAGAATTGACAGCAGTTGTCAAGAATCTTTTTTATATTTTTCAGTGTATTAAATACGATATAAAGATAATTATTTTGTCATGTATATCATTATAATATTTAATTATGTATTTATCTCCTATTCTGTTTTGTTTTTTATATCTTAATCGTGTTGTATTTTATTTCCTTGAAAATTAATTTAATGCTACCTTAATATTATCAATTATATTTTTAAACAGTAAATGATTTTTTTAAATATATATAAAATTTGTGATTTATTTTTTTATAATTTGCTTAATGTTGATGAAATTATTATCTTTTTTTCTAAAAAAATAATTCAATAAGCGGTTACCACATGATACACGTATTTTCCCTACTGGGAACGATGACGGTGAAGTCACTGAAGGGGTCACCACATGATACACATGTTATAATATCCCCTGGCACGCTGCCCTCCGTCCCAATTATCAAGCCTAATCGCCACCACACACGTTCATGTACAGTGACCACAACTTAGCATTCTTGCCAGCACGCATTTAATGATCGCAACAGCTTCAAAACAAGCCAAATGGAATCAAGATCAAGCGAAACCAGTCCTGGCTCCTAGTAATCACTTTACTATTTTAAATTTTTTTTACTAATTTCTCAATGATTTCACAGGATCAAAACAAGCTCTTTTCTGATTTTATTTGCCTACGCAAGGAGATTTCTACTGAATTGCCGATTCCTTTTTTTCCCTTCTCCAACATTGCACAAGAACAAATCCTATACAAACCCTTGGCAAAATCCTCAATAACCCCAACCAAATCATGGAATGGGTCCAGAGTTGAAGCCAATACCAATTCCGAAAACTTGCTAGGATTACAGGTTCGAAATCGTATCAATAACGGGACCATCCGCCCCTCCTCCTTCCCCTTCGTCGGAGAACACCATGTTAAGCTCCAACATGTCTCCCCTGACATTTGCTCCCTCGCAGCTGAGGATTTGATGAGTGAGAATCTTTTTTCGTCTATCTAGGAAACAGAGGAGAAAAACAACCATGTTTGAAGATTTGATGTGGTAGTGATCTTGCAATTCCTGTTCTTTCTCCCGAAACAATAATTGATAAATCTCCACTCGTGCATCACACTGAAATCATTACGAGGTTTTGGGATTATTCATTTCTTCAATTTTCTTCCCTTTTGCCTTCTTTTAAGCGAGGAGAGGACCCCCTTTATTCCTAAAGTCACGACAAATTTTGGAAAAGAAAAAAACCACGCACGAGCACACACAGTGTTAAAAAATAATTGGCCCGGAACGTAAATAAATCTTGACTTCAGTAGTCGATCGTTCAAGCTCAACGAGGTTATGCCCTTTCTTTTCTCAACCCTAACCCAGCAGATGGGCTTGCTTATGTAATTTGAAACTACTGAATAATTTTGTTTTGTTTTGTTTTGTTCGTCTAGAAGAGGGTAAAACAATCGGGTGTTTCCGCAATGCTATGACTATTTTATATTTTCCTTGTTTATTTCCTGTAATGTACTAATGAATTTTCATTGATTGCTGCAGTGATGACTTCACCTACACATCGATCACAGAAATGCAAATGGGCCAAACTACGTATTACGTTTTTTTTCTTCTTCTATAAATTACAATTTTCTATCCTGTACGATCAACCCAGATCTTGAACTTGAATAAAAATACTAAAATACTCTTGGTGTATAATATATAAAAAAAACACCAATAAATGACTAGTCTTGTTAAGTGTATGCTACTGGTCTTAGAGTTTCTAGCATTTTTTGTTCCCTCGTGTCAAGTCTTGTTAAGTTACAAAATTTATGCACACCTGGATCAGGAAACTTGATTCTGGACATAATCTCTGCGTGGGAGAGAGATGAGAAAAGATTACTATCTTCAATTCTTCGAAACAGTAGCATCAAGGGGAAGGTTTATGTTCATTTCTATTAATGGGGTTTATTTTATTTTCACATGGGTTTCTATTGTTGGCTTTGATCTGTAGCGAGGTTTGGCTAGAAGTAGTGAATTTGTGATCGATATCTACGCTTTCTTTCCTTCTTTTAGGCTTGTTGGAGATTGAAATGACAAAAATAAAAACAACGGTTTCAATTATTTCTTGGGAGTTTGATAGAGATTGAAAAGGAAATAACTAGAAATCGGCACTCTGGACAAGTGGGTTGGGCACTCGGAAATCGGCGGCCAACAAGTGCTTTTCTGACTCGTAAAGGCACCGTGGACAAGTTGAAAACCAATAACTAGTTTTCGCGGATACAATCTTGTACGAGAGTCTCGCGTAAAGTATTTTTTAAAGTAATTTTTGTTTAAAAATATACTAAAATAATACTATATATATATATATATGTTTTTTTAATTCAAAACTATAAAAAAAAACATTAATTCAACGCTTGTAAAAGAAAATCAATTTTAAAAAAAAATACATTCCAACGGCACTTAAAGGTCGTACAAGAACCAACCATTACTGTTGCCGGTGCAGTAAAAGCTGAATGGATTATTGAGTGAATTGACAGGGCTGAATCATCTTGGATCGATAAAGATAATGGTGAATTATTGGCTTTCCATGTAGCTGTAAATCTCTCTCTTAGTACAAGATATTTTGTAGAAAATATTATTTTTTTACTCTTTCTTGTAATATCTCAAATATTTTTTGCAAAATAAAAGAAAACAAAATATGATGTGTGTTATCTATAAAAACCCAGCCCGTGTATACTCCCAAAATCATACGTTAATTTTTTGCAAGACAGTGAAGTGTTAACACTATCAACATGTAAAATCAAATCAAACGAATGGTTGATATTACCGTGTAAGGAGATAATGTCTGATTTAATTATAAAGGCAGAGGGAGCCGATGAGATATTTTTTTAATGGTGAAGAGACTAAATATATCGAAAACGAAACAAATAATAATCTATTAAAATAAAAGGGGTTTTCAACAATAAATAAATAAAAAACTAAAGTATATATCTATCAAACTGGCTCACGGGAGGTAGGGCATTGTAATAATTTGAGAGAAGAAAATTCTGTCACGATTCATCATTTTCACAGTCACAGTCGAGCCACCTTGAATGTGATAAGGGACATGTTGTCCTGATTTTGTTTTTTTTTTCCCCTAGATAACCATAGAATATTAACCGTGTATTTAATATTGCTGTAATTTTTACTATTATAATTCAAAAAAAATAAGTTTTAAAAAATATGATTAGTTATGATTAGTTGAATTTAAATACTTGTTTAATAAAAATTATGATTGATTGTTTGGATAAAATTATGGTTAAAATGATTTAAGTAATAATATTACAAAAAAAGACATGTATTATTTTTTATTTTTTAATTCTATTAATTTGCATTTCATTAACATTAAATTTTACAAACAACCACACGAATTACAACACTTTTTTTTATTGCCTTTTATGCAGGTTTGTGTTGTGATTATAGGAAGAGTTCGGAGAATACTATGTAAATGGTTGCTCTAGTTGACAGACATGAGAGCTTTGCTCGTTTAGGGTGAGAAAACAAGTAAGCAGTGGCTCCAAGATTGAGGAGGGGAAGAGTACTGTCACGTGCACAAAAAAAGAAGATATACAGCAAGTCCTGCGGCATTACTAAGAACCCCAAAAAGGTATGTATATACTACTGTGCAATTAATTGCGTTTTCAATTTAAATTTATGTGAGATTCGCTTCACCAAACTCAATTTTGTGCGGAATCAAACAACTATTAACTATGATTCACCGCAAACGTGAAATCCACCGCGCAATAGTCATAAACTATAGCCACATTATCTCGAAAGAATAAAACAATATCTTTTGTTTTAATTTGCCACACGTGACTTGACACGTGAAAGATCGTAATTTTCGTTTTTGTCTTTTTTTATTCGAGTGTAAAGAGGAAGGGGGCAAAAAATAAAAATATTTCAGTCGTGGACTGTAGCAGTACTCCCATCCCCACGGGCTTTCACTGGATTTCTGCCGAATCGAGAGGACCGCATCCATGGGACCTGGGAGTCATGAATGTGGTCCCCGGAAAATGGATGAGGCCATTTTTCTGAATGCCATGTACTGCAATCAATGATATTACCAGCACTCATCCACTAGACCCAAAATAGACAAAAGTGTCAACTAGCTGAGATATTTGAAGATGCTATGTCTCTCTTTGTTTTTTATATTAAAATATTATTTTTTTATTTTAGCATTATCATATCAAAACAATCATAGATCGTAAAAAATAATGTTTGATGATATTGAATCACTGGAGAGAATGAATCACTTGGAAGTCGAAAAACAGTCGATGAGAGAGAAATTGAAACATAGGATAAATAAATAAATAAATAAAGGAAGGAGAGGGTTTCACATTGTCCTTTCTTGTATAATACTATAATATTATTGGCTTAAATGATATTTTTTTGAGTTTGATGGGTTAATTTGATGGTCATAATTTATTTATTTTGCTTTTTTTATTTATTTTTTTCTTGTTTTCATGAGTAAGGTTAATAAATAATTATACTTCATAATTTATTTTTTATAAATTTATCTTCATCTCATGATTTAAGTTACGAGTTTAGCATTTTAAACATGATTGACCCAAATTGTTTTTATAATGTTTTCTCAATTGATTTTTTTAATGTTATCTTTCAGCATAAGATTGATTGATAATTGAGTTTTATAATTTATTTTATACTAGGTTATCTTGTTTTCATAACCCGAGTTGCGGGTTTGACAAGTTAACTTTAGTTTTTTTTTTTTTGTATTTTCTTAGTTAGTTTTTTTTTTAAGTTTCATCCTTTAATGTTTAACTTGTTTTATTTGAAATTAATGATTGTCACTAGAGACTTACCTGATCGTTAATTTCAGGACCCGTGGGGATTAGTTGAGGTGTGCGCAAACTAGCCTGAACACCTCACGTGAATAATAATAAAAAAATCTTATTTTAAATTAAGTTTTGTAATTTGTTTTGTTTTGATTTTTATAGAGCTGTCATGATCTCATGACTTGATACATAAATTGTTAGGTTAATCTGACTTGATCCGAATTAATTTAATATATTATTATCTTAATATTTATTTAAAAAATCACATTTTAAATATATATTTTGATCTAAATTATATTTTTGTTAGTTATTCCGTTAGCTTTAAATCAATCAATGCAACCCAGTTGCATCGATTTAATTCTCATGCAATTTATTTATTTATTTATTCTACCGTAAAAAATACCACAACGTGATGAATTGCATGTATCATGATGGGCTGTATTCAATACCCAGCATTTTACTGCAACGACATAAATAGATCCACTACCTTAACTTGCTGAGGGGTCTCGTGTCGGCAATACTGTTGTTTGTTATTTCTCGTTCAATAAAAAAAGAAAAGAAAAGAAAAGAAGAACTTGCCGTCCAAACAGCATCTCGAAAGCATAACGTGGATATTCAATAAAATATCCCGTTCGGTACTGTATTAATCACGGATCAATAATTCAGATTCTTAAATAAAGAATATAAATCAAGTCATACTTGGACCTACCTTTATATATCCACATATACGTGCACGTGTTTGGCGTTGGATAAATTTTCTGAATTTATTTCATGATGTTGACTGGGCTTGCATAATTTAGACAATCTCGGTTTTTTTACTTCGTCAAGTACAGATTTTTATTGAAAAAAGAAGAAGAAATGCATGTACATCGATCTAGCTTCGAAATCAACTATACGCTGAGAATGAAAACAATTTTACATGTCATTATAGAGATGTCGAAAAACATATAATAAAAAATCAATAGAGAAACTAAGATCTGGAACTCAATTTAAAAGAAAAAATATTTTACAAATAAACCTACAATTAACATATTATTTTTTAGCATCAAGTATAATATAATCTCAGGCATGTATTATTACAGCAAGCATGATGACTACACTATATCATGACATGATTCGCAGCATGTAGATATTAAAGGTGTTCGGGAGTGTGATAGGATAATTGTTTTTAAAAATGTGTTTTTATTTATAAATATATTAAAATAATATTTTTTATTTTTTAAAAAAATTATTTTTAATACCAGCGTATTAAAATAATAAAAAAATATAAAAAATAATAATTCTAAAAAAACTTAAAATTTTATAAAAATATTATTTGAAATGTACTCTTACCGGATCATGCCACCACAAGGTGAGGATTGCTAACCGGATTTCAACGTCTACAGCGAAGGCCAGCATTCTTTCAAAATAAGAGATAACCCCACCCCGACAACAAAATCAAATGGCGTCACTTTTTAAAATTTTACTCAGAAAAATAACCATCCGTCGTCTTTTTGTAAGGTAGGCCCCCCCAGCCTCAGCCTATAGATTTTTTATTTATTTTTTTATAATTGAATTTAATTATAGTATTTAATTTAAATTTAATTGAGAAATAAATTAAATTTATATTTTTAAAAGAGATAAAATTTAATTTGTTTTGTTTTTTTTATATTATCCTATCATCTTCATCTTATTTTTTTAAAGATCTCTAAAAAATATAGGTAAATGAATATTTTTAAAAAATTAGTTTTAACTTTAAATTTTAATTATTTTAAATTTTAAATTAGAGAGACTGATATTTAGTTTATTTTTTACAATTTTTAGATATTAAATAATTTTTGGAATTTAATTATTGACTCCTAAAACTATTACAAACATAAATTTTTATTAAAATCTTTGAAGTGAATTGAATTCAAAGGATTGGATTTGTACATGATATTAAAATCCTTAGCTATTTTCGGGTTAGTTTTCCTTTCACAGTTGGAAATTTGGGAGGTCAGATTAAGGTATTTATTATATTTGTTTTTTTTCCAGGTCAGCGCCTCTGTAACTCAATCCAAGCTAAAAACGTAAGAATTTGAAAAAAATAAAAATAAAATATTGAGTTTATGAACCAATCCTTGAAAATAAATAATTACTAAGAAAAATGCACACGGGCGAGTTATTGAATCGGTAAGATCATTCAGTGTCATCTAGTCATCTGGATTCAGTTCATAGGATAGGGCTAGAATTCCACTGTTTTTTTTTTTTTTTTTTTAAGCTACAATCCTTTTAACAAATGTTTTAAGAATTCATTTGTTTTTAAGTTTTAAAAATTCTTATTTTATTTAATATTTAAAAATTGTTATGATCGGAAGCGTAGAGGCCATGCAAACTCTGCACCGTGTAACGTGTGACAATTTAACATATATATTTAATAGTAAAATAATTTTTTATACATTAAAGATACATATAAAATTCATATCTTTTTTTAAGCTTTTCCATCAGTGCATGGCATGTTTATTAAAGACTGATCTATTCTGAACAATCGCACCTGAAATTATCATCCAGGTGAATTATTTTGTATCTTAAAATTCATTTATGATATGGTAATTTAAATTAAAAAAAAAAACTTTCAAATAAAAAAATATATTAAAAAAATAATATAAAACTATGATTAAACCTGATTGGGCTCACGCGAATCCATGGTAGAGGTAAGAGAAAAAAGAATAATGAGATATTAGAGTCGCACACGGCTAATAAATATTAGACGTGACGTGACGTCTTGTCGTTTATCAGAAAAAGATAGTCGTCATTCAATGAATGTTTGAGGGCAACCATGTAGCCGCGGATGAGACCCCATCTCTACGGACTGCACTGGGTGTCTGTAGCGTTGATGTGAGTAGAGAGGACCGCGTCCATGTGAATTAGGGACTGTGGTCCCCAGCCACCCATTAGTGATTAGCCTCTCAATGAATGTCCACAGCCCACCCATTTGACGACGACATTTGAGGTTCATCCACTCGACTGGGAAACAAAAAAACATCACTCACGTGAGAGGCGATAAATGCAAGAATGCAGAACGAGGGAATTCATTTCTCACGATATGTTCTACGGGATTTAAAACTTTTTAGCAGATTTTAGGCCATAAATGCAAGATATTATGACTTGGATAGCATGTTTAGTTGATTAATCCAATTGATTTGATTTTTTTTAAAATAATTAGTTTTTTAATTTTTTTTAATATTGATTTAATTAGAAATTAAGGTTTATTATTTATTTTGGTTTGCTATCTACAAGATGATCTCAATCTTATAACTTAGGTTACGTGTTTTGCAGGTTAACTCGAGCAAACTCAATTCATTACATCGTATCCTGTTTTTATATTTATTCATGTCTTGATTTCAACATTTAACAGTGAGTTTTTTTGAAAATTAGAATTCATAATTTATTTTGATTTTTTTTATGAGGTAATCACAGTCCTATGACCTTGGTCTTAAGTTTGGCACGTTATCCCGGGTTGATCCCAGTTATTTTTTTTGTTTATTTTTTATGAGGTTATCTTGATCTTATAACCTGGGTTACGAGTTTAACAAGTTAGATTTAGTTAATTTTTTTTTATTTCTTTCTTCAATATTCATGTGTTGATTGAGAATTAAGCTTACAATTTGTTTTGAATTGCTTTATACGAGATTATCTTTTTAATTAATTTTTAAAAAGAAAGTTGTTATCTTGAATTTTTACGAGTCAAATCATGTTTTTATTAGTTATTCATGTTGAATTTTTATAATTTAAACTATGTTTTTACTTATTATTCAACTTGTTTTTGAACCTAAGTCAATTTACATCTTCATGATTTATTTCTGGTGGGTAGTTAGTTCTCAGAAAAAAAAACAGACAAGTGGTTGTTGGTTCCTTCAATAAGAAAAAAAAATAAAAAAATAAAAAATAAAAATGGTCACGTGGTAGTAATCATGCAAAACTCTGACATTGGAGATCGAGAGAGAAAGTGGAAGATAGAGTGGGTACGATCCTTTATTGACAGAGTGTCATAACATTATTCGAAATCATATCTTTTGGATTAGCCATAAATGAGTGTCATAGCTTTATTTTTTTGATGTTCTAGTTTTTAGATGCCGAGTAACGAGAAAGATCCTCGCTTAAAAAAGAGTGGAGAGAGAAAAGTTTTGGTACGCGGTGAAAAAAATAATTTTGATATCAATGGTTCACTCGTAGAGATGACTTCAATCAAAATGATTTTATTATTTAATTATATCAAATAAAATAAATTGAGATTCAAAAAAAAAATTATCTGATTAGATTTAAAGTTTTTTAACTAGTTAAAAAGTGTTTTTGGATCATTTGATCTTGTTCCAAGATATAGACTTAAATAAAAGGTCAAAGTTTATAAACAACAAAGAGTGGAGAGAGAAAAGTAATTGGAATATTGCCTTGCAGACCGCTCTCTTAATCTTTTTGGATTTTTTTTTGGTTGCAAATTCATGGAGAGAATAGAGGCATGCACATAAAAACTTCAACAACAATATGTAAGTTTGTTGACCAATCAAAAGAGAGCAAACCGATCAGCCTGATCGTGTAATTCACCATCAATTGCCAAGACAAGTAAAAGGAGGAAAGCTTTTTTGGCCGGTATATGCTGGAAAAAGTAATTTAATTGTTATTTTTGTATTTTAAAAACTTTGGTGTCAAGAAACATCTCGTAAAACATCTTACAATGCGGTGATAATGGAATGTGACAAAGATGATGGGTGTTGATGGAGTACTAAAAATTGCAGTGATTATGAAGGAAGCATCGGTGATGATATTGGTTCCGGTGAAGGTGGTGCGCAATACATGACAACACGGTGAGGGTGGGGTGGTGTTCTGATGGTGTGATAGTCGTTGAAATAATCCATTATCATGTATAAATATTTTCTTAACTAGTAAGCTAATTTTATATATTATTATAAATTATTTTATATTGAATTATTTTTCTATAAAATATTTACGCATATCCTTATAATTAACTATGAGATCTTCTACTAGAAACAAGTAGCATACAAGCTGATTATTGTTTTTTAATTTTATAAGTGTTATTTTTAAATAATTTTATTTTATTTTTTAAAATTAATATTTTATATCATTTTAATAAGTTAATATCAAAAATAAATTTTAAAAAATAAAAAATTTATTATTTTAATAATATATTTTTAAATAAAAAAAATGTTTTAGAGAACAAGTAATATCTCCTTTTGTAATACATACAAGAAAGCGGTCCTTGGTTGTGAAGAAGACGAGAGACATTTTCGAAGGGGAGGGGTCCAGGCTCATTAAAAAAAGGCATGGACAAAATAATAAATAGTCAGTGTCCTCCCGCGCATTTATGGAAGAAAAAACAACAAGTGGTGAAAGGATGTGGCCTGTATTAAATGTGTGGGGTTGATGAAAGTAGGGGGGGAATTTGATGACAGGTTTTTTTTGTTTTTTTTTAAGCGCCTCCTTCACGTGTATTTTTTTTTTAATGAAAATTCACAATAAGATAATAAATGGTAACTGTACTCTCATGCATTTTTTGAAGAAAAAAACAAAAATAAATAAAGGATGGTAATGATCTAAATAAATCAAAACACCTTATTTTTAACCAAATAAATAAATAATAATAATAATAAACATCTCGATGCTGGTTTTTACCTGGTTCAACTTTAATCCAGGTTTACCGAACAATTTAGATTTCTGATTTCATACATCATGTTTTTTTTTTATTTAATTTTTTTAACTCGATCCTGTTTAAATCCAAGTTAAAAATCATTTAAAAATTTAATTTCAGTTTTTTTTTACTGTTATTTTTAAACATGTGTGTGATGCCCTTTTCATTTCTTTGTAAAGGAACAGATTTGGGTGGGTTGGTTTAATATTTTTTGAGTATTTTTTAATGATTTCAACATGTGTTTAAAAATACTTAAAAAATCAAATTATTTAAAAAAATGAAAAAACACATCACTCATCACAGATTTGATTTATTATGAATCGCGTAGTTTTATGATGAATTTACTTAAACAACCTTCAAAAATATCTCGCACGTCAAATCTCAAGTACCACGCTGAATGCATTTTGCTCATCTACAATCTGCTGAGATTTTGTTGTTTATTGATTTTGTTGTTTGTTATTATGTTTGTTTTTATATTTTAAAAATATTTTTAAAAAATTAAATATTTTTTTTTAAATTTTTAGATTATTTTGAAGTGTTAATATCAAAAATATTTTTCAAATAAAGTTATTATTTTTAATTTTTATGAGTCAAATTATGTTTTTACTAGTTTTTCAGATTGAATTTTTATGAATCAATCTATGTTTTTACTGGTTATTCAATTTGTTTTTGAACCCAAGTTAATCTGGTCAAATTAGATTAATATCTACATAATTTATTTGTTTTAATTAAAAAATTATTAGCGATACTTGGATATATTTTTTATATATTAAAAATAATTTTAACTTCATATATAGCGATAGATAAAGATGACGTATACCAGCAAAAGAGGTTAAAGGAATAGTACCACTGGACTAAGCTTGTACATATAAGTTTATATATTATTTCAACTAGCATGAATCCAAGAAGACGATATTGAAGAGTAAACACGCACAATAAGATAATAAACAATAATTTTTAATTTAGATGTTCGATTGCTCACCTATCACGATTTTTTTTTCCTATCCAAACCTACAAAACTAGCCAAAATTGCTCACATTTAAAAATTAAATTTGATATATTTATTCAGGTAATGTTTTTATATTTTTATTAATTTGTATTTCTAGTTTATTTTATTTGTAGGTATTTAGCCATCATTATCATTTAACCTGAACTTATTCAAATTGGCGAGCTTTCACATTTTACTGTTCTGCTCTGTATTGAGGACCGGCCGGTTAATTTGTTTTTAATATAGAAAAATATGTTTTAGTATCTTGTTAATGTTATTTTTTTAAGGTTTTTCTGAGTACTGAAAATCTGTATCACGACACTATACACTGTATCAGTATGTGCCCACCTCTACAGAATGATATCATGCATTTAGGCTCATCAAAGAGGATACTTGCTTGGTTTCACAGGCTAGGTTTTGTTCCTTTCACAGGGTCAGGGATAACAGCAGAGATCCATGGAGGTGGAGGATGCGCCGTCAACCTCCGTCTATATGGAGACCTCCCTAACTTCCATACTTGTTTGTATTTAGTGGGCTGGAGGATATCCCCCCATCTCCATATCCGAATAAATCAGGTATTTTTACATGTCTCCTCCACCTTCCTCTCCATAAAAACAAAAATCTTTCTATGCCCATATCTGTATTCACATAAATAAAAACATATCCCTGTAAAAACAGATACAATCGCCATCCCCATGTGAGGTCAGGCACTGAGAGTTGATGGTTCGAGCATGATTTATTATCATTGCTCACGACATTCCTTGACTTGGAGTTGAAACCATTTGATTGGAATGGTGAAGGTGAATGTGTATTTATACACTGTCTGTAATATCTGAGACAGCTCTTTTTTCTGGAAAATACTGACCTTTAAATATAAAATGTAAGAAGCTAAGCCCATGGCAATCCGACTTTCATCGATGAAATTGCATTTTCCTTTGATTAAAAAAAAAGGGAGAAAAAGAAAATTCGAGAAGTAGGTTATGACTCCTGGCGAGGTAGCGATGCTAATTGCTAAATACTAAAAAATTGGAAATAGAAAGAAAGAACTACAAAAAAAAGAGTATCATAAAATATTTGTTTATTGATAGGATCGTTAAACCCTGAACCACACAAAGGTTTCCAACATATACAGCACTTCAATTTAACTTAACCAAAGAAACATTCAACACGAGTTGATCTTTATTACTTCAGCATATTTCCATTTACAAATGAAAATTGCAGGGCAGCAGAGGTTCATTATCCTTGGAGAGACTTAGAAGAGATAGTAGTCCATGATCATACGGCTTGCACAGGCAGGCAAAAACTTGGCATGAAATTCAGTGAGAGCAGGAGATTGAAGATACTCATTGAAGGCATCCTGACTGTCAAATGAAAGCTCAAACCCGTAAAGGTAATCATGGTTCAGTTGCTGAACAGGATAGTTTTTACCCCTGTCACAACACAATACAGATTAAAATGGTAAAGATCAGTGTTAGGAAATTAATCACAATCATGACAGAGAGAAATCAGAGCTAGCAGTGCTTAATTAGTTTGAAGAAAGGAGCTGGAAAATTAAATTAAATCAGTTGAGAGAAGGATATGCTTTTATGTTACCAGCCAAATCCCTTCACGGGTTCGATCGCATCGGCGACAAGAGCATAGTCTTTTATGAATTTCTCAATTTGTTCATCAGTGATCCCATCATTAAACCGTACAAAAACTATGTGCTTCAACACCTTTGAACCAGGTAATACGATTGCAGATTTCTTCGAGGCCATTGTCTTAACTCTCTCTCTCTCTTGATTTCTAAACGTATTTCTCTTGAATATCTCACTCCTTTTCTCTCTCTCGGTGCTGCGAGGATGTATGACCCAATGCCCCTTTTATAGGGAAGCTAGCAAGCTACGAGGACCTGCAGGTTACTTTCTCTCATTTGAAGTTTTGAACGACACCTCTTGACATGGCTCGGCATTTATTAAAATCAGGGATGACAACGGCAATCATTCATGAAAAAATTTACTCTATTTGTATCTTGTTTATTAGTTATTGAATAAAAGATTTTAAATTGTAATTTTTATTTATTGAATATCATATGTTTATTTAATATTAATTATCTAGGTATTATTTATTGTTTATTGTTTATTTATATTATATATATATATAATATAAATATTATATATGTAAGTATA
>Ga0307514_10003911_pt1 | contig 13933 bp, 12 predicted proteins | sample 16_EM_MG_FD_203088 | JGI IMG/M metagenome (GOLD analysis project Ga0307514, IMG submission 203088) | Populus trichocarpa ectomycorrhiza microbial communities from riparian zone in the Pacific Northwest, United States - 16_EM | ecosystem: Host-associated > Plants > Roots > Unclassified | place... | reverse complement strand
TAGATTGTGCAGTTTTAGTCGCTCTTTCACCTCCCGGTTTCAGATTTGCGATCCGACAAGTATTCGTTGAGTCGCGATCGAAAACCCGCCAATTTCGCTTAAATTCAGCCTTGATTTCACAGCCACTCAACAAATATCAGTCGGATCGCAAATCTGAACACGGGAGATGAAAGAGCGACTAATGCTGCACAATTTACGTACTGATCATGTCATGATACGATCAGAACTCAAATACTTAATTGGAGGCAAAGTTGGAGGAACCGTAAAATGGAACCGTGGTCCGGTTCGAACCTGTCCCCGAACCCGGTGGGTACCCCTGTTTTCCGGGTAACAATCCGGTTCCAAACCCGGACTGCAGCCGGGTAACCCGGAACCGTTGCTAACACTAACCGCGTGGTAATATACAGCAGCACACGGGAGTTTATCAAGCATAAGAGTTGTAACAAGACGTATATATCGGATGAACAACTGCACGCAATGGAGCTCTGTAAATACCATGGTATTGAGGTTCAAGTTCAGGGTTTAGATGCTGAACGCATATCTCAGTTGTGTCGATGCCCAGGAAGCCAGAGCGGGCGCAGAGGGGATCGACGGAATGATTGGGTGTGGGTAAAGCAATGCCTGGGGAGGTGTTATGGCGCGCTGAATGGGCGTCTCCCGTGGCAACTGCAATGGCTATTTAAAACAAAACTCCTAAACGAGGATGGAGCTTTCGTTGAGTACTAGTTAGCTCTGGCGCTCACCATATTATCTGAAAACTCTGGTTACTTGGATCCCGTCTTGAAATTTGTACAAGTGAGAAAAGCACCGGCAGCTGTTGCTTGGCAAGATTTCAGCGTGGGAAACATTGTTGGCTGCGCGCACGTAATTTCAGAGAAAGCTACTAGTAGTTAGACTGGTGATCGGTGGAACGAGCAATGGATTGTCAATACCCACATAGATCTGGCGACTTGGAATGATGTGTATAATTAGTAAAGGGAAATTTGCATTTTGCGCGCAGGTAGAAGGAACGCGACAAGAGATTTTTGCAGTGTCACCCATCGCATTGCAATCCCAATTCAAGCGCATACTCAATGAACTCATTCCGATGTATTGTCACAGTTGGCCACAACGCCAGAGTGATCGTTTAAAATAGGGGATCGACAGAACGCGAAGAAACAGTGAAACAGCGATTGGAGGGCGATATACAATGCGACACATTGTATTGATGCCGGGCGTGGAGTAATCCGCCACCAGGGTGTCTCTGACGGCTCTGACGGAGCGTGTCCACTCTGACAGAGCCATTCCACCTGAACGGAATATTTTTTTGCTGATGTAGTATGCGATTCCCAGCTGTTCTGTCTATGGGTGGGTCTGCCATTGCCAGCAGCAGCCAGCCCATCCCCTACAGGGACAGCAACAGCAATAGCAACCACATTACCAACATGACCAGCATTGAGAATACGGGATTAGTCAATGGAAGTTTGATTGTAGAGGGTGGGATGTCGCTTGGAGGTTAAGAATGGTGTCAATAATGAGATGTAGAATTTCCTTTGTGTGCTCTTGTATTCTAGGTTTCATCGATGTATCATAAGAGTAGTAAATGTAATAGAACTGATGGTTTACTGAAGTCTGATCTGAAAGGGGGGAAATCATGATTACGATGATGCATAACCCTCCCACAACAGTTGACCTGCAAGGTACTGACGATTTTCAATCAAGAAATTAAATATGTGAACCACTTCTACATGGTAACCATTATTGGTCAAATTAAGCCAGGAGGGTATTTAAAAACAAGAACTACATGCTTCATTAAATGTATGGAGCCGGTACTATTATCATCGCAAGGACTAATCGAATTGGGCAACGTAGGAGTATGCCGAGAGATGATTTGTGATATTGCCAAAGGAAGTGTGAACCGTTCGTCAAGTGCTCGTTGTTACATTTGCAACAGTGGGTACACTGGTTGTGACACTGGAAAACAGCATCGCGACGACTCAATGAACACTCTAGAACAGTAAAGCAATGTCATATTTCAGGGAAACCTCGATTTCATTTTTTTGAGTTTGCGGGTACAATAAACTAAATAAATTTAATGAAGGAAATTTAGTTTTTGCTGATGTAAGTAAATGGAAAGAAGTGAATAGTAAGATATTTAATACAAATCTGAGTATTATAGCTATAACATATTTATGCTAACTCCTACTCAGCCTTAGATCACATGTTGGCATTATACTAATAGTTTATTTTTGTAGTATTCAGAATATAATTTCATACTCTTTAAGATATTCCTATACACTATTCTATATTATAAAAGAATTGCAAGAAATTTAAATATATATTGAAAATATTCAAATGCACTCCAGTTTGCATTTAAACTCTCCAGAAGGGTTTAAAAATATGAGAAAAAATTAGTGTAGTAGTTCAGATTGACTGAATTTTTCAGTTATAACTTCTAAACTATTTTATATTTAACTGATGTACTATTGATTGTTTTTACAATTAGTATCACATGGTTTCTGTAATTACACATAACAAAGTTACATGTACCAATCCAATTGCTTATACCACTAGTATACTTACTATAATAAGTTTGTTACATATCTCTAGACCATAAAATAACCTTGCAATACTATAGTTATCATTAAAATTAAGTTATTTTCACTTTATTATAGTGCTTATAAATATACAGTTGTAATAAAAAAGTAAATATATGCTAGAAGGTACTGATTACCTTGTCAGGTATACACTCTTTCTATTAGGAGTTCTCCTTTAACAGCGATAGATGACACTTGGGGACAGTCGTATGCATCGCATATCTTGGATATGCAAAATACCTATGCAAGATGTACAAGTAAGGTCAGTAGTATGCTTCTTAGCGGGGGGTTCATACTAGTCGTGAGGAGACTGAAGACAGCCGCGGCTGGCATGAGTTCTTGCAACTGCTAAGCCTTACTGGGATGTAGTTAAGACATCAGCAGTGCTAGTGGTTTCTATTTTCTTCCATCTTCTAGCCACTAGCGGGACATGCATGGTTGTCATGCAGGGCGGTTGATAGTCAATATGCGAGTAAGTGGGCTCTCCACCCCTACCTGTAATGGGCTAGGACTCCGAGGGGCACGTTCCGGTTGGAGACTTAAGCATAAGATATGTAATGGCTGTCATGATTAGGTTCTCGGCAATGGCACGAGACATGTCCAGGGCCAGGCAAACACAACCTTATATAGATAACTCGCGATCTCTCTGAGATTGCCAGCGATAATCTTACCTATCAACTACTCTATTATATTACCACATCCACATGTGCAACCATATCTTCCCATATACTCTCATACGCGGCCATATACGGATATATGGCCTTACACTATTATCGCTCTCAATCAATTTGATACGTTTCGCTCATGGGATCCCGCGATTTACCCCTTTCGATGCATCGCTATAAAATAATGCGATTTATCACAAAACATGCCTCCAAAGAAGTCTACCAGAACTCAATTGCAAGTCACTGACATCCATGAGAGTGATGACACTCTGCAGGCAGCGGCATCGACAGCCGAACGCACTACTCCAACCATCTTACCTGAGGCTGAGATTGACAATGACAATGACAATGTCCTCTGCGATGACTTCGGAGGTCAAAGAAACAAAGATAGCCCCATCGACAACGATACTGGTGATCTCCGTTCCCAAATTACTGACGAGGCTCGTCTAGACCTGGCGACTCAAAACCGGTTGATGTTGGAAATGCTGCTCGAAAACCAAGCCCAGTGGAAAGCCGACCAGGGATTTGAACAGGAGAGGATGGCGGCCGAATAGGAACGAATGGCTGCCGAACAGCATCAATCGGCTGCTCAATGCACCGAACACACCGAACAAAGCACCCTAGGCCCAAGACCGAATATCTACAAGATGGTTGACCCAGTATGCTACTGCAGCAGCGCGAAAGAGCTGGACCAATTTCTGGGCGCATTTTGATCGAATTTCAACTCCCACGGCCACCTATTCCCACATGGTGGACCAGATCACGTCAAATATGCGATCTCTCTTCTGAACACCTGGAGTAATCATCAAAACCCGACACTTGGACAGACGGCGATGACAGACCATTTGGAATGGGTGGGCAACTTATCCGCGGAATCCGACCCATGCCTACAGGACTTTGACCTCTTTTGACAAGAGGTGGCCAAGGTTTATGGGGATAAGAACTGACGATGCGTGGCAGTGATCACACTGATGCAGGGATCCATATATCTTCCACAAGAATCGGTCAGAGCCTATACGAATCGTTTGAAAGCTAATTGGAGACAGGCTGGGTGGAATCTACAGAAGCATGAAGAAGTCCTCCACAACATTGCCTGGGCAGGCCTCTGCAACTCTCTCAAGAATAAAGTTGGACTGATAACGCCCGCCTGCAGCAGATTTGACACCATGGACGAGTTCTTCAATAAGGCCGCGGCCTCGGAAGTTACCTATGTTGAAAACAAGAAGCCACAGCAGCACCAACAACAGCAGCAGCAACAACAGCAGCAGAAACAGCCTACGGACTCATCTTCCAAAGGCGGGAAACGAGGCTACTAGCCTTCCATCTCTGAGCCAGCCGACACCACCTGCCGTAGCAAATCTGGCCAATCAGAATCAAACTGACACATATCAGGCGGCGGAGGACAATCGTCAGGCTTATGGCCAGCACCATGGGTTTCAACGGAAATCTTTGAAGGCTGATGTTCTACCGGCAAGTACTTACGATGCAGATCTCCGAACAACAAGGCGAGCTTCTGCCTTAAATACTCACGAGGAGGTAACCCACCGCAACAGCAGGACCAGATACTAGCCCCAAACAGGGACGGAGGACACCAAATCAAACAACAGAAGTTCTTCAATAATCAACAGCCAAAAAACACATACGCCTCTCTCGTAGTGTTAGCAACAGGTACGGGTTTGAACCGGAAAAACAGTTCGGTTTGATTTGGTTCCAGACCCGTCCAAAAATCCCACCTGGAGCTTCTTGGCGGGCCAAACCGGTACCCATACCCATCAACCCGCAGGTTTTGCCGGGTATTGCTAGACCCGTCGGTTCCAATCTCCGGTTTTCATTTTTGGGTTTTTCTATTTATGGTCCCAGACAGATATGTTACTGTTATATGCAAAATATAAACTTTGGTACATCATTCTCTGTATTTGTTTCATTGGCTGTCTTTATAATCAAAACACAGAGAGACATGCTCCCTGCTACATCCTGAAGTTGAGTGTGAACAAATTTTTGTCTTGCATCATTAGTAAAATTTGAGGTCCGGAACAGCCATATTAATAGTTAAGGCAGTCATTGCGCCGGAAATGGATCAGTTTGCACCTGCGACTGTGCCGACATCATTTTTTGAGCTGATGGAGATGCACAATAGTGTTAGCGGAAAATTGCAATGCCGCAAGCAACATCACGGACATCAAGTAGTCATATCAGACTAACATACTGGAAACCACCGTCTCACATATGCATATTCGCTCTCATAAGGGACGCGGTTCCCAATTCATCACCAATTCCGAAATCGAAGCCTGTTAAACCCGTTAGCTTTCACCCCTGCATATTTTCTCCCTACCTACTTACCATACAGGAAATGGATTCGGATGAACATATTGTATTGGCTTGTAGGTCACCTGTACACTACCTGCACAATATGTAATTATTGACGACATATCTCCACAAAATGTAATTGCTGTATCTAATTTGTTACGTGTCAGAATTTTTTTGATTTCAGTGACAACATTGTGAGACATGATAGTTCGTCTGTGCATATGCAAGAGTCATACAGGCCATACAAACGTTCTAAACTCCAAAGCGAGTTGATTGACAATTGATCAACGCATTATCGTTCTGCCTTTTACAGATAAGTGAGAATGCGCAATCTAAACTCGCGATAAAATTGACTAACAAAGTTTCACTTAGTGATGGAATAGAAGTTATAGAAGGAGCGGTCAATGCGCAACGCGAATCGGTATGAATGACCACCATCATGTTGCATTTATCCATACACCCAACTATATCACTCCCATCAGCAAAAAACATTTCCGACCAGGCGGAATGGCTCTGTCGGAGTGGAGGCGCTCCGTCAGAGCCGTCAAAGACACCCTGGTGGCGGATTACTCCGCGCCCGGCGTCAATTCAACACGTCGTGTTCCATATCGCCCTCTGATCACTATTTCACCATTTCTTCTCATTCTGTCGGTCTCCTATATTAAACGATCACTCTGGCGTTGTGGCCAACTGTGACCATACGTCGGAATGGGTTCATTGGGTACGCGCTTGCATCGGGATTGCAATGCGATCGGTGACGCTGCAAAAATCTCTCCTCGCGTTCCTTCTACCTGCGTGCACAATGCAATTCTCTCTTTACTAATTATACAGGATCGCAAGGCGATGGGTGATGCTGCCAAAATCTCTCCTCACGTTCCTTCTACCTGCGCGCAAAATGCAATTCTCTCTTTACTAATTATACGAGATTGGAAGGCGATGGGTGACACTGCAAAAATCTCTCCTCGCGTTCCTTCTACCTGCGCGCAAAATGCAATTCTCTCTCTACTAATTATACCGGATTGCAAGGCGATGGGTGATGCTGCGAAAATCTCTCCTCGTGTTCCTTCTACCTGTGCGCCAAGCCCAAAATCAAGTCTAGAGAAGAGCTTTCGTAGAGCATCTGCTGATTGAAATGATTCGGTGTTGATGTTGTCCAGTCCACGCCTCAGATGTTGATCTATCCACGTATTTGTTTGCTGGCTAAATGATTGAGCCTGATGAAAGTCGTGTGCTGACTGATAAGGATGTCATGGATTCCATTGTTCTGAGTACTTGCGATGCTTGTTGTACAATCCAGTTGCTTTGCCATATGCTTTCCCCCCCACATTTTCCTCTCCAACTACCTGCTGTTGAGCCCTCGTCTTTGTTGGATCAGAGGTACAAGTCAGATCAGGCTTCTAGGGGTCTATCGATTCTTCATCGGGAGTATCTTCAGGTGGTGGTGCACCAGATACATTGTCTATGGGTAGATGAATTAGTTAACTAAGCTCATCAATGGCCATTCAGGGGCACTGACTGAAGTCGGACCATGACGGCCCGGGTCGCGGGATTATATCAGCCACGAGATAGATGTTTCCAAGGAGTTAGATGCCGACTTCAACTTTCCGAAGATCCACTTGATGTCTCATTGAGTCGAATTGATTCGTCAATCTAGAGCGTTGCAATAGTATTTAGCCGAGAGACATGAACAAGCACATAAAATGAACCACAAGGACGGTTGGAACGCCTCCAATCACAATCTCAACTACCTGCCTCAAGTAATCACCTTTCAGTATCGCATTCTCTAATTCGAAATCAGAGAGCTCAATCTCCAAGCCCTCGCTCAGCATCGGGAGAACAGCACTGCCGCCTGCAAAATCCTCCCATCCGATGCTGATCTGGCTGCCCCCCTGGGCTCCCAGTCATATGTGAAGTCCGAATTCATGGGGCCCCAAAACCGCCGTGATTGAAAGCATCCTGACGCTATGATCAAAGACTTCAGAGCATTACTCGACAATACATAAGACGCAACGCACCGCGTGGCAATATACAGCGGCACACGGGAGTTTATCAAGCATAAGAGTCGTAACAAGACGTATATATGGGATGAAAAACTGCACGCAATGGAGCTCTGTATTTACCATGGTATTAAGGTTCAAGTTGAGGGTTTAGATGGTGAACGCATATCTCAGATGTGTCGATGCACAGGAAGCCAGAGCTGACGCAGAGGGGATCGACGGAACGACTGGGTATGGGTAAAGCAACGCCCAGGGAGGTGTTATGGCGCGCTGAATAGGCGTCTCCCGTGGCAACTGCAACGACAATTCACAATCAAACTTCTAAACGAGGATGGAGCTTTCGTTGAGTACTGGTTAGCCCTGGCGCACACGACAATACCTGGAAACCCGGGTAACTTGGATCCCGTCTCGAAACTTGTACAAGTGAGAAAAGCACCGGCAGTCGTTGCTTTGCAAGTTTTCAGTGTGGGAAATATTGTCGGCTGCGCGCATGTCATTCCAGAGATAGCTACTAGTAGTAAGACAGGAGACGGACAGAATGAACGATGGATTGTCAATAACCACCTCGATCTGGCGACTTGGAATGATGTATATAATTAGTCAAGAGAGAATTGCATTTTGCAATGAGAGTTGGATTGAAGATCATTCGCACATCTTTGGAACATTATACTACCAGGATATTTTCAAATGTATACATTTCCATTTGCCACATCTCCCATTTCAGGCGCACCTCGATTTGGAACTGGTGCACCTTGCAGACTCGGAAAGTCGCCGAGTATACAGCGAGATGAACACACGCAATTGGTGGTGGGATACGCAAGATCAGCTTCTTGCTGGAGCGACAATTGTGCAAGTCATTTGTGCATCCGACAAGACCCACTTGACCAATTTTTCGGGTAACCAGCATGTCTGGCCACTGTATCTCACGATCTGTGATCTTCGAAAAGATATCCGCCGTACACCTACAAAGTGCGCCTGGATTCTTGTTGGGCTGATCCCCTGTCCTGCAAAAGGTGCCAGAAATACTGATGAGGCATGGCATTCCGCGGTTGGAACACTGCTGTCCCCACTCCAGAATCTTGACATCACTGGCCCTGGGTTGAAATGGGACTGTGCTGATGGATTCCAGAGACAATGTTATCCTCTTTTGGCTGCTTGGGTCGGGGATCATCCAGAACAACTCATGGTTGCTGAAGTCTCATATGGCTCATGCCCGATGTGTGAAATGCCTAAAGGTGCGCCGATGGGGTATTCAACTATTTGACCACTTGATAGCCCACAAAATCAGCATGTTTACTTGGAGCTTCTGGACGAAACTAATATCAATGTTCTGCACACTCTTGGTGTTTATCCAATCCGCAACCAGTTCTGGCAATACCCTCTATCAGCAAAATGTATTTTAGTCACTGGAAGACTCCAGGAGTGTCTGAGAGGATGTGGAGTGTAAACTTAGATGCCTCAATTTCAGGAGAGTATCAGACCCTAGAAGGGCATTCCTGCTGGCCTTCAGAGTAACTGGGATCTCTGATGACTGGTACAGGAGTACCATGGGAGTGACTGTGATAGGTTTCGGAACACCTCAGAGTGCTCGAGAGAACTTTCGGTGCACCTGGGAGCACCGCTGATAAGCCTGAGAGCGCCGGCGACAAACCTGGGAGCGCCTGCGACAAGGTCTGGGAGCGCCGGCGACAAGTCTGGGAGCTCCTTGAATCACAGTAGAGCAGTCTGGGAAAAACAACATTGTCTTTGCGAAAGCAGCTGGTGTGCCTGGAAATTATAGCTACTGCTTATCGTTCAATGATTATTAATACTCATGTATTCAGTTTGTATTCTCATCTATGTATCTATGTATCTATATAGCTACCCATCTATACACAAGTTCATCTAGACTGGCTGCAGGCGGTGCTTGAGAGCAATTCGAGGTGCGCCTGAAAATGACGATCGAGTGAACTCAGGGATACACTCCAAGGCCATGATGGAGCAAGTTTGGAGATGTACTTGGAGGCGGCAATCGAGCATATTTGAAGATACACTTGGAGGTCGTGATTAAGTGAACTGAGAGACGCACTACAACATTGTGATTGAGCGAGTTTGTAGATGCACTTTGAAGCCATGATCGTGTGAACTTGGAGGCCGCGATCAAGAAGTTTGGAGGCCAAAATCAAGCGAGTTTGGAGATACAGTTGAAGGCCATGATCGTGCAAACTTGGAGGCCTTAATCGAGCAAGTTTGGACGAGTACTTGGAGGCAGTCGATGGATGGGTGCGCCAGGTGCTGAGACTCTATTCATCAGTTAGTTAACTCGCAACTGTGGGACTGCAAGTTTACCTTCGAGCTCACATGGAGAGCTGGTTTGATGGCAGTCAATCATATAGGGAGGGACGCCAGAAGCTGAAGCTACATTCAGGGGTTAACTTGTAATCATGAGAATGAAGGGAAGACAAACTATCTTCGGTAAATGCTGTACTTGGTGTATGCTGTATTCAGTGTCAACCATCAGCAAAAAATATTCCGTTCGGGCAGAATGGCTCTGTCGGAGTGCACCTGCTCCGTCAGAGCCGTCAGAGACACCCCGGTGGCAGATTACTCCATGCCCAGTGTCAATACAACGTGTCGTGTTGTATATCGCCCTCCAATCGCTGATTCACTGTTTCTTCACGTTCTGTCGGACTCCTATTTTAAACGATCATTCTGGCATTGTGGCCAACTGTGACAATATGTCGGAATGGGTTCATTGGGTATGCGCTTGAATCGGGATTGCAATGCGATAGGTGACACTGCAAAAATCCCTCATCGCGTTCCATCTACCTGCGCGCAAAATCTGAATCCCTCTTTACTGATTATACATATCATTCCAAGTAGCCAGATGTATGTGGCTATTGACAATCCATCGCTCGTTCCGTCCGTCACCTATCATGCTACTAGGAGCATTCTCTGAAAGTACATGCGCACAGCCGACAATGTTTCCCACGCTGAAAGCTTGCCAAACAACAGCTGCCGGTGCTTTTCTCACTTGTACAGATTTCGAGACGGGATCCAAGTAACCAGAGTTTTCAGATAATATGGTGAGCGCCAGAGCTAACCAGTACTCAACGAAAGCTCCATCCTCGTTTTGGAGTTTGGTTTAAAATAATCGTTGCAGTTGCCATGGGAGATGCCCATTCAGCGCGCCATAACACCTCCCCAGGCGTTGCTATACCCACACCCAATCGTTCCGTCGATCCCCTCCGCGCCCGCTCTGGCTTCCTGGGCATCGACACAACTGAGATATGCGTTCACCATCTAAACCCTGAAATTGAACGTTAATACCATGGTAATAACAGAGCTCCATTGCGTGCAAATGTTCATCCGATATATACATCTTGTTACAACTCTTCTGAATGATAAACTCCCGTGTGCTGCTGTATATTACCACGCGGTGAGTTGTGTCTTGCATATTGTCGAGTAATACTCTGAAATCTTTGATCATAGCATCAGGATGCTTTCAATCACGGCGGTTTTGGGGTCCTATGAATTCGGGCTTCGCATATGACTGAGGGCTTAGGGGGGCAGCCAGATAAGCACTGGACGGGAGGACTTTGCATGCGGCAGCGCTGTTCTCCCGACGCTGTGCGAGGGCTTGGAGATTGAGCTCTCTGACTTCAAATTAGAGGATGCGACGCTGAAAGGTGATAACTTGTGGCAGGTAGTGGAGATTGTGATTGGAGGCGTTCCAACCGTCCTTGAGGTTGGTTTTATGTGCATGTTCATGTCTCTTGGCAGAATACTGTTGCAAGGCTCCATATCAACGAATCTGTTTGACTCAATGAGACATCAAGTGGATCTTCAGAAAGTTGAAGTCCGCATCTATCTCCTTGGAAACATGTATCTCGTGGCTGATATAATCCTGCCAGGCTTTCATTTCGCGCCACTTCCTGGACGGCATCCAAGTTTAAGCATTTGTTTCCTCGTCTACCTTTCGCTTCTTCATTAGTTCTGTTCCTAGGGCATTGGCATTGGCCTTCGCCTTTTTGCCAGCTCGCCCGAGTGAAAAAACATCTGTAAAGGTGTGAAAATGACACCAGGCATCCTCCATGTAGCTCAGTGTTGTATCATCGTGAGATTTATATCGAGCATACATATAGAATTCTAACAATGCCCATGTGCACTCAATTGCATGATTGAGTATGGGATGCTGAGCGGGCCTTCCAACTCGGAGAAACTGGGTTACAACTCCAAGCAGGTACCGGCTCATTTCCTTCATCTCCTTCCCATTCCATTGAGAAACTTCTTCATATGACTTAATTTTTGGTGTGAGGTCGAGGTAAGCAGGCACGGATAACCAGATTGCATTGTACTTCTCGAGCCGTTCGTGCATAATCATGAAGTGGAAAATCCACTTCTGGAGGTGGTCAAGCATGCCGATCTGCATTGTATGGAGGAGGTCGGGCTTAGGGAGGTCACTCATGATACAGCAAATATGTCGACACACATTCAATCCTCGGTGAACATGGCACGACGAAAGTTCGGAATTCGCTGCAGTGCTGTTGGCATCACTGAGCGTTCGATACAGGTTGTGATCCCGCCGGGGGTGTTGCTTGTCAGAAGGGACCTAATGTCCAAGTTCGTTCTTTGGACACTCGCACCAAAAACAGACATGCCACTCGAGATGATGTAGGTCACTATACTCAGGGCAATCTGCAACCCATGCTGCTAGAACTGGTTTGCAATGCCTGAAGTTGCCATCTGCACAGAGAACGTTGTAATACCTGCTCTCAGCGCTGGGATTGTGATTAAAGGTGAGAGGCTGGAGTACCCGCCGGAGTACTGATTTCAGCACCTCTCAGTTTGTTTGTTGCTGCTCATCCAGCCGCTTTTGAGAAATATTGCGGTTCTTGATTGGAATCGGCAGGAGAGCAACCATTACGACGCTGTGTGTTCAGGGCATCTGGCGGATCTTCGAAGATAGATTGGCAATTGTCATATATGCAGGGCACTCTTTCTTGTCGCCATCAAAAATTGCGAGATGTGTTCCGTCGGACATGAAGTTCAAGGGAACCAGTGTATCCCCCACTCTGACCGTTGACTAAACGTCGATTAGCACGTTATTATCCTGGAGTATCTCTCCTTCCCTGCGTCTCCCACCACCAGTCTGCAGTGTGCATTTCAGTATAGAGGCGTTTTGGTGGCGTATTGCAGTTAAAGCAACTCAGAGGGACGTAAATGAAATGCTCGGCATAGGCTGGCTGCCGCATCAACCATCTCATGCTTTTAATGATATCTCGACTCCAGTAATTCAAAGGGCATTGGTGATTGTCATTCCAACTCATATCCTCGAGAGTGTGTAGTTATCACTCCTCAAGAGCTTGATCATCTGGCATGCTAGCCACGAGCTTTTGGACCCGATCTCCGTATTTGAAGCTTGGGATATGCAGAGCGGTGTTTTGTTTCCTCAGCACGTTGTCATAGTACGTCTTCATGCCTGTCTTTTTGATCTCACACTGGATATATTTGTACTCTTCACACGTCGCAAATGGGTAGTAGGGATTGGTTTTCAGGTTCGTCTCAAGACAACCCTGAGCCTCGCGTTCCCATGGCTCAGCATTGTAATTGATCAGCAGAGTGCCAGCGCCGGGGTATATATCCGTCTGCAGCCGAGGAGGTGACGGTGGTTGAGACTCCGAGTTCGCGATGATTTCAATGTGTTCGAGGTGGGGAAACGCGTCCAAGTCTTCAACTAAATCTTTGTTAGCGTTGAATTCACGATGCTGAGCGGGTTCAACGCGTCAGAGTGCGCTGCAAATAGTCAGATGCTTCTGGCATGCAACTTGAAGGTGTTCAGGATGGTGTGATTTGATATGTTTAAGTCGCCAGTGTTACGGGGGTAACAACACCTCTTGACAATATACTTAGTAACCTGTATATGTACTTAGATGCGTACGACCGTAGATCCTATTCCTTAAAATGAATCGTCGGATGACTCCTCCGAACTGATTTCTGCGTCACTAACTTCCTCAACCGTTGGCTGCTGAGGCAATTGTTCAAACTCCTGACGACCCCTTTCCTTAGGAAGCTTGGCAGTTCCTTGTTCCAATTTAATGGCCCGCCTACAATCCGCTACCCTATGGGATCCTTTCCGATCTGAGGGCCAAGCGCAACGGAGGCACTCGCCTTCTCTTTTCCGTCTTTGGATCTCAGCTTCGTTAATACCTTCGACCCTCGAAGGACTTCGCTTGGAGCAAGGTTGTTTTCTATTGATTCGATCCTTTTTCCACAAATGCTTTTTTGGAAATAGCCGTAGGATTTATTAAGCCAGTACGGGTCTTTCCTGTTGCTTTAAGGGCGGCAATATCTCTTAGCCGTCTCGAATCCTTTAGGAATTCCTCGCACTCTTTGAGTACTTTATCCT
>Ga0307514_10003910_pt1 | contig 13935 bp, 11 predicted proteins | sample 16_EM_MG_FD_203088 | JGI IMG/M metagenome (GOLD analysis project Ga0307514, IMG submission 203088) | Populus trichocarpa ectomycorrhiza microbial communities from riparian zone in the Pacific Northwest, United States - 16_EM | ecosystem: Host-associated > Plants > Roots > Unclassified | place... | reverse complement strand
AGTATCAAACATTAAGGTCCATGTTGAGTTTATATTATACTTATTCTTACACCATTAGTGTAACCTTTTCACCTTGACATGATAAACTTAGCTAAACATAATGAAAGAGAGAAGCATAAATAAACAAGGAAAGGAAATGAAAAGCATAAGCAAGAGATTAATATAAGCAAAACTTAAGCATTACAAAATAAAGAGAGAGCAAGAGCATGATCTTGATCTGAAAACCAAGATGCCTAAATACATGGCAAAAGCCTCCTTTTATAGGCCAAAATTCAGAACTATTGATTTGTTGATTAATTGTTGAGTGGGTGGCCATATCTTGACTTGGTGACAATCTTTATCTTCTTGTCTGCCAAAAACGTCATTGATAACGTCATAATTTAAACAGAGTTAAATCATAAAAGTTCTAGGAAATTGTCTCAGCTTTCCAGGAAAAAAACGTTGAGGTCATTTGGACTTCTAGAACTCGAGATATGGGCTGAACACTGAATAGTGTTTGGGCTGCAGGACAAATTCGGACTTCTCCGTTGTTGCTATAATTTGGACTTGAAAATGACTTTTTTAAATCTTGGACTCCTCATGAAAGTTTTAGGCCTATGTCTTAGCTTTCCATCCATATAAGGAAGACCTAAATCGAAGATCTACAGCTCCAGATATGACCTAATGATCGAACAGTGTTCCAGTTTGGACTGAACCAGCATCTCTTTTCTAAGTTTGGCCCTCTCTTTATCCTTTCAATTTCCGTACTTAAACTCATTAATCAATCCTTTCATTTATGTGATAGGCCTGCATTTAAGATGAACATTTACCATAAATTAAAGGTATATTATGGTATCAGACTTGTTATTATAAAACATGTTTTAGTTAAGGAGTTATTGATACTTCAAGTGCAAAATGATGATATAAAACCTTGATAAAAATGCACTTTTAAGTACTAATCAATAGGAATTATAACAGACAAATTATATTTTGCTTGTAAATCTTTTAACCCAATTAACATTCATTTGCATATTCTTAATTTTAATACTCTTATTTACTTGTATGAACCGGGTGACCTTGCAAAGTCTAATCTTGTGATTCATTTCCCGGCAATCCTATCACAGATGCCATTAACCGAAGCTAATCTTGTAATTCATCTCCCGGCAATCCTATCATGGATGTCATTAGCTGAAGCTAATCTTGTAATTCGTCTCCTGGCCATTAGCCGAAGCTAATCTTGTAAATACGCTAGACTTTATTTACATCGAACACAATATTTATTGTAATTGCATTCACCAGAAGAATTTTAAATTGTATAAGTGCAAAAAGGAGGGAAAATCACGCACCTGCTCCGTTTGTCTCGTGACCTCCCCTAACAGAAGATCCAATCTTGGTTGCTCCTCCTGAATCACAAGAAAGTTTTTGGTTATGATTCCTTCAAGCCGATATTATAGAGAATCCATATTCATTCATTACTCATATGTTACTTTCTATGCATGTTCATTTCCTCGTAATAACAAACATACATATATCAGGTATATTTTTAAAGTTAGTATCTCAATGTACAAGTGTTCGTATGACTCAATTCTTTTATATTCTTACATATAATATTCACGTGAAAGTCTACTGTTACTGTCTAACTTGAACTGTTACTGTCCAACTGTTGTTGTTTGAACTGTTACTGTCCAATGGTTGCTGTCCAACCGTTGCTGTCTAGACATTATACTGTTACTGTCCAACGGTTGCTGTCCAACCGTTGTTGTTTGAACTGTTACTGTTTGAACTGTTACTGTCCAACGGTTGCTGTCCAACCGTTGTTGTTTGAACTGTTACTGTCCAACGGTTGCTGTTTGAACTGTTAATGTCCAACGGTTGTTGTCCAACCGTTGCTATCTAGACATTGAACTGTTATTGTCCAATTGTTGTTGTCCAATCGTTGTTGTTTGAACTGTTACTATCCAATGGTTGTTGTCCAACCATTGTTGTTTGAACTGTTACTGTCCAACGTTCTAGAACTCTATTTTAAGTGAGATTGATCTCATTGGAAAGCTAAGACACGAGGCTACAAGTTCTCTAAAGGAAGGAAAACCCAGTTGTGCCTCCAAGATAGTCAAAATTGCTCATCAACCCATCAGTCCTACTGCCCTACAGAATCAGTCATGACTCAGTCTCGGTTGGTAACCCATAACTGGAGTTCTACATCTCCAAATTAAGCAAGACCAATTTCCTTGGTTAGCTAACATCCAAATCTACAATTTCTATGAAGGAACCCGATCCTAATTTCCTCATCCTCCTACCTGAAATCTCACCGAAAGTCGAGAGACAAGTCTATCAAGATTAATCTCCCCCTTCCCTTCACACAATACTTTCATAAACTACATACCACACATGAATTAACTTAATTTTAACAATAAGCACTTTTTCCCCAATTCATGTCTAAGAACCCTAACCAATAATTAAATATCAAGGCATCAATTCATTATCAAATTTGAAATGAATTTTTTAAGATCATGTTTAGAACACCTTACTCGGTACGAATTAAGATTTTGATCTTCAACTAGTTGAATATTTTCAACTCCCTCATTTCTTTTCTTCTTGTTCAATTTCTTGTTAATCCCTTGCTCACAAGTGTTTATCCCATCTATAAACCCTTAATCTTGGATGGGTTCTTAAAGTTTTAGTGTTTCTCTCTCTTTATTTTTTAAGAATGGGTATAAAACTCCATATTTTCTCTCCTTATGGTTCCTGCAGATTTTTGGTGAGGAGAGAGTATTTATACTCTATAATTTCCCTTATTTGCATTTAGGCCCCATTTCCTTTAAGTGTATTATTCTCTTCAATTAAATCCAACCCTCAACATTACCGGCTTATTATAATGTCTCGAATTATTTCGCCCGAAAATTATATTCAAAAATTTTTGAATTCCTGTCTTTTATTTAACCATACACATGAATTTCCTCACTTTTATTTCTCATGTAGTTAGTTTTCAATTTAAGCAACCTTTATTTTTTTTTTCCGGGGTTTACAAGCTCATAATCAAGCTGCGAGTAGGTACTTGGTGCCTTATAGAAACTCTTCTTTAAAAGCTTCATTACTTTTATTGTGGAAATTAGTTGATCTATAAAAGCATGGACAATGACATGGTTAGTAGACAAAGAAAGAGAGAGATACATGATGTTAAGATTGATTGGGAACCATGATGGGTTGAGCGGATTATTGGCTTTCAAATAAGAATGCTGGATTGATTGGTAATCAAGATGAGTTGACCGGATTATTGGTTTCCGAATGAAAATGCTAGATAAATTGGCAACAAAGATGGATTGACCGGATTATTGGCTTTCGAATAGGAATGCTAAAATATTTGAGAACCAAGATGGGTTGTCCAAATTAATGGGTATCCAAAATGGATTACCAGAGTAATTGGTGATAAAGAAAGAATATTGAAGTGTTGGTTTCCAAACGGGAATACTAGAATGACTAGATTTGTAGTGAACCTCAAGAGATTGTTTGGAAAATGAGAAAGTAAACAAAATGAGAAGATCATATGATTATAAGAGTGAAATAAAGTATCGTTTAGATGAAAACTATTAATGTTTTGACAATTTATAACTTGAAACTTAAATAATGTTATTAGTTTTTGTTATATTTCAGGAGATTTATAGGCTCCTCACAAATAGCTAATAATTGCTATTTTGGATTAGATTTAGGAAATATGAATTAACATGATGTATAATCTAGCTTTTTGGGTTTTAATTATATATTATTTTGTTATGTAATTAATTTCCCAAAACTTGTAAAATGAAAGTTGTAATATTGCATTTTGTGTAGAAACAATGTAACTAGTTTATTTTGTATAACGTAGAAGTGGACTTTATTATATTAATAATTATTGATAATGTGAATATTAATAGTTTTTAGTGGTATTATGAATTGATGAGATATAATGAAAGGAATAATATATAGTGAGTTTAACCTCCAGAATGATTGGATTAGAAATAGATGATGGGTTTGTATGAACACATGGTTTAGAAGTGTTATTGATTTAACTTGATTGATGTCTATACTTGGAACGTCTAAAATATAAAGAAAACTCTGTTAAAATTTCAAAAGAAATAATGTTAATTTGATGTAATACCTAAAGATAGAAATCAATCAAGTTTTAAAAGTAAGATCTTATATAAGCTGGTCAATTGTTTTGTTGATAAAAAAAATTGTACTACTTGCAGATTTATTATAAAAAATTTATACCAGAAAGTTGGAGATGTTACATTTTTTATGTGATTAAAAAAAAATGACCAAACATACTCTCTTTTAATCAATACAGGTCATCAAATTAAAAAATGTTTCTGAATTTAGCAAATAAATTATGAGCTAAGAATTTAATTATATTAGCATATTTTTTAGGCTAAAAAGTCATTTTCTTCAAATTCAAAATGTTTAAGTTCTTTTGTAATTGAATAAGAACTTAATAACTAATTATTTTTAATACTATCAATTATTTGGTACATTTTAAAAAAAAATCTCAATTATATTTGACGTATAATAGATGAAATTTCTAACATTTGCTGCTATATCATTTAGTACAAAAAACAAAAACTTGTGTAGCAATTATGCATTAGCTTTTGTGTAAGAAAAAAAATATAATTACTTTAATTAAAGCATGGTAAAATTAAACATATTTTACACGGAATGAAAGAGTCATGAGTGAAGACTATTCTTATTTTTATGTACAATTAAAATAAAAAATTACTTAGAAAGGGATATTTGAAAATACGGTAGCGATTATGGTTGAAAGTGCTTTTTATTCGGAAATATATTAAAATAAATTTTTTTATTTTTTAAAAATTATTTTTGATATCAAGACATGAAAACGATATATAAACATAAAAAAATTAATTTTAAATAAAAAAAATTTAAAATTTTAAAAAATACAATTCCAACCTCTTTCTAAACTTGATGACAATTTCGCTTTGCAACAAAATTCAAATCCATATACATATAAAAGGGGTAAAACAACTTTCCTATCTCATTTTAGGTGATCGGTAGTGGAAAACCTTAAAAAGTCCCCATTGTGGATTTTATCTCCATTAAATCCTTATCTCTCTATTAAGTCCCAAAAGTATTCAAAACCTTTTAAAATTAGTTTTTTTTTTTTTTCATTTGAACTCTCTCACAATGAAGTAGCGTTTGGATTAAAAAAAACAATTTCGCTTTTGCATTGGTCTCAATTTGATAAACAAGCTAATTTGACAAAAAAAAAAAAAAAAACTTCGTGAAGTTCACTCATTTAACCTTAAACCTAATTTTGAACTAAATCATAAGCAAACACTGAGGAATTTTTCACATAGAGACCTTATTATTTCACGATTAAGTCTAATAGAATTGAATTAAAAAACACCACAAATAAAGGATAAATTGAGTTAATTTTTTTAAAGAGTTGATTCACTAAATTCACACAAAAAGAATAAATTCTGAGATTTTCAAAAAAAGAAAGAAAATAATTCGACAATTTGTATAGATTTCATGAATGAAAACAGATAGAAAGACTGATTGGAGAATTTATGAAACTTTAAAGACCCAATTGTGATTAAAAAAAACTATTTGGGGGGTTGATGAATATAGCAAGTAGTGTTAGAAAAGTGACAGCTCATTTAAATGACACACCTTGTTGGCAAAATCTATTTGTCCGATTTTTTTTATTGAAATATTAAATAATAACCAAGTAAAAATCACTATTATTAAACTCAATTTTACTTGGTGAGTTAACTCACTAATAAATTTATTCAAGATTTAATTTAAATTAAATTTTAAAATAAATTAGGTAGGGTTGAATTAGTTGAGCTGATTAGATTTGATTTAATTTTTTTTAATCACCATAATTGATTTTTTTTCAAAATTATACATGTTTGATTTTTATTTTATAAAATTACAACCTTTTAATTTTCTTTAAATTTTAAAAAATCAATATTTTAAATTATTCAAAATTAATCTATCGATAAGTTTGCCCAAAAAAAGAAAGGATTCATTTCCCAAATTTAAGCACATGCGATTTCTTGGTCTTCATCAGTAATTTAAATAGAGTGGGACAGACAGACAAGTACAGATTAAACTCCAACTTCCAGAGCCTGCAGAGAAGAATATATCTTTTTGTTACACAGATCCCTCTCCCTCTCCTTCTCCCTCTGGTGTTTCTCATCAGTAAGTAAATAAGTAATGGCCGATGAACCTTCTCTCACTCGCTGGTCTTTTCAGGTACCCTCCTCCACCTTCGCTTTCTTCCCATTTCTATTGAAGTCTACTCTTTTTTTTAACATCGCTATTTCAGATCAAATTAATTTCGAAGTTGCAAAAATTTGATCTTAAAAAAACTCATTTATTTTTTGTTTATTTAAGTTACCAATGTGTGTATTTAGGATTTTAAAATATTTTATGATGATAAGTTTGGGAGAAAGAAGGTGGCTGCAGCAACAGCACAAACATCATCGGAGTCGCAGCAAAACGGTCAAACAACAGCAGTAGCATCGAATGGGAATGGTCATGTCAAGAACCTATCTGATATGGCCGTTTATGAGCAGTATAGAAACCAAGTATGGCTTCTACTTTTCTCTGCCTTTGTTACTTCTTCTTCTTCGCTATTTTTGCAATGTGAAAAATGAATTTGTTGTAATTTGATGTCAGGATAGGAGCTCAACATTGCACTCCAACGGAGTTTTGCCTAATGGAATTAATGAAATACCGTAAGTGAAGTATTATTTTGCATGCAAGATAACAGCTTTTTGCTCTGAGAATCCGCTGATTTTTGTTTTTCGTTTTCCAGTCAGAAGCCTTTGATTCCTGCTTTTGATTCTTCTGAAACACGCGCTTTAGCAGAGAGTTTATGCAGGTAATTGGTAATCTGAACAGATTTTTGCACCCAATGGATTACCTGTTGAAACTGTTGCTTTGGATTGTTGTTCGATGTCATATTTGTATCGTCCAAGTTCCCGGGGATTTTACATTTTGACTTAACTGCTCTGAATGTTTTGACGATGAATATTGATTTATTATGTACAGGGATATCATTCGCGGCAGTCCAAATGTGAAGTGGGAAAGCATTAAGGGGTTAGAGAATGCAAAACGTTTACTGAAAGAAGCTGTAGTCATGCCGATAAAATATCCCAAGTGGGTCATGTTAATATAAACTTGTTTACTTCATTATCTTAACGCACACATTTATTTTAAATCCCCTTCTTTTATGATGAATTTGCATATTCCATGTTAAATGTAGGAAACAAATTTGAAAAGTTTCCTTCTTAAACGTGGAGCATGTCTTGACAATTTTGTTGGAAAGGTTTTCTTTTTCCTCTCTGTTTTTGAAGATTGATATAGAAAAGCACCGAGGTCTGAGCTATTGCTAAAGTTACTTCATTCAAAGACTGACTGGATTATTTAGTTATGAAAAGTTTTCTTTAACATGCTGTAAGATTATGATTTTGATGATCTTGAGAATTAAGGAATTTTGCTGGCCACCTTTAATCATGCTTATGATGCATCTGTTTTAATGTGTCTGCCTGTTTGGCAGAGTTCCATCACAGAAATGTGTATTTGTTAACTTTACATCAATGTGCTTTACTGCTATGGTGCTCTTTGCACTCAGAAATTGCTGCATTTAGGTCTATGAAGTTTTCTTTTCACAGTTAACCTGATCCTGCCTTTTACAGATATTTCACTGGTCTTCTGTCGCCATGGAAAGGCATTCTTCTTTTTGGCCCTCCAGGGACAGGGAAGGTTTGTGAACATTGTATTCATTGTTACTAGTGTTATTTTATCTTTTATTTCCGTTATACAATTTTTTCCCGTCCCTAAAAGAACTTGTGTCTTGAACATTTTTAGAGATGTACATATTTTCTTTATGTTTTTTTTTTTGTGTGTTGGTGGGTGTTGGGTTGAGGTTTTTTCATACAAGGATGTTAATCAGATAACTATATTGAAACTTGGATTACTTTTGTAAGATTCTTTTCCCCGTATTCAAAGTTTAGCGTGGGATGTAAACTGTAATGATTTGGGTGCAGCAAAACAATCCTTCCTTTTCTTTCTTTTTTTGGTTGGAAAACTGTGAATGATTGGAAAGAGACTGTCCTTTTCTGTCATTCACCTGAAAGTCAAGGAGATACCATATTGGATAAAAGTTGGCATTTGGCATGTATGTGGTTGCACCTGTTATTTTCTATGACTGGTATCCTACTGTATTCAGAGCAATTATTTTTGTGGCATCAAAAGAATCTAGGAAAGGAATTGGGGATCATTAATTACGTGAACAAAAGTATAATAGGCAATAGCATGCAGGTCTCCCATTGACTAGAGGCAAAGTGCCCCATATGATAAGGCCAAGAGGTCATGCACGAGAAGCATGTTTTGGATTTCCATTGCATGTACTTTATATGACCGTGCTGCAATGGTGCTCCTCCCTCCGCAACCACCATGCAGCCTCTCTTATGAACTCATCTTGTTGTATGCTATTACATGTCCATGGAAATGTGTTTGTCAAAAGTTGTCTTTGGAATTGAAATGTTGTATTCTGCCCAATGGTATGTTTAAGAGTTTCTCTCAATGATTACAGGAGAAAAGTTCTAGATTAATAAAAAAAATGGTTTGCCATATCTTGCTGTTTTTTGAGCTTGCTTTCTTCTAGTGAAATTTTTATTGCTATGTAACTTTTGATATCTATGTTTCAGACAATGCTCGCAAAGGCTGTTGCTACAGAGTGCAAAACCACATTTTTCAATATCTCAGCATCTTCAGTGGTTAGCAAATGGCGGGGTATGTTTGGGAACTTTTCTAAGATCATGTTTAGAATATAAAATATATCAAGTACTTAGTATGGAGAAATAAAGCATGACTGACTTTCTTTTGATGTGATTTGTGATGATACGGGTTTCTAGGCCTAAGAGGATAAATAATATCTATGTTTGAGTGGATGTTATTCTTGTCGTGTTATGCAATACCTGTTTTGTTGAGCAATGTTATTCTTGTCATTTTATGCAATATCTGTTTGGTTGAGCAATCTGCTTTACTTAATTGGGGTTTTCTGAGTGATGGAAGGATGATCTCTTCTATCATGAATGGATATTTGTTGTGATAAATTGTTACAGCTATGGGAAATTTTTGGGCTTCAGCATCTTAGGGAATTCAGGCTTATTGTTCAGCAGTTGCATACCATCTCTATTTCCCTGCAGGTGTCAACTATATATTAAACAGCCATCGCCATGTTTTGGATTGGTTATCCTTTGGCTTGAAGAATTGTTTTGATTAGCAATACTGATTTTATTATTGACATGATAAGGGGGAAGAGTTGCTAGTTTGTGGTGAAGGGCTGATTAAGTCACCAAACTAAATAAAGTTGCGAACTTGCAAAGACATTATGGATTCTCAGCCTTCATATCCTATGAATTATGAAACAGTTTGTGAACTGTTTTATGGTGAATTTAATGAATTTCTGTTCTATATGGTGTGCTTTTCTTTCTCAACTCCTGCATGTTGTTAGAACAAATGGTCATTGGAAACTAATTAACCAAAAAAAAAAAAAAATTGAAAACAAAAGAAAAAATCCAGGTGATAGGATAAGTAGGAAGTTAGAAACTCATGTATAAAAGCCACACAATGGATTTGAATTAAGAAATTCACATAAAGTTTTCTAACTTTTATGATATGATGGTGGCAGATAACAAAGCCAAATTGTTGTCTTATTTGAAGGGTCTTTATTTTCTGACCTAGGTTTTCTCCATGCAAAAATACCTAAATTTTCCTATTTCCATTTTGTTGTAATTCTACATCATATTGAAGTGAGGCCAACTGCCACCATTATTCTGTTCTTGTACCATTGTTCTTCTTGTCATCAATCAACAAATGTTTGAGGGAAAGAAGGGAATAGAATTTTTTTTTAATATAAAGTATAGGCCTTTTCCCCTGTTTTGCAAAACCATTCCCTGTCATGGTACTGAAAGTGAATCTGACTCAAAGTTTGTGCATGCGGCAGGTGATTCAGAGAAATTAATAAAGGTTTTATTTGAGCTTGCTAGGCATCACGCACCATCAACTATATTTCTTGATGAAATTGATGCTATTATCAGTCAACGTGGTGAAGCTAGCAGTGAGCATGAAGCAAGTAGGCGTTTGAAGACTGAACTGCTCATACAGGTGATGTTTGTTTCCTTAAACCATTTTGTTTGTACATTCGCATCTGCACATGCATGCAAGTGTATGTACGCCTCTATGTGTGTGCTTGTGCATTTATGTTTCCAATCAATATACTGTTAAGTGCAAAAATATTTTCTTCCACTCCTGTTAAGACAATCATCTGTCACTTATGATCACATTTATTCTCAACTAAAGTGGTCCAACATAATTGTAATTTCAGGTTGTACTCCTTAAAAACAGGTGAAAATGCAAAAACTAACTCGAGTCAATTTACACTTCGGTGAATTTTTGCACTTGAATATCTTGCATTTTCATCCATCAGAAGGTGCTGTTGTACTTGCATCATATTTTTGGCATGGCATAAAATTTTAATTCGGGGCTTGCTTTCTCTTACTGTCAATGTGTCGACTTCTCTCCATTATGGTTTCTTTTTTAGTGTAGCTTGCATGTTTATGGTCTCCCAATTAGGATTTTTCCTCATTCTAGTGATGCTAATATCTTCTGCTGTTTGCTTATGGTGGGAAAGCAGAGCCAGTCTTGATTTTCTATGCCATGTCATGAGTTCAACTGAATTGTAATCACTTCTGCTCATGGTGCCAAACATATGACATTGAAGTGCAAAAACTTCAACCTTGATCACTGAAGTGCAAGTGGTCCGAGCCACTTAATACTTTTGTTCATTATCCATTGTTTGTATTTATATTTGTATACATCTTTTGGAGTTTTCCTTGGAAAGATCATGCATATCATTTACTGATGTGTTGTTTCTTCTAACAGGCACTGCAGAGTGTTTGCCCAACGAGTACATACATGCCATAGCAAATTCATGGAATATTTTTGTTCTCTGTTTAGGCAACACTATTTTAGTAGCATCAACTATAGTTAATGAATGAAGTTCAATGCCTTTATTCTCTGTGTTGAGCACTCTCGTACTCCAGTTCCAAGCACTGGCACCAGTATTATTGTTAATGTCATTTCATGGTGGTTTTGTCATGCATTAGTTCCCCTACCATTGTTCTGATTCTCCTGATACTTAATCATATTTACTGGTATTTTCCTGATGGATATGGTCAGGTGCCACATTTGACATTACAGCATTTCACTAGTTCCATTGCATGTCATTTCAAATTATGCGCATAATTTATATCTCAATTCGGAAATGAAATGATTTATAATTTCTTCAGCTTTTTGGCATAAATTGATCCATTTGATTAGATTGCAGATGGATGGTTTGACTCGCACAAAGGAGCTTGTTTTTGTTTTGGCGGCGACTAATCTCCCTTGGGAATTGGATGCGGCCATGCTCCGGCGTCTTGAGAAGCGAGTATCCTTTGATGTTTTCTGCTAAAGTGCTAAGCTTACTAGATAGTGAGCAGAGTTAGATCTAAACTATTTTTGGATAGCGAGTTATTTAAGGCCATACTTAATGATATTGTGCTCTTGTCAGATGAGAGATGCTCATCCTTCAATTTAAAGTGGAAGGTTGCACTTCTGTTCTTGGTTTAAAAGATTTGGGCAATTCTAGTGCAAAACAAGAGATATTTTGCAGTCTTTACATTTTATTAGCACCTCCACCTTTTGGAACTTTTTTTTTACAGTCTTAGCCTGCTAAATTATAGTTTAAATCATGCTATGTTTGGTGGACATTGCCACCAGTAACCTTTTTCCTCTTGTTCTTGTTATTTAGCTGTTGAACTTTTTTGTCTGATGTCAGTGTCACGATATTAAACAAGGGAGCAAAACATGTTGCTAATGCTTTGTGTATCATTCAAATAGTTTTCTGTTGACCATGTAAAACCAAAGATTCTTGTACCCCTTCCAGAACCAGAAGCTAGAAGAACCATGTTTGAAGAACTTCTCCCATCACAGCCTGATGAGGACATGCTTCCTTATGATTTATTAGTGGAAAGAACAGAAGGATTTTCTGGTTCAGATATCCGGCTATTATGCAAAGAGGCTGCCATGCAACCATTGAGACGCTTAATGACACTCCTTGAAGACAGAGAGGAAATAGTGCCTGATGATGGTAAGTGACTTCTATCATACATTTTCTTGAGGGAAATCCAGAAAATGCTTCTAATAAATGGAAAGTAACTATGAGATTATTCTTGTATCCCAAGGGCTCCCCCCTTCTTGAGAATGACCATCTCACCAAAATAGATCCTCCTTTATCTTCCTCTGCCGTCTATATCCCTGTCTGTATAAGCTCGCTCTAATCATCTCTTATGATGCTATCAACCTTCGCTGTCTGCTATCTTTGTGAAGCATGTCTGCCTTAAAGGTGAGTTGAGATGGAAAGTTAAGGTGTCTTTTCTTTGGCAAGTCTGTATGGAGTTCTAGTGATATTCTCATAGTAACATATCTTTTCCATGAAGGTTAAGTCCAACACTTAGAAAAAGGGATGTGGTCAACTCTTTTTTGTTTTCCTTTTTTGATTCTTAGTACTAGGTAACCTATGCATTCTCATCCATACCAGTTTCCCAGGAAGGAAGAGAGTGATGAGCGAAATGAATTGACACCTTAATTCTGTATACAGAAATGTTCAGTTGCTCCTTTTGGTTTTTCTTTCCTTGATATTACCGTGGCTGATACGAACACCTTATCTTGTTCTTATTTGGTTCCATAGCACAACATTTTCAGCCACCTTTATTGAAGAGAGCACTTCCTATACTGTCTTAATCACATTTTTGCTTGGTCAATGTGTATGTGCAATTAGTTTTTCATCATACTTGGACTGAATGTTGTGAGCCTGCAGAGTTGCCAAAAGTTGGGCCGCTCAGATCTGAGGATATAGAGACAGCTTTGAAGAACACAAGGCCATCTGCTCATCTTCACGCCCATCGCCATGAGAAATTCAATTCTGATTACGGCAGTCAGATACTCCAATGAAGGCATACAATGTCAATTATCCTTCTAAATGGGCTACCTGTAATGTTTCTGGATTTCTTGTATCCTCACAGTATATCAATACTGCAAAAATTTTGTTGTCAGGAGATAGCAGTTTTTATCAGGGGTAATTATTATTTAAGTAATTGATTTCAATAACTTCCAAATTGTTCAATAAACAATGTTGCAAGCAGCATTTGGATTTACATGAGCAGATGCTGATGCTTCTGTGATATTGTAGTTTCGTAGAGGTTTGGTTTTTGTTGACGAATCTGAGTTTTACTCTGCAGAAGTTTTTTTTTGTCAATTATCAGGGGTACATAGAAAAGTTTATCATCAAACTGCAGGAAGCAAAGTCATGCTACTCACTTCTCCTGCAGCTTTGGATGTTTAAAGCATCCTTCTTTCTTTTTTCCGAAGTAGATCGTAAAGGAGAGGTTTAATCCTCAGCTTTAGGATATAATGAAAATGGACTAGCCCCATTGAGAAGAAAGATTTCTCCAATGCTTCATGATTTGGTCTCGGACAATATTCATGGTAATTTGCCAATGTAAACTAGCAATATATAGAATGGCATAATTGGAGCCACTCGCTTTTACTAGGGGTGGAACTTGCTTCTATTTTGATGGGATAGATCTGACATGATACCGATTGATGAGGCAAATTAGCATGGATTAGCTTTTTTTCATGGAAAATTTTGGATAAATTGGATAATTAACATATAAAATGAAAAGAAATTGCAAATTAACACAGTAGAATTTCTTTTTCCGGTAAAATAACACACTTTCTAGATATTATGATTTAGAATCGTGATATTTAATTAATGTTGGGGTTAGAATCATCATATATAATTAGATATTATGATTCTAAACATTAATATCAATTAAAATTTTA
>Ga0307514_10003909_pt1 | contig 13937 bp, 5 predicted proteins | sample 16_EM_MG_FD_203088 | JGI IMG/M metagenome (GOLD analysis project Ga0307514, IMG submission 203088) | Populus trichocarpa ectomycorrhiza microbial communities from riparian zone in the Pacific Northwest, United States - 16_EM | ecosystem: Host-associated > Plants > Roots > Unclassified | place... | reverse complement strand
GATTTTTTTTTTTTTTTTTTCTTATTCACAGAGCATGCAACTTTTTATTGTTTCTTAGTCTTTAAGAGTTAGAAATTACATGCATGTCCAGAGGATATACCACATGCTACACAACAAAGTCTGATATCCTATATTTACAAGAACATGTTTAAGCATGATTGGAGAACTTGGTATGCTAGTGACAATGTCTCTTCCCTATCAGTCATGTACAAGCTATAGATGCTTATCAGTTTGCTTTTCTTTTGCAGGTCCAGCGTCTAGGACTAATGTTAGGATCTGGATACAGAAGCTTCCAGGGAATATGGTTGACGTTGCAATCAGAAGTAATGCTCCTGGGCAGCTACCTTGGTGCAAGATATCAAAGATTTCCCTTTAATTTCGAGTTTAATCGACATTCAATGAAAATTATATTGACAACAATTCTTACCCTCATATTTTTGGGTAAGTCAACTTTGCACTGTGAATTTCTGTTACCTTTTTTTTTCCTCTTCTTGGTGTTTGTAATAGTCAATCTTAACTTTTAATTATTTACCATATCAACTTGAGGAAGGTAATGCCTGAAATCTTTTCTTTTAATCTTAACTTCTGCCTTCTCTAGCACGAGTTGCTTGAGTTTCCTTGAACAGGGGATGGCTTCTACCCGAAATAGTGGAAACTCAAACTACATAACGATTACTATGTTGGAACATTCTCTTTCTATTGTAGCACATTATTATAGACATTTAGTACAACTGTTCTACACAAACAATTGGGAGGATAGACAATCTTTGAATATGACAGGATTCTTGTGAAATTAATTTACTTGGAATTATGCTCTTGATGCAGGTATATTGGTGTCCAGAATTGCTTGAAGACAGTCATTTGCTGCTAAAAGTCTGCGAACCGTTGAATGTCCTGACCATCAAATATTGCATGGTCGCAAATACAATTTTATGTCTTGCTGACCGAAATGTGCAACTGCTAATGATAGTTGAAAAGGTGAATTTGCTAGTCATGTCATGACAATTGGTTTCCACTGGTTTTTTTTTAATTTGGACAAATGGATAATTTATTAATTTATAGAGTTTTTCAGATTTTTCTATAAATAATAAGTTGTGTATGTTATTGTCAGGTGGTTATCTGTTAAACAGAGAGACTACGTAAATATAAAATTAGAGCTAGCATTCTAGGCATGACAATCCTTTACTTCTAAATAAAGATTTATGAGATTTTTCATTGATGGTTCGTGTAGATTTATGTTGGAGCGCGGACAACTGGACAGCTTGTTGTTTGCGACAACCCAGCCTTTAAAGAATTATTCAAAGTCAAAGAAGAACAGATCTTCAGGTAATAAATTTCTAAACAACTCTAGATTTGTTTAATAGGATCTTAGGGATTCATGAATAATTTTATTTTATTGTTTCTGTTGCGTGTATAATATTCAAAAAACCCAACAATTATATCAGGAAGGGAAGGCTTTATTGAGTACTGGTAACTAATCCGAGCATTGAAGTATTGAAAAAACTCATATAAACAAAAAATCTCAAATAGCCTTGATCATGAAACATAATTGTCACTATAAACAAGAACCAAAATTCCAACCGTAGTAATTAATATTAACAAAATAGAAGTAAGTGGGTCAATTAAGTGCCTGAACTCTAAGGAAAAATCATTATTGATGGTCCAAGACGATATATATTGATAAATAGAACTGCTATTTATTTGATGAATAAATAAAAAGGTTGAAAAAACCATAATTATACTTAACAATAAAACACTGGAAAAGGCCCCTATTGCATCTTTTGTTGATTAGGTGACACCCGAATTTGAACTGGGGAAAAAGAATTTGTAGCCCCCGCCTCACCACTCGGCCATGTAGTCAAGGCAATTGAAATAAAAAATAGATGAAAATACCACCTTTTTTTTTTTCTTACTAAACTTTTTTTTTTTTTTTGTATTTGCTTGATCAATTGTAGTATTCTAAACTCCGCATGAATAATTACATCTTAATCTCATTTTAGGCATGGTTTATTTTTTTGTCATACATATATTTTCACAAATAAACTGTTTTAGGTTAATTATTGTGAATGTTTCTTCACAATAATTATGATGATAATTATGAATTTTTAGGGTTTTATTTTTATTTTAGCTGCCACCTAGAACAGCTGCTCTTTCTTTCCCTCAATTTTTTTCCTCTGAAACAAAAGTCACTCATGCTATCAAGCCTCCTCCTTTCACTGTCAAACTCCTCCATTAGCCCACAGTAGCTCCATCTTCCACCCATGACAGCCACCATAAGATAGCCCTCCCTGAACTCCTCTACCAATAGCCATAGCAGCTACTGAAACCAACACCACCAATTGCTCCTTCCATTAGCCTCTCAATAGCCACGGTTCGGCCTCTTTACCACACCAAAGGTCATTTATCTTCCTCTCCCAGCCACGGTTTTCACCACCATAAACCACCTTCCAACTGTAATCTACACTAGTACAGTAATTGTGACCATCAGTCCAGCCACTCCTCCATTTGTCCATCTCCTTTTCTCCTCAATCCCACCAGGACTACCATTGACAGCCAAGACCATCTTCTTCCCTCTTCCCCGTGACAGCCTCCATAACAGAATCAGCATCACAACAGCCCACAAACAAACTCAACCTTAACCCAGCACCGCCATTCTTCCTCTCGTGACCAACCACTGATTTCAACCGACCTCCTAACCACCACGTGATGAACATTCGCAAAATCAGTAGAGAGAGACGAAACCAAGAAAAAGAAACCAACTCGTGAGGAAGAAAGAGAGGCAAATCTGGAGAGAAAAATAAAAACAATTGTTTGGTGTTGATTTTCTTGTTTGTAGGTGGCGGTAGCTTTCACCTCCAGCGGAAGAAAGAACAAGAAGGCATTTCAGATCCACACATTTTTCCATTTCACCGGTGACGGTGGCATGTGAGACCTACACAACGTTACTGCTCCCCCGTATTCATTGCATTCCAGCAGCTTCTCTGACTACTTGGACCCTGTCTAAAAGGTGTTCTGCAAATTTTGGGATGATTTTGTCATGTGTAAACTTGTGTAATTTTTGGGTGTGAGTTTATTAGTAAAAGAGATGGGTGTGTGTTGCATGGTTTTATTTTTAGCATTTGTTAAAATAAATAAAAAAAGGAAAATACCATAAAATATTTCAACCATTTATTTTTCTTAAAAATACTTGGATCGTGACCAAGCTTTTTTTAATTCCCATGTTTAACATGGAAAAATAAACAAAAAAATCTATTTTTTTTTTTTTTGCATGTTTTAGTGTTGTAAGAAATTGCTTGTGTTCTTAGCATTAAAAAAATATGTTTTTATTGCATATATTTTGTGGGCTTGATAACAAGCTGTTAAAAACTTAATCTAAAAAAATTGTCTCATTGTAACTATATTTTTAAAAAAATTATTTTAAATAAATAGTGATAAGATCTTAGAATAAAATAGCCAAGACATTTTTATGAGGGCCAATGTTTATTCTTTTGCATCTAATGTTTATTTTAAAACTCAACTTAAAGAATGTTTTATATAAGTAGATTCCTGATAAGTATTAATTTCAGTATTTATTAATGTCAGTTTTTGGTATTTATAGACATTTAATTCTAATATTAAAAATATCAATTCTAATATTTATTGATGACAGAATTAAAAATATTATAGATTATTAATTTAAAACAAAACTAGTAATACAATAATATATAGTAATGTAAAACAAAATTAGCAATGCAGGTTATAATAATATTTTTTTAGTATAATTAGTATCTTGTCATATAATTTCTACACAAAGACATTTTCTTTCTAAAATTAAAATGTTAAATATCTATTTTTTTTAAAAAAAAAAAAAAAATCTACACAACGTGCGAGCACGCATGTCCTCAATCCACCTAAAAGAGTAAGGCTGTGCACGCGCAGACTCCTTGGCTATTGGAGGGAGCTGTACTGATCATAAGCAAGTTGAAAACCAACTTTCACTTCATAGATAGCAGTACGGTTAAGGATTAAAATGTCTTATGGAGATGTTATTTTAGACTCTGTTCCGTAATGAGATTATGTCTGTTTTATTTAAAATATAGATATAATTTGTTTGGTAAAAAAAAAATACATTTTACTGTATACGTGTCTCACATGTTTTTGAGTTCGAGATGCAGGAAAAGAAAAGACAGCAAAACATTGTTCACAGTATAGTAAGCTACATTGTTCCGGCCGGATCGATTCCGGTTCAAAACTCAAAATGCATTAAACCAGATCCGATCCAGTAAAATAAAAAATAAAAATTATTTTTTAATTTTTAATTTTGTTTTATTTGAAAAACTAGTGTTTAACATTATTCAATGACACTACATAAATTAGACAAAGATCGCTTGATGACATAACATTTGCAGAATTTAATCGCAATCCCAATTTTATTCCTGATTATATTTTACCTGATGTTGTTGCACTATTAAGAAACAAAAAAAACTGAAGTCCTTATCGAATGTATTTCATACGTGATGAAATTGTTGATAGTTTAATGGAACAATAAAAATTATTTTATATAAAGTATTATTTATTTCATAATGCAATAACAATATTTAAATTAAAAACCATCAATATTAATATATATTTTTAAAAAAATTATTTTATAACCTCTATTCAAAAAGTATTATTAACCAAACACATTAAACTACTTTTTATTCAACCACAGTTTTAACCAAACATACATAAATATCAAATCAACCTCAACTAAAAATGTTTTTTATAAAACAACTTTTTTCAAACCACAACCACAACAGCTACCACAATACCAAACACACAATAAACAAATCCTAGAAACTGCTCTCTTTCACAGCAATTATGGTTGGATTTGATTGCTTTCTGAAACCTGCGACACAAATTTTCAAAACATTCTGTATTCCATATCTCCATAGAGGATTCATTGCGTTTCAATTTGTATTTTACTTATTTTCCCCTTTCTCATAATATCATCTTTAATTCAAAACAATAATATATGTACAAGGAAGTAAGCTTGAGCTTCGTTATCCAAGAATTTTATCTTGGTAAAATTGTTACTGAAGAAAACTGCAACTATTGTACGAAGTCATTGCCATCCTGCTGCAATGCCAGGAGACTGTTGATCCTTGCTCATACAAATGCAAACGTCACCACGACAGCATAGGGCTTCCAATTGACTTCAACTGTCAATACCAAAAAATGACTTCCACTTGGGAGGCTATGCAAAGCAGAGACACTTTGATGCACTCTGAGAATATTAATACAAGCTCGAGCCCTGGAAACATGAGTACTTTCAGTACTTCGAAAAAAGCATACAAAGCACTATCAACTGGCATTTTTCTCCAAGATCTATTTCATAATATCGTTAGCAACATATAGACTCAGTGCCCTGGTAATAAAACGCATGCCGAGTAACCAATTTGTTATGTTAGGATAGTTGAGTATTTTTCATATTAAGGAGATTCCTGAAGATGCTCAAATTCATGCACTTAAATTATCCAAAAGGACTAAATTACAAAATCAGACTTAAAAATGCATGATTAGATGTGCCCTCCCTTTGATTTTAGAAGCTTGATTTCCAGACACCACCACTCGCTTTGTTATTTAGCCTCTTCAGTTAAATCCCATCCAAATTGTTAGTGAAACATGCTATTTATACTTTGTATGTTGACCTGATTAGATTTAACAAACTTGAAAATAAAAATGTTACTAAATTCCTTGAGACCAAATGTAGAATCATGTGAAAATTTACCAAACAATAGCCCATTCTCAATCTGACTTCTCGATCTCTCGGAATCTCTGATCCCATTCTCGGGCCTCAACATCTTGCTCAATTATGTCCTTGTCAGTGGTATAGACAATGCGATCCTGCCCTATGACTGTTTTTTGGGCCATATCCCGAGCACTTAGAATCTGGCAGGCAAAAAGATGAAAAGAATTATTTCCTAATGGATTTCATGCACACCAAACAAGTATGTTGTAGAAATAGCAGCGAATCTGTCCTCAAGAATTTTGTAACAACATCATCAGAGAGATCCAACACTCGATTATTGGGAGCAAGTTGAATAAACAAGCTCCTGCGAGAATGTAGTGAAATCACAAGATATCATAGAAAGTGGCAATAATTGCCACAGGATGAGAAACCTAAATATCAAGGTCAGATGATCACAAGCAATTTTTCCAACTCATGTATTTTGAAGATATGATGCTAGAGACTGTCGGGCCATTTTCCTTTCGCTTGCATAAATCTAAATATAATATTTCATAAACAAATACATGTTGAGAAAAGTAACCAATATTTGATTAATTTGAATTTGATGAACTGCTATATACCATGCAAGAAGAACTAAACTGCAGAACTACCATTTGTTACCAAAAAGAGTTTCTGCTATGTATTTGCTAACCAAAAATGACATTGTTTTAATAATAATGTTGACCCAAAAGATACCATAACATTGAAGGCACTAGAAAAGGAGGGAGGATGTAAAATAAAAACATGCCACTAGAATGGATGCTTCAGCAACCAGCTGACACCTTGCAAGCCCAAAGGGTTATTACAGTCGGGCAAGTTGAGGATTGATGCATGAAGACTAAAGACAAGTCATGACAAAGGATTAGAAACTAGGGTCTCTAGTCATTTGGTCTTTCTAGTATTCACAACAGAATATTGTTAAATCACCCAATGACAAAGCACGAGTTTTAAGTTTGAAATAGCATTCAAAATCAACTATAAATGCAAAAGTGCAACGTACAAAAAGCATTTCAAGTAGCTACCTTCCGCCTCAGTGAAATATCAGGTAACTCAAGCATTTGAGCACATTGCTCCCTTGCTCTGTTTCTATTTTCTATTTCAGCATTCCTTTGGAGAACGAGGAACCAGCGGATCAATGGAATTGCAAAGAAAGAACCAGCATATATCTGCAAGTTTTTATTATTGGTAACTATTTAGACAAAAGCTGCAAGTTTTATTATTGGTAACTATTTAGACAAAAGCTGCAAGTTTTATTATTGGTAACTATTTAGACAAAAGCTGCTAGACGTAATCAATAATATTGAAGCACCAAGAACCTAATCTTTCTAACTTATATTGGATATAGTAAATAAAGAACTTTAAAAAACTAGAATCATTATCATTAAGTATTGAAAGTACCAAGAGCCTAATGTTTCCAGCTTATATCGGAATAGAGTTGACACTCAAAAAGATAGATCTAGAAATCATCAGGATGATAAAGCTTAGTTTTTGCAAGTCTTTGGAAAATAAGTTAGCAAGCAGACCAAAAACAAATACTGAAGCCCAGAACCATTGATGAGTTCTTATAATGGGATTGAGAGAATTTACAATACTGCATCTTTCTTTACCAATACTCTTCAATTTATAGCCAACAAAATCATTTTGTTTAGAGGTGTGCAAAATAATAAGAGGACTGAATAGCACAGAAATTATTGCTTAAAAAATCAATCCATGAGAAAACAATCCATAAATACTTAGTGTAAGATAAACTGAACATGCATTTTTTTCATCTACCAGGCATGCTTTGTGACCCTAACTAGGTCTTAGGTTTATCAAGTTCATGTAGCAGCTTCACAATGATGCTAGTCAGCATCCCTATTATAGTTTTTGATAAATATATGTCAAAGAACCATCTCAACCCAACGCTTAAATTGTGAAATGATGTTTCACGAATAGTTTTATTCTACTTTCTAACACACTGCCTTAAATGAAAACTTTTTGGGCTTGAAACTTGCACAAGCGTTAGAAGAGAGAATGGGATAATGAGATTTGAACTCATGACCGTTTAGTCATCAAGGCTCTGATGCCATGTTAAATAATCATCTTAACCTAAAAGCTTAAGCTGTTAGGTAAGGTCCCAAGAATAATTTTATGTTACTCTCTAACAATACATAACTACTCTGTAATTGACTGCAATTTATTTATTTGCAAAGAAACATTAAAAAATACCTGAAGTAGAGGAAATATGCTAGAAACAAATTTAATGAATCCTCCATTTTGTGTAATGGACATGTCCCTTCAAATCAAGAGATAAGTGGAGACTTTAGAGAGATGAAACATAAATACACCAAGAAACATCAATTCTCAAGAAACCATACTGTAACATTGTTCCAAGAATGATCACTCCAAATAGATTAAGCCCGCCCAACCCAATGGCCATTGCTCTCTCTGATGAACTTGTCTTACTGCAAAAGGAAACTTCCCAGATCAAGGAACTTAATAACACAGACCACATTTATGTGGCAAGAACTAGCAAAGGAGGAACCTGAATTGCCATGTTTTCTCTCTGAAAAACTTCCCAACCCCTCCAACCCAATCTGCCCATCGTTTACCCACATATTCCTTCCTCCCACTCCTTTTAGAAGAAGCTGTACGCTGAAGTGAAGGGAATTGATACAGAATATTTCCCTACATGATGAGCAGTTTGGATAAAAGTGTAAGTGGAATCTTCTCACACCAGCACAACCAGGTACAAAAATCCCACCCTTTATAACAAGACATTCTTCGAACATGGATGCCAATTATAATGCATACAAGTAAAACAAGAACTTTCATTGTTGTCTTATTCATTGATATGCAAATATGAAAAAAATTCAGCAATGAACTCTCCTATTTCATTAATCATCACATTAGTTTTGATACCTCTTCATCAATTTCTGGCTTTCCATCAAACCGTAGAAGAACTGGTAAGATGTATGATTCATCACTCTGAACACAACAAGAAAAAAAGGTCATATAGCCAAACTGAAAACAGCAAATAACACGGATGCAGGGAGAAAGTAGAAACTAAACTGGTACAGTCTTCAAAAGGTCAATTAAATGTGATCAATCAGAATTCTATAAAAATACTGACAAGAAGTTCTGAATGAAATCCAGATGATTTTTTTTAATGGGTTGGAGAGGGGAGGCACGCATCCCCCCCCCCTCCCCCCGCCCCCCATTTCTTGCTTTTAATCTCTTTTTCACAGTGATTCAACAACAAAATTGAATGGATGGTGATGATAATGGAAATCCCCCTAGGTTGATGAAGTGTAGGGATTTGAATTTGATTCATCAGTTTTGGAGATTTTACCATTTTTATGTAATTTCATGACTGTAATTTTCACTTTTGGATTATATAAATTATTCTCAATATTTATTTTTTACCCAGTCTATTCCAAATAAGTTCTGTGCATCTGATTATGAAACAACAGACATAATCTAGAAAATTTCTAAACAAGTAACATGAGTCATTTTGAAACCCAGAATCCAATTTCCTTGGCTAACTGATTGGTTTTGATTTATAATCAGGCATACACTTTCAAGCTGTGTACAATTTCAACTGTTTGTTAGTCCCTTAATTTCTGTAGAACACATTCCAAATTTTGTTTTTTTGTTTTTACACTGTTAAAAAGATATTTGGTTTTCATATTTTGTATTTGTTTAAAATTTTCCCTTTTTGAAAACAGAAAAATGACAAGGAAATGATGTGGTCAAAACAATTTCTTTAGATTAGACTTTAGTGAATAATTTATAAAACAACAAGGATATAAACTCTACATCCACATAAAAACAAGCACCTTGAGTGTTTTCAACTGTAAAGATTTTAAATAGTACGAATGAAAAGCATTCCAAATGGTTGAAAGATCTATTGGGTACAAGGAGCAGGATATATAAGCAGAAAAAAAAAAAGATGTTACTTTCCATGAAACAAATATAAGATAATGAAACCAAGACTACGCATGCATGTTGAGGGAAACAGCTTGGAGTTGGGGGATTACAAATGTAACCAGTATACAAGGCTATTTCTGGTTGTTTCCCTAACTTCTGAATAGGTAACGTGAAATTTCAAACTGATAACAGCCAATCTGGGTATGAATTTGAGAGAAAGTAATCATTGTGAATTCTAGGGCAGAAATAACAAGTTCAACAAATAAAGATGACGAACTACATTATCATGCGAGGTAGATAAAATAAAATATATGTATACATGTATATGCATACCATATCCTCGGTAGTTTTCAAATCAAGAAACGGTGCTAGTTCTTCAGCAGCAACAACACCACCATTAGAGGAAATATATTGTCCAATCTGTAAATATGTTCCAGAACAAAACAATATCCATAAATTCCCGCTCTAATTTATTGTCTTCCTTGAGAATAAACCACTAGGACTGTTACTAGTTCAAAGACAATAAGGAAAAGGATCCAACATCAAAAAAATCCAAAAAAGAAAAAGAAAAAAACATTTGCTACCATCAACCAGAGAAATTGCAAAGAAACTAACTTCTCTCCAAAACTGTCCTTTCTAGAAGATGACACATAAAACAAAAACTTCTAATCCTCGTCCATATCAAACTTGTAGTCAAGTATTAGTGTGAACCCTCAAATGTAAACCTTGGCCAAAAATGATTGTGTGCCAAGATGAAACTTGCCAGGTCAATCATATGGATCTTATACTTGAAAAACAATGTGTGCCAAGATGTCATCAAGATTCAATACATTTGATTTAATTGATTCACACAACTAAATGAATTTTTTGGAGGAAAAAAAAGAACAGGATAGATGGCCAAATTAAAGGATCTAAATATGTACCAAGCATATGAAAAGAATGTGAATCACAGACAACAGGCATGGAAGGCAGCCAGGCAATAAAAAAAAGGTAGAAATGATAAAACGAGAAAGCTAACAGAAATTTAAGTGAAAAAGTTTCACCAATGAGATGAAAAACAATATGTTGAAAAGCAACGGACCACTGAACTCAGTACTGAAGTATTACCAACTTCCACCTCTCTTCTTCAATTCCTTGATTTGGATCACCATCACCAAATACGAATGAGAATACCTAAACGACAGTAATTCATGAAATTTGTTGTCTTTCCAGGAGGTGAGAGTAACCAGAGAAGAAATTAGACATGAAGCAAGTTTTTCACTTACAGATTCGATGAAGTTCATTTTGTCACCACCATCTGTTCTTAGTTGTCTTCTCCTATAGTAATATGGATCCCAGTACCTAACAAGAAATAGGGGGGCGAAGGATTCAGCTGAAGTGTCTTCTTTACATACATAAGAGCAAGAGTTATATACAGTTGACATTTGAATGATAGTGTAGAATTTAGAAAATAAAAAAATAATCCAACTTTTAGCTAGCCAAACACATATTCTCTAATTTTGGATCGACCAAAATTACAATCTCCAAATAGATGCTTGTAAACTGTGATACCAAACTTTAAACTGTGTAAGCTGATTCGTGACTGACTCCCATTCTATAAATGCCATGACATAACAAGTCAGATTTATGTCAATTCAAAGAACATACCAAAATAGATCGGTAGGACTTAAGTAAAACGCAAATCCTGTATCAAAGGATCTGCTTCTTCGTCTTCCACGATCATTTTCATCACTGTAACCAAGAATGCCAGTGTCACTGCCTTTGCCATCAAAGAAAGCTACTAATAGATACTTGCTATGGAACAAAAATTGCAATTTCAAGAGTAAGAGTCAAAAAAATACCGACTACTTGAAAGAATAGCAATTATTGTGGTATAAACAATCACTATTGAAGCAATTAGAGCTGTCCCAAAAGAAACCCTGATGAGATACTCAGCTGCAGCCTGTTATGGATACAAAGTAGCGCAGGCCTAAGTACAGGTTATATGATTAGTAATCTTTCTTTTCCTAAATATCAATTCTGAACACGAAAGGGTTCCATACCTTTCCCTTCTCAAATAAAGGTTCAAATTTTAGCCTTAATGACTTTGCAGCAAGCTTTGAGCGATAATCCTTTGGAAAAACATAAAGCACATCACCTTCATCCGAAACCTGTTGAGACCATCTTGAAAACAATTGCACTCATGAAATCAAGAACTTCAAATTGATACACATAAAAGTAACAACCAACTAACAAGCTTCTCCCAAATTCTAGATGCACCAAAAAAAAAAATTGCAATAAGAAAAATCAATACTTCCAAACTGAGACTCCTGCTTTCTACTTAATTTCACAATCTTGAGCTTCACTCTAATACTGTTCGTTTTCTGTATAGTTTCCAAAGTGTCTAGTACAATCTGCCACAGAATCTAATCATCAACAAAGAAAGGCAACAGCTGCTTACCCAGTACATCAATTACGTCATTCTACACTAAAACTACATAAACCCACCAGACAATCAACCACCCCTGTAGTTCTACAACTATTAAGCCTATCCAATACCATTTGCATATAAGCACATGCTTCATATGTACACATATGAAAATGTACATCTTCTACATACTAACCTCAACCCGGTCCCGAGAATCAATAGCTCGTTCTAGAAATAATCAAGCATTCAACAAATTCTTGCTTCAATTTTTCTTTTTAACTTTTGACTCCACAAAAAATCATATCACTACGAGTTGTTTAACTTCAATCCACATGTTACTTGGAAATTTTCTACAATGTCGTTTGTCTAATCCAATGTCATCGCTTCTCTTTCACAAGTGGGTGATCACAACAGTTGCAACTTCAACTTGCTTGAAAAAGTTGCGACTAAGGTTACATTTTTTGCAACATTTTAGACCGGAATATCGCAAAGTTTCTTGAGCGAGAATTGTAAAAGCTCGCTTGCAAAAGAATCGCAATGCCATCGAAAACACGGGCAGTCAAAACCCTAACTAACTCTTAAAGCAACTGCCTTTCTTATTGCTTGAGAAAAAAGAAATAAAAGAGAATGTTTTTTTTGATACCTCTAAAAACCCATCAGTATCAGAAGCGAGAGCTTGAAGGGCCTTTTGAGCTTCATTCAACTTAAGCCCAGCTCTACTGGCAACATCACCAATAGTAACCCTACCACCACACGCATCAACAGCTTCCATGGCACGGTTTCTGACATCAGAAGGTAACTTATCAGTCTCCACAACACTTCCAGGCCTAATTCCCATGGTTTTTGTAACATCAGCGGTTGCTTTGACAGAAAAGCCAATGGGGGTCTTAGGGCTTGGAGATTTGAAGGAAAGTTTATGGAGTGTTTGGGTTTTGAGGAGCAAGGAATCAGGTGGTTTGAGACGGACAGGTGGTATTGAAGTGAAAATTGAAGGGGAATATGAAAGGGGGGTGGATATTGAAGCCATTTTTGTGCGGAAATGAGAGTGCCTCTTTTTGTGCTGTAAAGGGGAGGTGTTGGAGTGTGAGGCTGTGTGGTGTGCTGCGAGGGAGAGAGGAGACGATGATGTTGTTTTTTCCTTTTCTTTTCTTTTTTTTTAATTGATCAGGATAAAGATATGCTCAAACTTCAAGCTAGTCCCCGAACTATAACTCAAATTTTAACCGAGTACTAAGAGAAATTTGGTCTCATGCAAGATTAAAAAAAATAATAGTATTAATTCAATGATTTCAATCTTCAATTTTCCTAACATCCAGTTTTACTAAGAGAAATTTTTTTTAAAAGTATTTTTTACTTAAAAGTATATTAAAATAATAATTTTTAAAATTTTAAAATTTATTTTTATACCAACACATCAAAAAAAATAATTAATTTAAAAGAAAAAAAATACTAAAATATATTAAAAATTATCTTTTTATCCTAATTTTTATTTATCTGACAAGACTAAAAAAATTTCAATTAAAGTTATATTAAGACAATTTTCGATAGGTAGGTTTCTTACTTTCGATTTTGATCCATGAGTATTCATTAAACAAAGAATAATCTCTTATCTCAATTTTCCCACACACTAAGTTTTTATGAAAAATATTAAAAAATTCCTACAAAACAGTGTTGTTTAATGGAGATGGACAATCAAACATGAGATTCAATTGAATATTTTCTGAACTTTTAATGATTGAATAGAGAAAAAAAATATGTTTCAGGACTCATCCAAGAATACTTGTCTAGTTGGGATGGCTTAATTAAAATTTAGCCAAAAATATTCTTATGAAGATATTTTTTATGTACGAAAAGTGAAAAATTAAATGCATT
>Ga0307514_10003908_pt1 | contig 13939 bp, 21 predicted proteins | sample 16_EM_MG_FD_203088 | JGI IMG/M metagenome (GOLD analysis project Ga0307514, IMG submission 203088) | Populus trichocarpa ectomycorrhiza microbial communities from riparian zone in the Pacific Northwest, United States - 16_EM | ecosystem: Host-associated > Plants > Roots > Unclassified | place... | reverse complement strand
ATTTTGATTAAATCGTGTTGCGAATTATGAGAATTAAGGGTTAGATTAATGGTGATAATAGTATTGAACATTATTCTTGGTCAATTTGATTAATATGTTTGCCAAAATGAATGGCTTTAGTTTTTTCGGTTGATACTAGTTTAGTAACTTGTTGAATGCTTTTTAATTGTTCTTCTTGCGAGTTAAATTGTTGTTCGCAATTTTTATCTAAATTATCTAGTTTAGTTTCTAAAGCATTTAGTTTAGTTTCTATTCTTTGTAAAGAAAATAATATTTCTCCAATGGTTCCTTGTAATTGCGGAACTTTTTTACCCGTTATTTGTTCATAATTTAAAGCTAATAATGGTAAAGAAGCAAAAATTTTACTCACAATACTTTCATCAGTGGTATTTTTGATTGTTTCAATTTCTTGATTGTTTTTGTTATAAGGCATATTATTTGTTGATTAAACTGGCAATGAAATTAAGAGCATAAGCACCACCTCCAATCATTGGTAAATATTTAGAGGGTATTTCATTCGGACCATAATAATAAACTCCGATTAGTGTTATTCCAATAACTAATAATAGTTCTTTTTTAGTTAATTCCATATTAGTTAGTTGTTTTTAAGTAATGAAAAGGCTTTAAAGAAATAACGGTTAAAACTATAAAGTTTACCATTTATTTTTCTTTTTGAGAAAGTTTTTTTTATTCTTCCTAATTTACCTATTCTAATACTTTCGCCATTTTTGGCTGTTTGTAAAGCATTGATTATATCATTAACAAGATAAGGAAATACTTTCTTTTTTAAAGTTTCGGTAATAGTTGAATCAGTGTTGTTAAGAACGGTTTTTTTACTGTTTTTTTAACAACAGATTTTTTAGGTTTAAAATTTTTACTTTTTTTCATATTATTATCAGTGGTTATTCTTGGTTCAAGTAATTATCTTTTAAATATGGTAATAATTCTTGAAATTTGTAAAAAATATAAATAATTATGTATTTTTATTTAATAACTTTTATCATAAGTATCTTAACAATTCCTCTTACTTGAACTTCCCTCGCCGATAAAAAATTGGGAATAACCAATATTTTTCAAGTTTTTCACCGAACAGCTTCTGACATTCTGACAACCCAAGGAATGACAATTTTTTCACTAGCATTTTTTTTGTATGCTATTTTACAAAGCCAGTCTTTACAATCAATATTTTTTTCACAAAGAAAGTGATTACAAAAAAGAAAATATTTAACAATTGCTTTAATTACTTTTTTTGCAGCTTTTTTAGGCTCTAATTTATCATGATTTGATGAACTTATTCATTTCTACCCAATAGTAATTCCTTTATTTATGAGTATGGGATTTGATATTTTTTCCTCTTTTTTATGTCTTTATGGTGGGTCAATTGCTGGTTTAATGGGATTAGTTTCAACTTGAAGGATAAAACAATATTTTGACCAATCATTTGGAGAGTTTAAAGGAACATTCGATTATAGCGGAACAAGCGAAATTATTTTTCGTCTAATTAGTTTTTTAATTTTTACCTCTATAATTATTATCTTTAATATTTGATATTGTAGTAAAAATAAGCAAAAATTAACCGAGAAAGAAAATAATATAGTTCCTAATCAACCTCCTTTAATTTTTAATAAAACTAGGAAGATTATTTTAGTTATAACAATTCTTGTTTTAATTGTTAGTATTTTTTCTCAAGTGGCTCCTCTTGGTAAATTTTTAAGTAAATATGCTGAAAAAATTCCTTCTCAGATAAGTAGCGAATGAGGAATATTTGGAAAATGAAACGGAGTTGCAGTAGATTGTTTGTTTATTATTGGCGGAATAGTTATTTCTTTATTAAGTAAACAAAAAATTATGAATAATTTAGTTATTTCTATTAATGAATCCGTTCCAATATTATTAGTTTATGTTTTTGCAACAGTTCCTACCACCATAATAAGAGAAGCAGGAATTTCAGAAAAAATGATTAAAAATTTATTACCTACTAGTATTGATAATAACTTTAAATACATAATTTTGTTTTCTGTTTTTGGATTATCTATTCTATTTAGTTTTCTATTCAACACGGTGGCAATTACTGCCGCTTTAGTTACTGCTCTATCTCCACTTTTATTTTCTATATCTCAACAATTTCTTATTTTTGTAGCAATATTTTCATGGATGGGCGGAATTATTGGAACTACTTTTTCACCGCATAGCGGAACATTAGTAAACAGTCTAGAAAAAGTTAAAATATCTTATAAAGAATTTATTAAAAAAACTTGAATATTGTGACTAACTATGTTAATAACTTCATTTTGTTTGGTTTTTTATCAAATAAACAAAATATTATAATAATACCTCATAACATACACAGCGAGAGAGAGCAAATTCAACAAGATATTACTAATTTAGAAAATAAACCTAATCGCACACCATTAGAACAGCAAAAATTAGCAGTTAAAAAAGAAAATTAGCTAAATTAACTCAACAACAAAATAAGGATGGTTTACCATGAGGCAAAATAGGTTTAGGAGTGTTAGGGGTTAGTTTAGTTGTTTTAGTGATAGTATTGATTGTTAAAAAAATAAAAATAATAAATGATTAAATCTTTTAAAGATAGACATACTCAAACGCTTTATCAAAGAAAAACTGTTTTAAAATGAAAACATATTGAAGATATTGCGAGAAGAAGTTAAGAGCACTTGACCAAGCTACTAACTTGAAAGAATTAGCCCGAATTCCTAGTAATCGTTTACATAAACTTCTTGGAAATCGAAAAGGTCAACATAGTTTAACTATTAAAAATCAATATCGTATTTGTTTTTATTGAAGAAATGGTAATGCTTACGAAGTAGAAATAGTAGATTATCATTAAAACCATTATTATGAAGAGTAAAAAATTATCTCCTTTACATACTGGTGAAATATTAAGAGAGGATTTCTTAGTTCCATTAAAAATGAAACCGGAAGAGTTAGCAAAAATATTAATGTTTCAGCCAAAGCAATGAAAGATATTTGTCAAGAAAAACGCGATTTAACTCCAGAAATCATTTGTCGTTTAGCTATTTATTTCAAAATGTCTTATCAATTTTGATTAGGTTGTCAACAAGAATACGAAAAAGAATGTTTAGAAGATATTTTAGAAAACCACGAAATTAAACTTAAAAAAGAAATTCATCCTTTATTAAAAACTGAAAAATAATTATTCTCATAAACGCTTTATAATGATAGTAAATAATTAGTTTTTTATAACTCCTTAAACAAAGTCCTTAAAAACTATCATTAAAACTCTTTACTAAATTCAATAGAAAGTCCATAAGAACAAATCATAAGTAATTTATTATTAATTATTAACCGCTAATACTTTTAATTATTAACAAAAACATTAATAAAACATATTATTTTGTTATATTCTATTAATCACAATCTTTTTATTAAAACTCTAATTATTTTTTCTGTAATTTAATTTGCCAACATTTTTTTATATTAATGAGATATCAAAGTAATATAAATAAAATAATTATAAATAATTGATTAAAATTTTGAATATGAAATGAAAAACCAAAAAATTTCTCTATTTCCTAATTATCTCTCATACATACTGTTTAATTTTAGGATGGCTTAATGGCGGAATTAAGTTAAATTTTCCTATTCCTTATTTTTTTCAATTTTTAAGTTGATGATGTGCGTGAAATAGTATTTTAACTATTTTTTTTGCTTTTTGAAAAACCAAAAAATCTCGTGTTAATAATTTTTTTTCACAGGCTTTTTCACTCGTAACAACTATTAGCAACATAATTACTATGGCAATTTTTGTTATTGCTTTAATGTGGTGATTTATTACGGTTTTAGCTAATTATTTAGGAACAGGAATTGAAGTAAAAAAATTAGTTCCAATTCCTGGACATTTAATAATTAAAGAAGGAAAAATTGACTTCTACCAATTATTTAAAGTTATTCATTGGTGATCTTACTCACCTATTTGACACATTATTGCTCCTAGTTACTTTATTTATTGGTTTTTTCGCTATGAAAAAAAGAATTTGCTGAGGAAAAAAATATTTTTAACTATTTTTTCCACTTTTATTATGCCGACTCTGTATTTTATCTATTGTTTATTGCGAGCAAAATTAAGTCCCGAGGATTATTTAGATCCAAAAAAAGGTTTTTCTCGTTGACCTTATTTTTTTCTTAGTTCTAAACAAATGAGTCAAAAATTATCAATTGAGCGACATATATGAAAAATTATCTTAATTTTATTTTGATTTACTTTATTAGCTTTAATTACTTATTTTTTGATAAAATTTGATAAGAGAATTAGAAATTATTTAATAAATAAAAAAATAATTAAAAAAAAAGAATTCAGGAGTAATTTTTTTCGTGGAAAATAATTTTTCAAATACTTCTTATTATAATTCTTTATGTTGTGTGGTTCGTTATGGAGAGTTATTTTTAAAAGGGAAAAATCGTCATCATTTTATTCAAAAGTTGGTTGATAATATCAGTCTCGCTTTTCATAAGAATAACTTTTCAAAATTTAACATCAAAAAATTACCAGATCATTTAATAATTACTACTGAAAATGAAAAAGAATTAACTTTTTTACTTCCAATTTTAAAAAATATATTCGGAATTAGTACCTATTATCTTGCTTATCAATTAGAAAGCACCGAAAGAGAACTATATCAATTTGTTGAAAATTTAACTGATTATTATGAAATCGGAGTAACTAACTTTCGCTTTGATGTTGGTCGAAATAATAAAAAATTTTCCAAAGATTCTTTAATTTTACAAAAGGAATTAGGTGAAATCGTAGTAAAAAAATATCATATAAAAGTTAATTTAACTAATCCGCAAAAAACTTTTTATATTCGCATTTATCAAAATTTTATTCTTTTTTTTAGTGAAAAATTAACTGGTCTAAAAGGAATGCCAGTTGGCAGTTCAGGAAAAGTTCTGCTGCTTTTAAGTGGAGGAATAGATTCGCCAGTTGCTGGTTATCAATTAATGAAAAGAGGATTAGAAGTTATCTATTTACATTTTTATCAGCAAAAAGATGGTCAAAAAAAAATTACTGATATATGTCAGAAATTAAGTATTTATAACAATTATTCTAGTCGAGTTTATTTAATTGATTCCCAGTTTCTTTTGAATGAAATTAGACATATAAGCCAACAACCATATCGTTTAATTATCTTTAAAAGGATGTTTATTCGTTTGGCTTGTTATTTAGCAAAAAAATTATTTATTAAAGCAATTGCAACTGGAGATTCATTAGCACAAGTCGCCTCACAAACTTTAGAAAGTTTATCAGTAATTCATTCAGTTAGTTCGTTACTTTTATTATGTCCATTAATTAGTTGAGATAAAAAAGAGATAATTAATGAAGCAATAAAAATAGGAACTTATGAAATTTCTTTACAAAAATATTTAGATTGTTGTTCTTTATTTGTACCAAAAAATCCAGTAATAAAGCCATGAAAAAAAACAGTAGAGGAATTAGAAAAAGAGATTTTGTGACAAGAGATTTTAGAAAACATTTGCGAAAAATTGATAATATAATAGTTTCAAAATCATCACATAGTTATTTATCAACATATTAAAATCTATTTATTTCTTTTTAACAATCTTCTTAAACTAACAGCATTAAAACTAACTTTGCCCATATCTTTCATACGAGTTTTACCTCTTTTTTGTTTGGCTCATAATTTCATTTTCCTAGTTCTGTCGCCACCATACATATTGCCTGTTACGTGTTTTTTTAAAGCAGGTAAAGTTTCACGAGCAATAACTTGATTGCCAATACAAGCTTGAATTGGAACTACAAAACTTTGTTGGTTAAGAGTTTCTTTTAGTCGTTCACATATTATTTTTGCTCGTTCATAAGCTAATTGTTGATAAACTAAAAAAGATAAATCAGGAACTATTTGTTCATTAAGCAAAATATCTATTTTAACAACATTACTTGAACGAAAACCGCTTATTTGGTAACTAAAAGAGGCATATCCATGAGAAATAGACTTTATTTTATCATGAAAATCAATAATAAATTCAGCAAAAGGCAAATGATAAATTAAATTATACAGATAACCAGTTTTTCACTCTTGTGACTGAAAAATTCCTCTTTTATCTTGGCATAATTGAGATATTGACCCCAAATAATCTTCAGGAGTAGTAATATTCAATAAAATAAATAATTCTTCAATACCTTTTACTTTATCTTTACTAGGGATTTTTTGAGGATTATTAGTTTCTAAGATTTCACCATTAGAACAAATTATTCGGTAAGTAACACTAGGAGGAGTAGTAATAATTTCGCAATTATATTCTTTTTTTACTCTTTCACAAATAATTTCTCGATGTAACAATCCTAAAAATCCGCAACGAAATCCTGACCCAAGTAATTGTGAATCAATTGTTTCCAAACTTAAACTACTATCTTGGATTTGTAATTCTTCTAGAGCTTTTTTAAAATCTCTGTATTGAGAAATATCAGTAGGGTATAAATTAGAATAAACATTGGATTTTACTTCCTGATAACCTTCTAAGGGCAGAGAATCATTATCAATATCAAAAACCGTATCTCCGACTTTTACTTCCCTCATATCACGAATATTAGCAGTAAATCAGCCAATTTCTCCCGCCGTTAACTGGTCTTTTAATATTTGTTTTGGAATTTTTACTCCAACACTTTCTATTTGATAAGTTTTTTTGTTGCGATGAAATTTGATTTTTTGACCTTTTGTCAATTCTCCCTCAATAATTCTTAAATAAACAATTACTCCATAATAACGACTATAGAGTAAATCAAAAACTAATGCTTTTAATTGTCCCTTTTGAAAAATTGGTGCCGGAATCACCTCAATAATTTTATTTAAAAGTAAATCGATATTTTGTCCAGATTTAGCTGAAATTAAGCAAATATCATTTTCGTGACACACAAGCAACTCAGTTAATTGCTTTTTGGTAGTTTCCAATTGTGCTGAAGGTAAATCGATTTTATTGATTATTGGTAAAATTTTTAAATCAAGGCTTTTAGCAATTTCGTAATAAGCCAAAGTTTGTGCTTGAATTCCCTTAGTAGCATCAACTAAAAGCAAAACTCCTTCGCAAGCTGCCAAAGAACGAGAAACTTCATACATAAAATCAACATGACCAGGAGTATCAATGAGATTAAAAATATGAGGTTCCGAACTTTCAGGAGGATAATAAAGTTGAACCGCATTTAATTTAATAGTAATGCCTCGTTCTTGTTCAAGTAAAAGACTATCAAGTATTCTTTCGAAATTTTTATTACTTCCCTTTAAGTTGGTTTTTTCTAATAAGCGATCAGCTAAAGTTGATTTACCATGATCGATGTGGGCAATAATCGAGAAATTACGAATTTTAGCAGGATTTATTTTTTTTATTAATTCATCAGAGAACTTTCTCATTTAATCGTTTTTTATATTTCATACTATAATAAAAAACGATTAAAAAACAAATTAAAAATAATTATTAAATTTTCTTTTTTAAAGAATGAAAGAAATTAAAATTAATAAATAAAAACTTATCAAAAATGGTACCCAAAACCGGACTTGAACCGATATGAACATTTGCTCGAATGATCTTGAGTCATTTGCGTCTACCATTCCGCCATTTGGGCAAAACTAATAATGATAAGCGGTTTTCTCTTTTTCGAATTCTAACAAATAAATAAATAAAAATCTAATTCCAAAATTTATAAATATTATTTTTTTGGTAGCGGGAGAAGGATTCGAACCTCCGATCTCCGGATTATGAGCCCGACGAGTTAAACCAAGCTACTCTATCCCGCGGTATAATAAAATAATTTTATTAATATTTTGTAATAAAAACTTCATTTTCACAAATTTTTACTTCTAAAAACATTGATTATTTAGTTTTTCTTTTTATTAAAATTATTCATTATTTTTTCAAAATTATTTTCTTTAATCAATTCCAATAAACTATCTAATAAAATTGGTATAATTTTCTTAATTTCTTCTTTTTCTTGATAAAGAAATTTTCCTAAAACTCAATCTTTAATCAAAAAGTTTTTATCGTAACCAATTCCTAAACGTAAGCGATTAAATTTTTTTTCTCCTAATTTTTCAATAATGTTTTTAATGCCATTATGTCCTCCATCTGAACCTTGTTGTCGATAAAGAAAAACTCCTAATGGTAAAGCAATATCGTCATAAATCACTATTAAATTATTAATAGATATTTGAAAATAATTCATAAAACTTAAAATACATTCACCAGAATTATTCATATAAGTTTGTGGTTTAAGCAAAATATAATCTTTATTTTGATAATATAAACCGTTAAATTTTTGCTTATTTAATTCAAAATTTAACTTATTTGCTAATAAGTCAATAATTAAAAAACCAAAATTATGCCTACTTTCAAGATAATCTTGACCAGGATTACCTAATCCTACTAAAAGTTTCATGAATAATTTATTATATTAATGGTGCTCCTGGAAGGATTCGAACCTCCGACTACTTGTTTAGGAAACGAGGATTCTGTCCACTGAATTACAGGAGCAAATCACCGGAATTTTTGATAACAACCTTAAATCAAGTTTTTGTCATTATCTAATCTTAATATATATTTTTTATAATGATATCAATGATATTCACACATAAGAGTAGTGAACTACCATTAACGGTTATTACAGTAACTGGTGGATTAGGTTATCTTTTTGTTCAATAATTAAAAAAATAAAACATATGAATAAAAACAATAATACAACTATAAATACAGAGAGAGAGAGAGAGTAAATTTATAAAGAAATTGAAAAAAGACGATTAATAAAAGAAAGAATCGAATCATTAAAACAATCAAAACTTACTTCTTTTTGAATGTCTATAATTTTTTGTCCTCTTACAATTATAGCTTTTTTAGCATTTAGTCTTAAAGATATTAAAAAATCATCTGAATTAAGTATGAAAAAATTATTACAAAATTTATTTAGTTTTGATTCAATTTATGCTTGGGGGTTTTTATTATTATCTATTCTTTCTCTTTACATTTATTACTACAGTATTAAAAAAATTAAAAAAATTAAAAAACAATAAACTATTATGGGATTTTTCGACAACATTACTTCTGCTCTAAGTTGAGCAGGGGATAAAATAAATAAATATGGTGCTACTGCCATCACTCACGGAGCTAAAATAGTAAAAACATCATTAATGGCTGCGAAAGGTGCTTTTAAAGCCATTCCTATTGTTGGTAATGCTATTGGTGTTGTGGATGACTTGGTTCAGGATTATAAAATAGGTCAGTTGCGAGAAAGAGCAGACCGATTAGAGGAAGCAAAAATAGGTTTACAAAAATCCACATCTCTTTTAAACGGATAAATAACAGATATCTCAGCTGGATTAAAAGAAGCTAATGGCAAAAATTTACAACTAGGAACTGAATTAAGTAAAGTTAAAAGCGAATTAACCAAAGCTACCAGTGAGAATAAAGCTAAATTAGAAATTCAAGAACGAGCCCTAAATAAAACTATTGACACCATTAATACAATTAAAAGTCAATTAGAAATAAAAGAACAAGAACAATTAAAACAAGTTGTTCAACAAAAAACTCTTGCTAAACAACGAGTTCAAAACGAGAAAAAAGCCAGATTATTACAAGCCACCGAATTAAAAAAAAGTATTTTACCATCTTTACAAAATTTTGCTAACGAATATGATGAAGCAACATTACACAAATTATCTTTACTCTTAGACTATCAACATTTATCAGCAACAAAAAACCTGATTGAGTTAATATGGGAGCTATTAATCCTGCCCAAAGAAGTGCGTTATTAATTTGTGGTCTAAAATTTGGTAAACTATATACTTTTAATGATTTGCTAACAATTGCTAAAAAATTAAATGAATACTCTTAAAAACAAATTAAAATGATAACAAAAAATTAGTTTTTTTAAAGATACTATAACAAAAAAAATTAATTAAGTTAAATATTTATAAAGATAATAAACAAAGGCTAGACCAAAATAAACTCACGAAACACGCCCTAATAAAGTAAATATTCCTAATAATTGTTGATTACCAATAAAAGTACCTAAAAAAGCAAGAGGTAAAACAATAATTCATTTTCCTAACAATGCTAATAACAAATAAATAAGTAATTTTCTACCATAACTTTTTTTCTTCTTCGCCATATATTAATAATTTTATTAGCAATTGATAATATTTTTTTCTTAATAATTGTCTTAATTACTAAAAAAATAATAGTTAAAGATAGTTTTGTTGTTAGTTTTTTTGCAAAATTAACATATAGAAATTAATTCTATAAATATAAAAAAATAACAAAAAATATCATGGTAAACGCACAACAATGATTGGATAATGATTATCCAATAGAAGAAAGAAACGAAATAGAAGAGATTTTTCAACCAGAAGGTGAAATTTTGGAAGGAGATTTAATAATTGAAAATTTTCCCATATTAAAGGAAATTAATTTGCAAGAAAATAGACTTAATTTAGTAAGAATTAACAATTGTCTAGAGTGTGAAACAGTTAATTTATTAGATAATCACATAATTACTTTAGAAATCATCAATTGTCCAAAAATTGAATCTCTTGATTGTAATAATAATAGAATTTCCCAATTGCCAATTGAACTTAATCTTGAAACATTAACAAGTTTAACTATGACAAAAAATAATTTTCAAATAAATAGCGATTTATCTATGTTTAGCAGATTTGTCAATTTGACAAGTTTAGAAATTGGTAAAAACATTGCTTTTTCTGACTCTTTGGAAAAATTAATTAACTTAAAAAAATTAAAAGAAATAGATATTGTAGAAACCAACATTCGTTCTGGTCTAGAATATTTGCCTGGATGTTTAGAATATCTTTATTGTAATGATGATCAATTTCCTGAGTTAGAAAGTTATAAAAAATCAGATGAAGATGAAGATGATTATTATGATTATCAATCCTGAAAAAGAGACGTATTGACAAGAAGGAAAAATGAATTAGAAGTAGTTTTAACCAATTTTAAACTAACTCTAAGTAAAAAACTTTTTACTAGTAAAAAAACAGGAATAGAAGGAATAGGAGAAAGAAGAAAAGAAATTGAAACTAGTTCAAAATGAGCCTGCACTAAAAATATTATCGATGAAAAAAAAGCTGAGGTTTTTGAACAAGTTATTAGTCATACATGTGATGAAATGATTAAATTAGAAAAAGAAGTAACTGAATTCCAATCTCAAATTGAAGTTTCTTTGCAAAATAGTTAATAAACATTAATAAAAAAATATCATAATAAATAAAAAGATTATACCTATAAAATAAGCGAAATATTATGGTAAATATCCAAGACTGAATAAATCAAAAATATCCTAAAGAGGAAAGAAGATGAATAAAAGAAATTTATCTTAATGAAGCTAACTTAGAAGGTGAATTAGATTTAGGTGAATTTACTAACTATTTACTTGGAAGAGTTTTAATCCCACAATTTTTAAATGAAACTAAACTAATTTTTAAAAATAAACCTGATCGAGTTGAAGTTATTAAACTAATTAATGCTCAAGAATGACTAGAACAAAATTATCCTAAAGATGGGATTTGCACAAGAGAAGAATGAGATTATGAAAATAAAAAATGAGAAAATCACCCTGATTTCGGTAAAAAAAGAAATGAAATAAGTGAGTTGAATATTAGTAACCGCGAAAACCTAGAAGGAAATCTAAATTTAAATGATTTTGTTAATATGAAGAAACTCAATTGTATTTTTAATAAATTAACCAGTCTCGACTTATCTAATTGTGAAAAGTTAGAAAAGATTGATTGTCATAGTAATCTACTAACCACTATTATTCTTTCCGTTAACCCTACTAATTTAAAAAAATTATATTTAGGTGATAATAATTTTCCTGAACAAGATTTAACTTTTTTGTCTCCTTATATTAATTTAGAAAAACTTAATTTATCCGATAATAAATTCATTGGTTCACTAGATTGTTTAAGCAACATGAGGCAATTAAAAAAACTTTGGATTAATGATAATGATCTAAATGAATTAAATATTGATAAATTACCAAAGAGTTTAGATTATATTGAATATTATGTCAGTAGAGAATTAGATTGTAAATTGACTGGGATTATTTCTGAACTAGAAAAACATTTTGGTAAGTTTGGTCATTGTCTGAAATGTTTGCAACCTAATACCAGTTATAAATGATGTTATCCCTGTGCTAAAAAAGAATGACTAGAAGATATAAAAAGCTTAACTGGCCAAGAATTAGTAAAGAACTTCATTGAGAAGCAAGGCAAGAACTATTGAGATGAAAATAAATTACAATGAATTCCTTATAAACAATTTTCTAATATTGAATTTCTAGATGAAGGGGGTTTTAGTAAGGTATACAAGGCTAAATGAGGCAAACAAAAAAATGGAAGTGATAGAATAATTATTTTAAAAATTCTCAATAATTCTCAAAATATTACCTTGGAATTTCTAACTGAGATTGCTAATAATAACCTAGCCTTAACGGGAGTTGTTCTTTGTCTTGGTATTTCTCAAGATCCTATTACTAGAAACTACACAATGGTTATGGAGTATATGAATGAAGGTAACTTAAGACAATGATTACAAACTAATCATGGTAAGTGAATTTATAACTATTATTATGGAGAGGATGAACCTAAGTTAGGTCTAGAAAATAAACTTAGAACATTGAAAAGTATTGTTACAGGACTAGACAATATCCATAACCAAAACTTAGTTCATCGAGATTTACATAGTGGAAATATATTAAATGATGACTCGGGGGAGATTAATATTACTGACTTTGGTCTTAGTTATCCTGCTAATCATCAAAAAAAAGAAGGTCAAATTTTTGGTGTCATCCCTTACATTGCTCCTGAAGTCTTACAAGGTCAACCTTATACTAAGGCTAGTGATATTTATTCTTTCGGGATAGTTGCTTATGAATTATTAGCTAACAGTTACCCTTATTATGATTATTATCGAAAGGGTTGGGACGATGAAGAGCTAAGAAAGGAGATAGAAAATAAAGGACTACGACCCGATGTAGACAAAATTACTATTCCTCAATTATTAAAAGATTTAATCAAAAGTTGTTGAGATATTGACCCAAAAAAAAGACCAAGTATTAAGGAGTTAGATGTGATTATTAGCAGTTGGTGTAAAGATTATGGAATTTCAGAAGATACTCTTTTCTGTCAGCAATATGAAACTATAGAGAAAGAGTGCGAAAATTTTTCCCAAAACACTCCTTACCAAATCTATCCATCAGCAATTACTACTAGCAGACCAATAGACACTAAAGAAATCGCTGAACTATTCCAAAAATCTGAAAAACAAGCTACCGAAGCCGAAATAAAAAAAATTGAAAGAGAAATTAACCAACCACTCACTGATGAATTAAAAGATTTAGTAAAAGATTTTATTCAGGTTAGGAAAAATATGATAAAAAATGAAAATTATAAAGAGGCAAAAATTGAAGCTGAAAAATTGGAAGATCGGTTGTTGGAAGAAAAAAGTCTTTCAGAAGCAGAAGAAAATATCGAAAAAATTATTGCTTATTGTAAAAGATTAACAATAGAACAAGAACAATTACAAGCCAATATTAAAGTTCATCCTAAATAAAATATTATGGTAAACAATCAAATCGAATTTAACGATAAATATCCTAAAGAAACAAAAGTAATAAGAGTTAGAGATGAAAATAATTTTCAAGGGCAATTGATTATCAAAGACTATTCCAATTTAGAAAAATTATATTTGCGAGGCATTAAAAGCATAGAAAAAATAACTCTGCAAAACTTACCTAACTTACAAGTAGTTACTATATGAGACTGTGAAACAAAAGAATTAGTAATAAAAAAATGCCCACAAATAAAGAAATTAAATGCTGAATACAATCTTTTAACTAATTTGGGATTTGTCAAAGACTTAGAAAATTTAGAAGAAC
>Ga0307514_10003907_pt1 | contig 13940 bp, 20 predicted proteins | sample 16_EM_MG_FD_203088 | JGI IMG/M metagenome (GOLD analysis project Ga0307514, IMG submission 203088) | Populus trichocarpa ectomycorrhiza microbial communities from riparian zone in the Pacific Northwest, United States - 16_EM | ecosystem: Host-associated > Plants > Roots > Unclassified | place... | reverse complement strand
CCGACTCTGGTACTTATCATCGCTCTACCCCAGTAACCACTATTCGCATAGCGGGAACTATACCCAACAAAGTTCATACTCAACAACTCAGGAAACGCAACCAATCCAGTTCGTTGACCTTTGCTTCTACAAATTACCCCATATAATTATGTTTTTGTGCTCTAGCGCTAAATAAGGATTTTGATATAAGATCGATTAGAAATGACCTTTTGCTTTGCGTTGCCTCGCGAGCAGCTTCGAAGCCAGCTATTGCGTCCGCAGCACAAGCGCTTGCCCAGAAACGGGGTATGCGTACGCGGAGAGGTTCACGGTCTCAGAAAGTCGCACAAGCACCGCTTACTATCGATGAACTCAACAACGTATTGGAAGGTAACACGCAGCTTTAGTTATACCCCTTTTTTTTGCTCACGAACTCGTGCAGACGAAGACAGTCTTTCATCCCCTGATTTTATGATTATTCACCACTTTGACTCCTCGCGCCGGACCACACCAGAGCTGCATGGCTTTCCCCCCTGGCACATTCGACTCACGGAAATCTTGTAAGTTTGCGATCCTCTCATCTCATTAGTTTCGTACTAATTAAATTCCCCGACTCGAGTCACCATCAACCACAGGGTCCCGTTTCACTAGACTGGCTACGTCCTGGTTCACCACCTCCACGACTGTCAGTTTTAGATGAGATCACATTTCGAGCAGCTTTAGATGAATTTGCAGGCGCTGAAATGCGTTTTGGTAAATGACTATGTAACTGGCGTTATTCCCTAGAACTTAGCTAGCCTCGTAACCAGCCACCTTTGGTACGGTCCTTCGTTATACAAATCATTATTGTAATGCGTTTGAGATGCAAAGGAGAGTGACCCAAGTTTGTGTAACCCATCTTGCCTAATTTAGGCAGTCGGCAATGTACTTCAATTCATTCCTGACAAAAGAAGTGACTTCCGTCTTACCCTCCATGTGCTAGGGAACACGGTAATGGCTGTAGAAGACTTGGTTCACGAGTCTTCAGCCCATGACATTGGACAAACCGATGTGCAAAGAATAGCAGAGTTTAGACAAAGGGAATTGGACGACCTGCCTCCTCCCAGGTTAGCGAGGTTTATCAAGCAAACGGGCGACAAAAATGTCTCCCCGTCTCTCAATCCATCCTCTTCTACGACCTCTGCGACTTTGACGACGTCTTCACGATCTCAGGACACGAAATTAACCAGCGTTGACTCATTGAGTAGAAAGGCCGGGCTACGCGAATCTCCTTTGCATATTCCTCCTCTTCTCAAGTCACACCACGAAGAAGAGGATCCCGATTTGACCAGGTCTCTCATCGAACATGCCTATCCCCCAGTGAGTTCTGGTCCATCCAGAACAGGGGTTATTCTGAGCCCTGCCTCTTCACATAATCCTCGGCATCATTTCAATAACAAACCCATTGCTGCAACGGTTTTATTTGAAAGAAATACTCATCCTCTGAGTTTGCCCAAATTAGACCAGTATCTCTCTTCTCTGAAACCTCCATCTTTCTTTTTGAAGCAAGTTGATGGTAAGGGATTCATGTTCCCTCCTTTGGATCAACTGGAAAGGACGGGACTTTCTCTCGATGATTTAGTCAGCAATACCAAGGTCCCGCCTTTATGGCGGGATCGAACCTCTGTTCTTTGGAAAATCACGTCGTTCTTGATTGATTTATTGGTATGCTTCATTCCTATTCTTGGCCTTTGGATCTCATTGTCTTTCAAAGGGTTCAAGTGCTCTGGCGTCGTTCTACAGTCTTCAGGCCCTCATCGGTACCTTGCAGATATTCGCCCTGATTCTGAGTACGATAGGTATGTCTATATCTCTTGCCACGATGGATGGTGCTCATGTTGTATTAGCACCGTCGGGAAATGTGGATACGAAGAACAGTTGGCGGCAATTATTTTTAGGAACCGTGTAGGTTTGGATCACGCTGCCTCGCAGTATTCCTTCTCAGATCACGACGCTTTTAGCCCAAATGTGCTTGCTCTCAACTTTGCTCCAGTGCTGGTTCAATCGCTCGTGTTCCTGACAGTTTTTATCCTGTTTACATTCTTCTTGCTTTATCTATTCTACCGATCCACCGCCCAATCTGATCGTTACAATTCAATCGAAGGTCTTCAAGAATCGGAAACCAAGGGAAACCATTGGGGTTTAGTCGCTATAACATTTCTTCTAATGGTAATTTACTTGCCTCTCAGCACTATGTCTGTCCATGTGCTTGTCTGGTCGGATGAGTTGTGGGCGATTCAGAACCCGTACAAGAATGCAACTTCGTTTCCCCCCATCGTTTCCCCTCTAGGTCCTCCTAATGAATATCGTGATCCGCTGGATTTCTGCTGGACGACGACAATGAGGCGGAACGAAGTGAACTTTGCTCCAATATTCTTTGCTTTGTCGGTCCTCGTTTTCATCTCTGTACGTTGCTCTCCTTGAAAATGAATTACACTCATAATTTTTCAAGTTTACCATCTGGTTTCCTATCACACTGTATCGGGTTATCAAGCGATCGGTGCCTAAGGTTGATAAATTTACTGAAATTGGTCGACCTCGTACTTCCGTCGACAAGGATAGTGAATACCACCGTCTGATTGCAAGGGATCATAACCCCTTTTCATTCCTCTACAAGAGTACGTCAACGCTTTAACGCATTCCGCCTGTCATGATGTCGATTCAGGTTTTCGTCGCGGTCGAGCCACATACATTTCGAATATCTTGATGGCCAAGCTCAGTGTACTGCTAATTATTGCCGTCATTGACTCGAACAACTGCTTTTTTCGAAGCCTTGATAGACGAGGAGTTTCTGTTGCCCGTCAATCACTCCTCGCTGTTTCCAGTTTATTTTTCCTCGTTTTTCATTCACTTTCTGCTCCATTTGCGGACCCTGTGGACAATGCTAATGAATGGACCTCACGACTTAATTATTTATCCACTTCTTTGACAACCCTTCTGATCGCTCTTGATCTTCCCAGTAAGGTGATCTTTGAAACGTATATACTTTATAGGTCAGTATCTATTTCTTCTGCAGGAAGCTTTTGATAGACTTCTTCCAGCGTTTATGCGGTGACATACGGGCTAAGCTTCTGTAAGCCTTCGACAAAGTCATAAATGGCTTTTGCTTATTCAGGTAAAGATTTCGTTCTCATCAACGCTGGTTGGATGCAACGACTAATCAAGAGTACGTTTTCTTCGACTATCTGAAATAACTTCTTATATTGTCGGTTAGTTTTAAGAAGAAGGATTGATTTCAGTATGCTCAATATTCCATTGTACTGCTGGTCGTATCATTTTTTTTACATATCTCAGGCATAGATATTTTTTCACCTCGGTGGGTTTATTCATCACAGTCATGAGTTTGTTCTGACGTTTGATTTGAGGTTGGATATATCTCCTTATTCCATTCACACGAAAAGGCGCATATGGCAGGAGACAATTTCCGCACTCCTGCTGACAGACCCACAGTGTCATATACCCCCAAAGCAGGCAATGTCATTTGCCGAGTCCCGTAACTCAGAGTATCCACCTTACCTCCTTAATTTTATGGGCACGCCCGGGGAAAGATATGCCGAAAACCTGAAGGTGAGTGGAAGGAGATTTCCATTATTTTGGATTTCTTCATCAATGTGTTACAGATTCTTCGTGATATTGGATCATCATCTTACACACGGGCAGTGGCACTGGCATCTGGTCCTGATTCGGATCGGTATCAAAAGCTGAAAGACGAAATTGAAAAGTGTTTCATTGGACCAGATAGTTACTGGAAGAAGTCCGACGAGGATGCCATCCCTGGTTGTTCTAGCTACTTTGGGAATGCTTGGTGGATTCCCTTTCCTCCTACACTTGTAAGTTTATCCACGAACTTTGAATTTGGACGGCTCCAGAAAGTTATTTCAAGGTTTTGCGATACGATGATGGCCCTTATGCTGTATTGAGGGACCTCAATGACTTGATGGCATATATTGATCAGAACTCAAATCCGGACGTTCAGAGAAGACGATTCGTGCGAATAGCCCTTCGCGCCCTCGAATCGCAAATCGTTAATTGGCCATACGAGCATATTGAGGTATATTCTTGTGTCTCATGATTGATCGTAACCTCTCATACTGGATGCAGCATGTTGGGGCCCACTTTCCCTGGTGCTGTGGAAGACGTTATGGAGCAGTGACTTCACGGCCATATCATCGGGCTGTTTTGCGCATAAAGCGACGCGGTCACCTTGAGTGGAAAGGGCTACAACTTGGCAGTGGCTTCGCAGTTGAATTGAGATACTCGAAAAACCTCATTGTTACTGGCGACGTGATCGGATTGAATGAAGACTTTGATCTCAATCATACTCTTGCCCATTTCCTTGAACTTAATCACTACCTGATAGATAGGGGACGCTATGGGTTTGAAGAGAAGTTAACTGACTACAGGCGTCATCATCGAAAAGAGTGTCAATGGAAGTCTAGGGCTCTGACGTACCGCTTCATGACTTTTGTTTATGATCAGCCTCACCTTCCCGAGCAGTGTATGCAAAGCTCATTGAGCATGGAAACCGACTGCAGAGTCCGTGAATGCATCGAGGGCGGTCAGACAGTATTCGAGTCGGCTTACGAGAGGTTAATGGCTGTTTCTCATTCTGAGGCGGCGACCTGGTGGTATATTTTCTGGGTGAGCTACACCCAAAGGCCATCTCTTCAGAGATAAAATTTACTGCTATTTCTAGGATGATCTTTGGAGGCGAAATTACGACACGATCTCCGGTTTGAGAAAGCATGCCGCTGATTTCAATCCGCATTACAAGACCTCCATTGCATATACCCCCTTGCCTCGACCAGTCCTTGAGAGTTTTCTCACGCAACGAGGCTTACTACATAAGAAGACAAAATGGTTTGATTTCTTCCATGCCGGATTCTTAAACAAGCTCTACATACGGCTCAACGATACCGTCTTTCGGAAGACTAGGAGTGTATGTCGGTTTTGTGTCAATTCCACACTTGCTATTAACGATGCCGTGGCTAGGCAATTGTTTTCCATTTGGGTAATGACAAACGAGAGTTGAACATGGAAGATGTGGACATGCTCACTCAAGGTCAGTCGTCCACTTTGGGTACTGGTGGAGGAACGGACCACGACGACCCATGGATCCTCGCTCGCCCAACATATAGGTGGGAAGGACTCTTGAACGATCCTCCGCGGAAGGGAGGAACGGAAACACGCAAGAATTCTCTTGCAAAGCTGGGTGTATGGTTTGGTGTCACACCATTTTGGCGGTCTGGACCACCCTCAAACGGGATATTATTGGATCTGAAATTGGAAAATGGACGGTATATACAATTAGCTGATGAAGATATATCTTCAACCAGATATATGGTGAACACACTCGGTACTCAGGATACATAATGTTACATGTAGAGTTCTTGTCTATTTGTCAGTGTTATGCAAGGCCCTTACATCACGAATTCTTTCATCAATAATTATGCCTCGTCGTCCTCGACCAGCACATAGGCGACCTCCAGCACAAGGGCATCATTCAAACCAGGGTCAAGCCCCTTATTCTCAGTCTAACATTCCGTCTAAAGTTTGCTCAGTCAAATCTGAGTCGGAATCCGAAGTCAAGCATATTCCAGCTGAGGAATTTGAGGAATCTCGTCTTGATTCCGGAAATTATGAAGATATCGAGGACTCAGACGAAAAGGACAATGCGAGCGACGCAGATGCGCGGCGAGTAGCCGTTTGGGAAGCAGATCACGATCCTGAAGCAGGATTGATCAGGTTGTCGAATGAGGTTGGTTATAGTAGATCACTTTCATATCGTCGAGGTATGACTTGAATCATTTCAGGAAAACTTGCAAGATGGTTTGTTCTTCGCTTTGGGAAAACAGAACTGTCTCAAGTTCTCTAGATTTGCAGAATTTACCACTTGGCGCGTTGCGTCGTGCGCAAAAACTTTTGAACCAGGTTGTAACGGAGTCCGACAGTGATGATTCATCTGAAGACGAGCAAGACAAACTGCATGACTTTAAATGGAATACTAAACCTCAAGCGCGCATCGCGAGCAGGTCGAATAAACATGCGCAAGTCAATATTTCTGCTGTAAAGTTGTTTTTTTTAAGACCAAGTCCAGTCCTATAGAGATGTCAACTAAAAAACCTGTCTCGAGGAAACGGGTGGTTGTTGATATACCCAAGATTGCAAGTGCCAGCTTTCTATGTTCAGTCAACGATGCTCAACCGAACTTCAGACTCCACGCGATCCAAGATTTCTAGCTACAGCGGGAAGTTACGATGCAAAATTATTTCAACAATCCTATGGATTCCTAGCCGAGAACCGGAAGATGGAACTTCAGACCTTACGCGAGAGTTTGAGTAAAGCGCGGAGGATGCTCGCGTCGTCCCCCGCAGAGTTCAGAAATGAACGAGAATTAGAGGTAGCAAGGTTGGAGCATGCGGTAAAACGAGCAGAGAGCACAGTGAATAAGGATCGGTTGGAGAGATTAGAGAGAGAAGCATTAAGCACGAATCAAAAGGCAGAGGAGGGAAAGAGAAGAGAGGGAAAGGGCAAATGGTTCCTGAAGAAAGGTAAGGCAGACATTGTTGACAAGTGCCTAATTTCTCAAACCGGATGAAGCGGAAAAGAAGAATCTCCTGATGCAAGCCCGCTTCGAAGCTCTTGCCAAGGAGGGTGGACAAAAGGCGGTAAAGAAAGCAATTGAAAAGAAGAGGAAGAAGACGAGCCAGAAAGAGAAGCGATCTCGCCCATATTCGAAGGAGCATAACAGCAAACGCGACGGAGAAGCGCTAGCAGGACGACCCAGTAAGAGATTACGAGTTTGAGTATATCGTAGACTTGGCACTGCTATACCGGAATCTTCCGAGTGACGAGCAATTTTTATGACAAGAAATATCACAGTTCCGGCTTGCCATGAAACTCAAACGAAGTAAACCGCTAACTGCTGCTGCCAATCGTCGGGTCATTGTTCGGGATGTCTTTGAGCAACGATAGTGAAGACGATATCTATCGCGGCGAAGTGGAGCGCGAGCCAACGTTACACAGCCAGATATCAGCTTCCTCGGCCTCTTCTTGTTCATCGTCCTCTGATTCGCTCTCCTTCCTCGCCGGCGGGCGCTTCGGAGCAATTGCAGCCAAGCTTGAGCTCGCCATCTCGAGATGGGCAAAGCATGTCAGAGGAAATTCTTCTTCTGCTTCTAGCTCATCGACAACCTCGTCTGTATCCTCTCTACCGACAATAAGCAGATCTCAGTTTAACCGTAGAAGGCGGAGGCGTTCCAGTGTTTCTTCGCTGCATACCTTGCATTCAGAGCGCGAGATCGCCGCTCGGATAACACGCTTGAAGGCTTTACGAATATCCAGACAGATTCCAAGGGAGTTTTGTCTCTATCTACCTTTATCAATACGCGAAGGAGTCGATTTAAGTTCCAACACAAGAAGTGACCGCCCTGCAATTTCGACTTCATCGCTGCCCACTATCTTGAGCCAAATCGAGGTCGCCATCCGAAACACTGGCAGACAGCACCGACATAGACATAGGCGTCGAGGAAATAGAACCTTCGAAGAAATGAACCATCAATTGCTTGCTTATGCTGGCCCGTCAACCAATAATTCGCTTACGACCCCTGTCCGGAGAGATAGGAAAGGGAAGGCGCAAGCAAACAATATCTTTAAGCCTACAACAATTGTTGAAGAACCGCATACAAAGCCTCAGGCGTGGTTTTTAGATGTTGCAAATCCTTCGTGGGCAGATCTACGTGCTATTGGAAAGGTAAGTTTAGTAACGCTTTACGTTTGTCGGTAATGCCCTGATTTTTTGGTTCGTGTAGCTACTTCATGTCCACCCTTTAACTTTAGAAGACATCCTTCAACAAGATCCAAGAGAGAAAGTGGAAGATTTTACGAAATTGGGATATTATTTTATATCCTTCCGGACTATCGAGAGTCAAGCTACCAGAGTGAGAATTCAACGTGACACAGGTATACTGGATTTCTCTGGGAACCATGATGAGGGTTCCATAGGAGAGGCTAATATTTATCTAGCAGTATTTAATAATGGAATATGCTGTGTGCGTACTACTTTGCGTCATGAATGAGTGTGGCTTACTCTCGTCCGAAGTTTCATTTTACGGATATCTCGGGTATGTTTCATGATGTAAATCCTGCGTTTATGTATCAACTCGCTTGCAGAACACACGGATAGAGTGCGCAACAGAATGCTTTTTTTGGGACAAAACGCGACCATGTCTTCGGATTGGGTCGCACATGCCATCCTGGATTCAATTGTTGACTCTTTTTTCCCTCTCCTTGGCGAGGTTGAGAAAGAGATCATAGCCATTGATCAAACAATCTTTTCGAATGAGGGAGATATTTCGCAAATGGATTCTTCTGTTGATCCCATCAAACTCTCTTCCGATGTATCGACCGAGGTAGAGAAACCTTCGATGGAGAAAATTGTGTCTGTGGAAAAAATATCTCTCGCAGAGAGAGTACGAGAGTCATATCACACTCGCTTCGCATCCCCTCGCCTCTCGATTCGCCTTACGTTCCGCCGTTTTAGGAGGCGTATCAGTTTCTGGAAGGGATTTTGGACAAAGGCGGAAGCCCCACCCAGTGGTACACAACTGACAATGCGTCGAATGGCCAGGGCGAAGAAATTAGTTACAGTCTTGGGAAGGTTGCTTAATGCTAAGTCGGATGTTATCACTGGCATCAAGAAACGACTCGTTAAGGCTGTTGAATCTGGTGGAACAGGTCATAAAGGACAAGTGCCTGACGAATTAGAGGTCGTCATATATATGGGAGATATTCAAGGTCAGCGATACGCTGCTCACTCAAATTCACCTACTTTTTGTTGATCTTCGTCCCACCAGACCATATTTTGACTTTGCAACAATCCTTAGGACACATAGAACGTCTGCTCAGCCAATCACACTCTGCTTATATGTCGCAGTTGCGCTCTGGATTGGAGCTGACCAAGGGCGGAATTGACCTGAAAGTCCTTTATCTGACATCCATTAGTCTTTCGGTTATTTGTATCCAGACTTTGACTGGTATGCCGAATTTTCGATGTGACCAAGTCTCAATTTTGAACGCACCTTAGGCATGTTTTCTATGAATGTTACGGTTCCACATAATCTCCGAGAACCAAACGGTCGATACATTGTCTTTTGCCTCGTATTATGCGGAGCTGCTATCATCCTGATGTCAATGTTTACTCTGGTGCGTTATTGGTGGAAAAAGGCACACAGGAGGCATAGGAAGCAGCTGTGAAGTTGATGTCCTTGAATATTGATATGTGGAATTTTCCCGTGTAAATTACATAAATCGATTCTAGATAAACGTATCACAGCAAGGCCAAGGAAATTATCCGTCAGTAATCGATAGTGGTTCGTGTACAGGTCCATGTCTCATGAGGACATCACTGGCTTCTGTCAAAGCTTCCTGGACTGCGGAATAGAGATCGATTCAGAGCAGAAACTGCGAGGATGAAATGGCGACTGACCCTTAACTTGGAAAAGAGCCTGTTTCTGTTCAAACTCCTGAAAACCTGCACCGAGAGCTTCCCGCTGTTGACGTATTGTCTCTTCTATACGTTGAAGATGTGTCGTCTCCAAACGTAGGTGATCGAGTCCTTCTCTAACTTGAGCATGCAGACCTTCCAGCCCACTAACTTGGTCTTGATAAAGCTTGCGGACTTCTTCCAACTTGCCTGTATCAGGGTGTGAAATCCAAAAAAGAGGACGGCTGTTGCTAGCACAGAGACAGAACAAAACGCTTACCAGCTGCTTGTGCTTCTCGCGCTGCGGACACATACTGAGAAAACTGTGCGTCGATATCACCGTTGTCTGCCCAAGAGACAGTCTTGATATCGCCTGAACTGTCGCGCTTAATACAGCTCGGGCGTCTTAGCAATTTCGGACGAGGCTCAAGAGCGTTCTCTGCAATTTGGGGAGGATCGTCAAAACCTAACTCTTCACGTTGTGAGAGGAGAAGCACGGGGAGTGGAGGGGGGGACATGATTTGTCTCATGCCAGCAGGAACGGGCAAAGGTATCTCCGTTCGAGTGGGGTAGATAAGAGGGAGAGGTTTGTAAAACATAATTTCTTTCTGCTTTGACGAGGGCTCTGGATTTGTTATTGATCTCTGCATAGGTTGTTTTGACCCACTGGATGGATGGCGAGAGTCACCAGCAATCATTAATTCTTGTGCAGCGCCGTAACCATTCGTCGTGATTGTACGCCTTGGAACGGATGCACCACGTTTCTGCTGCTGTAAAAACCACTTCTCCATTTCCTTACATCTGAAATCGGAAGGTGCAGTGAAGGTCTGGAAAGAGAAGGAATCACCACGAGAAGCCTTCTTTGTTACTGGGGGTGTGATTTTCGCAAGCTTCTGGCACTTGCGAATCATGCGGTCCTTGAGGTGGCGAATCTCCATGAGTCGTTCCCAAGATACGGTCGGTTTCTTTGATAGCTCATAACTCTCTAGTTTCAACAACTGATCATACATAGCTGCTGTCGCCGATGGCAACAATACCTGGGATTCATGGCTGTTAGAGTATTTAATTTGTAAGCGAATGAGCCATGCCTTTAGTTCATCAGGGGTCTCTGTACATTGTATGTATCGGCAGCCTTTCGGAGTGCGCGGATCGTATGGTTCCAACTGGCCTCTTACTGGACTTGCGCGGTGAACGTCCAGCGCAGCTGATGTTCTGAGCGACATTACACCGAGAGCGCGGCAATTGCAAAGAACAACGACTGTTATCACAAGTGCTTGTGACTCATTTCTGTGACCTCTCACTGTCGGGCTTTGAATTGGCTTCATGCCATGACATCCTCCAAGGCGATTTACGAGTCTTTTCTCATAAATAATGTTTCGACTATTTCTACCTTGGAGTCTTCATTAAGATCGATTACATGGTTTCTTCCTGGCCGTTTTCGGGACGCGGAGTTGGCGTCGGAGGCTCGTTCGTACCAGTTCCTTAACACCTTAGTATATGATTTTTCAAAAATTCTTCTAGTAACCTCCCTCTTGAATGTCACAAGCATGTATCATGACACGTTATTGGCCCGCATTGTGAAAGCCAATCCATCGTACCGCCCACTCATACCGTCCTCCCTGCACAGCCGATTCACGAGGGCGTGGTCTGACAAAGATAAAGTGTACAAGTGGTCTGCCCGCGTGCTCGAAATAATTCGCTTTACGGAACTCGTACTCGAGATGATTCTAAGGAGAAAAGTATCCCAGAAGACAAAATGGCGCTTAATCATTCTTCTGGAGGTTATAAAGTATTTATACTTCTGTTCCTTTGGTTCTGGAATCACTAAATACCGTTTGAAAGAGCTACCCTTCGTATGTTACTACTGAGAATTACACATCGCCCACTAGTCACGCCAGCTATTCCTGAGCGAGACTTCGACCCGTCCCAGCTTGTTTCCTCAAACCAAGCTCCTCTAACGGCCCCTTCGACTGGAGATTTAGCATCCACCACTCCAGACCATATCCATAATAACCATATCCCACTAACACCACATCCCATACTCGCCAATAATTCAGAGGCGACACCAGAAGACTATCTTCTTCCGAAAGCTTTAACCCCATCATCTGTCAGACCCGCAACGTCTCTCGTCAGACGCTTGTCGGGTTCTCGAGATTGGCTCGCAGAAGCCATTTATATTTTACGTCCCTTGGTATACGGTACGTCGTTGTGCCTCTAGGTTTGGAGTCTATCGATAATCATTTGCATTGCAGCAAGCTTGCTGGTCGCCGACCGTACTAAGGGGCGAACGAACCGTGCTCTCATAGTGGCACTCTCAATGGAATTACTCTCTCGCTGTCTCCGTCGAACACCACCTGTTTCTGCCACTCTTGAGAGATCTGAGTATGCAAGGCGTGATAAGGACATGCTTTGGTATCTCCTGCGGGGATCTATCTGGGAGACTTATACTAGGTTAGCTTTGAATAGTTAACCCATCATGCTATACTGACTGTCAGCTTTAGACCAAAAGTGGAATCCCTTATTGCTCGAACATCCCGCGCGCCTATACTGGGTGTGTTCGGTGCACTTCTTAAGGATTGGATTCCTCTCATCGATGACTATTATTATTGTAAGTCGAGTGTATCAGTCTTTTTGCCTCTGCTCATCTTGGAATTACAGATACCGCACCTTGACTTTTTTTGTATCATCTTTGTGACATTATTGAAATGAATGGTTTTATATGAATAGCGTCGACATCTCACGCTGCTTAAAATTATGCATGTCATATATACAACAAGCTTTCTTGCAAACCGCACCTGCCAATAAATTGTGGCAAATGTAAACAGATACAAACACGATCACAACTGGCTTTTTCTCACCTCGTCCGCTCCACCATTGCCAGTTGCTCTGTACCTGAAATTCAAATGGCTTCACCTGAAGGCAAGATGGAAATTGACAAGTCTCCCGTTCGACAGTCGTGCGTAATCTTTCACGTATACATAATTTGACTTGACCTGCGTTTTAGTTCTCGTAACCTGTCCAGCGACACACTGCGTACTCGACAGTCTCAACGATCTCCTTCCAGGGAACGCGAAAGAAGGGAGAGAAGGAGAGAAAGAGACGCTGATGAACGTAGAAGGCGCAGCAGAAGTCGGGATAGAGCAAGTGAGAGTCATTATCATGATCGTTCTCGAGACAGGCATAGAGACAGAGAAAGGGAGAGAGATAGAGAGCGTCGACGTGACAGAGATAGGGATGGTGAAAGAGGACATCGTAGCAGCAAGCGAGACGGATCAGATGGCAGACACTCTCACAGGGACCGCGATAGAGACAGAGAAAGAGAAAGAGAAAGAGAAGATCGTAGGCGTAAGAGAGACGAAAACGACGGTCCTGACCGGAATCTTGACGACAGGGTCAAGAGGAAAAGGTTGCTCGACCCTCGGGATGAGTTTGACGATTCTCTGAGTCGTAGGCGACAGCGCGAAGAACATCCTCCGGAAGACGACGAACCATTGAGCATGAACAGTCCACCCCCGCCAAGGTGACTTCATGCCCCTGATTCTGCGTACATTGTTTGATTTTGCAATAGGGTTAGAAACTCCCCTTCATACCCAGCTTACAATAATCCAGTGGATGAACCCTATAATCCTGACGAACCTAAAGAAGACGACTCTGAAGCACGATCAGTTTTCGTATCACAACTTGCTGCTCGTTTGACTGCTCGAGACTTAGGCTACTTCTTCGAAGATAAATTGGGCAAAGACAGCGTTATGGATTCGAGGATTGTGACGGATCGATTGTCCCGTCGTTCTAAAGGGTAGGTATTTTTATCTGCCTCTGGACTTGTTATCTCACCTGTATCATGTGAAGCATTGGATACGTTGAGTTCAAAACTATTGATCATGTAGAAAAGGCTCTTTCTCTGTCAGGAACGGTGGTAATGGGTCTACCCATCATGGTCCAGCTTACAGAAGCTGAACGTAACAGAACTCATGCTGGTGACGGGTAAGTGTGTTACGGTCCCTGCTTGTGTAGCAGAATTCACACGTATTCAGGAGCCTCAATCTCCCTCCTGGCGTCAAAGCATCTCATGGCTCTATGCAGTAAGGGTCCCGATTTTTCAACTATTTATGTGCTCAGTGTCTGTCTCATTTAGATTATATGTCGGATCCCTGCACTTCAATTTGACTGAGTCCGATATTAGACAGGTCTTTGAGCCTTTTGGCGAGCTTGAATTTGTAGATCTTCACAGGGACCCAATGACCGGGCGAAGCAAGGGATATGCGTTTATTCAGTCAGTATCCAATCACATTTTGCCACATCTTACGACTCCTTATTTCGGTTTTTATTCAGGTACAAACGAGGGGAAGATGCAAGAATGGCCTTGGAACAAATGGAAGGTTTTGAATTGGCTGGTCGCACAGTGAGCTTCTCTTTTGTCATCCCGTCTGTTACTCTG
>Ga0307514_10003903_pt1 | contig 13949 bp, 17 predicted proteins | sample 16_EM_MG_FD_203088 | JGI IMG/M metagenome (GOLD analysis project Ga0307514, IMG submission 203088) | Populus trichocarpa ectomycorrhiza microbial communities from riparian zone in the Pacific Northwest, United States - 16_EM | ecosystem: Host-associated > Plants > Roots > Unclassified | place... | reverse complement strand
CTTTCTACCCTTATAACTTTCTCAATCTTTTATTTTTTTTTATTCTAAGAACGTAACCTTATTCTACAAGCCTTGCTTTATTAGTTTACGCTTTAATGTAATGTTCTAAATATGTTGTGGTTGTTGAGATAGAAAACTTCGTCGGACCTGCAATTTTGTGAAATTTGGGTCGGTTTCATGTTGCCGGCACCATAGATTAAGGTGTGGCCTAGTTATGTTAATTTCCCAACCCCGCATGAGTATATTGATCGTGCTGAATTCTTAGCGGGAACTTCCCAAAAAGGTAGTCAATTAAAAATCAGACAGGAGACTGTCGCATTAACCGGTTTCACAGGGACTATATTTTGTATGTGTATACACGGCGCTGGTATTCATTTCGGTTCGATTCCTCTGAATCTCATTCTCGGATGGAAACTGGCTCATGCAATAGCAGGCATAGTACGCCCCGAGTCGGACGTCACATTTTGTTTGACAAAAAATTGCGCACTGGTGGTATAGCAGAAAAGGAGGATTAAACTCTAGATCATGAGTAAGTAATTAAGGGAATCTATCCATGAACAATTTTTTCCACATGTAAAAACACCGTACAACATTGGATGAGATAAAGAAAATGTGAAATTGATGAAGAATTGGTCAATATGGGAAACACACTGGAGGTCTCCAAGGACCCTCATGTGGCGAGTTTGAGCGGTATATCTACTGGTCCAGCGCCTGGGCTTGACACTGTGCATCCGAACAAGTTAGCAATTGCGAATATGCATGGATCGTTGACCTGAGAAATCTAGTCTGGTTACGAGAACTCATGATGAGAACTTACCATCTGATAATATACTCCCCTCTTGCGGAGCAATGATTGGTGGTCGCCCTTCTCCACGATTACCCCCTCGTCGAAAACGAAAATAACATCTGCTTTTTGCACACTGGACAATCTGTGCGCAACTGCAATCATGGTCCTCCCCTCCCTTGCCCTCTCAAAAGCCTCCTGAACAATCCTCTCAGAAGTAGTATCCAAACTGGCTGTTGCTTCATCCAAAAGTAATAATCTTGGGTTACGAATCAGCGCTCGGGCAATGGCTACACGTTGCTTTTGGCCACCAGAAAGCCCGATACCCTTACTGCCACACATGGTATTGTAACCCTCCGGAAGTGAAGTGATGAAATCGTGGATATAAGCTTGTTCACAAGCATCTTCAATGGCTTCTTGTGGCGTATCATCTGGCACTCCGAGGCGTATGTTGTCCGCAAGTGTTCCTATGGAAACCAATCAGCTAAATCCACTCAGCGAAATTGTCAGTGGGGGACTTGCCTTGGTAAAGCACCGGCTCCTGAGACACCAAGCTGACAATCTTCCGATATTCTACAATGTCCAAGTCCTGAATGTTCTGACCATCGATGAGGATATGTCCCTTGTTGACCTCGTAAAAGCGTTCAAGCAAGCTAATGGTTGTTGTCTTTCCGCATCCAGAAGCTCCAACGAATGCTGCGAATTGCCCCTTTTCAATCTTGAGACTAAGGTTCCTAAACACTGGTGTCTCTCTAGTGGCATATTTGAATCTGACATTTTTAAACTCAACTTCACAGCCTCCGGTACTATCCCCTAGTGGCGCGGGTGGCTTAGGTGGGGCATTCTTGACGCTGTCTGGTTCTCTCATGGCTAGAATGCGACGAGCAGCCTGGACAGCCTGTGCCATATCTGAACAAAAGAGTAAGTCTATTTGCATTGCAAAAATTCCGACGGACAGGGGGTGGTACTTGGGGTGAAAGAAAACCATTGACCAGCAGCCTCCCCTCCTTGAACCAGGCAAACATATACAGTGAAAAATTGCTTCACAGAGTACTCCCCCCAGGATATCAACCGCCCACCATACCTATCGCAGTTAGTAAGCTGAGCACAAGTTCTAATAGACCTCTGACGAACGTACCAAAATGCCAGTGCTACTGCTAGCAGAATAATACTTTCGCTCGCTGAGAATAGGATCATTGCTATCCTAGTATCCTTCCATGCTTGCTTTACATGATTATCAAGCAAGACCCGATATCTCTCCTCGATGTTCCTTTCCATTGTCAAACTTGTTACAGTCCTGTAGTTTGCCACCGCTTCCGCAGCGAATTGGGAACTTTCTGCAAATACAGCTGCAGTTGCCTTCTCGAACTGGATCTCAATCCTGACCCGGAAGACGGTGGCAAGAAACATGAGGGGGAAAGCAGAGAAGAGACAAGCCAGAGCAAGTTTCCAGCCAGTAGCAAGCGCGAGAGCTGCGCAACCAACGATGGTGACTATAGCTATAGACAACAGCCCCAAGTTCATTCCCATAAGTTCCTGTAACGCATTTGGGTCAGAATTTAGGCGCGAGGTGAGACTACCGGCAGCATTTCCTTCTTTGTCAAAATAAGCAATGTGCTGGCGAAGTATCGATTGGAAATATTCTTTGTGGTAATTGGTAGTGAGATGCTATTTAGAGGTTAGACCATCACAAGATTGATTGAGGGATCTATGTGGTCATACATGCTGGAGACGAGTGAAACAATATCCAACACCACCGTACGCAGCAAGAACTCCACAAGCAGCCACGAAGAACATAAGCGCCCAAAAATTTCCGGTTTTGACAAGATAATCCATATCATTTTGCTTGGTGAAGGCTTCGGTAAACGATGCGAACATGATGGATTGAGCAGGATATACGGCACCTGGGTCAGGTTAGTAAATCTGCTGATCAGAGCACACGTCCGTGGAGAGGAATTGTAACACACCTCCGGCAATAGATGCGATGATAGCAACCACATAGAGCTTCCAATGTGACCGCTGTTCCCATAAGAGTAGCGAGACGGTTTCCCATACACCCATTGCCATTGCTTTACGTTGCTGCTCTTGTTGGGGGTCATCCTTTTCGTCAAGAACAGCACCGCTAGCTGTGGATTTAGTAGTAGCGACTTTTCCAAGATCTGCAGTTTCGAAGCCGTCATCCAAGTCTTCCAAGGCCATCCCCCCACCTTCCTTCGCTTCCACCAACAATCTCTGACCCTCAACAAGCCTTCTATATGCGCCATCTTCGACTGCCAGCAACTCTTCATGTGTTCCTTGCTCAATTATCCTTCCTTTACCCATAACCACAATTTTGTCCGCTTTTCTGACGGTTGAAAGGCGGTGAGCAATCATGATGGTAGTACGAGATTTCGAGACTTTGTCAAGGGCAGCCTGGACGATACGTTCACTACGAGGATCAATTGCCGATGTTGCCTCGTCCAGAATTAAAATTGGGGGCTTCTTGATGATAGAGCGAGCAATTGCAATCCGCTGTTTCTGGCCACCAGAGAGTCTGACTCCCTGTTCTCCAACTTGTGTATCATAACCCTATCAGGATTAGGAATTAGCCTCAGTGATTTGATGGCCGCTTTTCTGGGTATGTGAGCCTTACCTCGGGTAGCGTATCAATGAACTCTCCAGCCCCAGCTTCGATGCATGCCTCTTTAACCATGTTTCTCTTCTCCTCCTCTTCTGCATGCTCCCAGGGGCTTCCTAGCAGCCCATAGCATACATTCTTGTAGATAGTGTCATTAAAGAGAACCGGCTCCTGTTGTACCAAACCAATTTGTGCCCTCCACCATTCCCTATTCAGAGTGGAGATATCGATATCACCATCCACGTAAATCCTTCCTTGTGGCAGCCCAACCTCTTCGCTACTTTGATCATTGGCTTCCTTTTCGGGAACATCGTCTGGTTCATACCACCGCTCCAACAACCCCACAATTGTACTCTTGCCACTCCCACTGCTACCAACGATAGCCGTCGTTTTGCCTTCTTCGAAGAGAACATTCAAACCGTTAAGGATCTTCACATCTTTCCTGCTTGGATACGCAAAATGAACGTCCCTGAACTCAAGACGATGGATCCAACTTTTATTCTCTCCACCAGGGCCATCGAACTTTCTGCCGGAGCTTCTTTCTTCAACAAGTGCATCGGAACTATCAATGACTTTGAATAATTCATGAGCGGCTCCAGCTGCCTTCGACATGTTTCCGATGGGTGGTGCAACCTGCGAAAATGCCATTACTCCGACTAAGACTGCGAAGAAGACGATGAAGATCTCCCCAACACCGCCATCAAGCTTTCTTCTCTTGAGCATCAAGATACCATACCAGAAGCATAACCCAAACCCGGCGTAAATGACGAAAAAGGCAGCACTAAACTGTATACCCATAAGAGGTGCCTTCGTCATTCCAATCTTTTTGGCATCATCGAGGCAAACCATATATTTCTTTGTGAGCTTTGGTTTGGCGTTAAAAGCGTTGATGGTGCGAATCGTTGACAGGCACTCTTCTGCAACTACAGCAGCTTTAGTATATGCCGCTACTATCTTCTTCTCAATACCAATGTCTATGGGGACTGTTGTGCCATAGATAGCACCGGTGATTGGGAGAATCAATGCCGTAACCAACGTCAGTTCCCAATTGTAGATGAAACCAACTACAAAGGCCGAAAACAGCATAGCTGTATTCTGGATAAACAGGCCCAATTTCTCAGAAATTCCGAGCTGGATAGTGTTGGAACTGCTGGTGATTGCCATAATCACAGAACCTCCTGAGCCCGAGTCACTACTGGTGAAACCGTTATATGTGGTTGGTGCTCCTGAGTCTTTCGTAGACGCTGGAGCCGTTCCACCATGGGCGTCAAAGTAAGCGATAGGTTGCGAGAAGAGACAAGTCAAATAGCGGAGCCTAATCCTTGCCGATATATTGATTCCAGAGGTCTTAAAGCATGTGAAGGAAATGTAGGTTGCGAAAAACTTGCCGAGGAAAAGATACACCAAGTACAAGCTGTTATCCGTGTTAAATTATGAGCTTCTTAGCAAAATTTATTTAGATACGAACATACCAGAGGTGATCAACTTTCTTTCTGAATTGGTGTGGAGTCAGGGTGGAGCCGGGAGTCAGGAATGATGTGAATTCCGTGGCGAGTTTACCGAATGGTATGACCATGAGCGGGCTATGAATTCGAACCGCAATTAACTTTCTGCGCACTGATCATGATACTCATAGTCTGAACGGAAGTATATCACACTCACAAGGAAATACCTGCTGCAATCGCAGTAATAGCACCAACAATCTGAAAGACCCTATCAACCAGGCTTCCATAGCCTAGAATCCTCTAGACTGGGGGTTAGATTTAGAGGTACTCTCGGTAAAACAGTTAGGATGCATACTAGATAATTGCCAAATGTTTGGCCTTCAGCTGCCTTTTTCTTTTTTTCCTCCTCCTCAAGTTCTTCTGCACTTAGTTCTTTCTTCTTCAACCACCCTTTCTTTGGTAGCACCGGTGAGACTTTTCCTGATTCTTGTTTCTGTATTCCATCTACATCGAGGTGGATGTCGCCAGTTTCAGTAGCGGGCACTACTTCATTACCCTGATTTGCACTCATCCCTTGTGCGTAGCCAGAGCTATGTGACTAAAGACAGCAAAGGAATAGAAGAGAGAGTAGTGAAGAAGACCACTGTGCTTCAAAAACCGCAGGGGTTTCAGAGATGAAGTATACAAACCAAGACTCCGTGAGATGATGTGGAGTGAAGTTTACGGAATTGGAGGAAGGAGACACCAGCTAGATATCGTTTACTAGTCTGGTTGGCACAAGCCCCTTCGGATCGTTTATGACACCGGTGCATGAATAAAGTTAATTGACTGACAGGGTTGCCAGGCCCCGAATCCCGACATCAAAATGTATGTACAGTCGTGCTCAGGCAGCACTAAACACGCCATACTAGCTGGCAGGAGTGCAATACCTACTGCAAGTACACTCCTCCACTGAAGCGACTGTCTCCACTGCCCGAACACGACTCGCGGTGTGTGAAACTTCGCCGCGAAATCGGCTGTGTAGAGGTAGTGTAGCATTGGCAGACCTCATCTTCAAATTCCAGATGGCACTAATGTAGTGCTAATGAAAAGCCTCGAGCCAAATTTTTCACGTACGCGCGCCTAGTCAAACCCTCATAGGACGTGGTAGATATCTGTAGATAGGTACTTAGGTACTCTGTAGCTGTTCTCGTTCCCAGTCTCTTAGGTTATTGTACCATTAATATAAGAGTCTTGGCACGAGATCATCTGTTGCGGCGGAGTCACAAAATGTGCCTGGTGCGGGTACAACGTATGATAGTCTGGAGACACTTTAATTTGACGTCAACCCGGCTAACCACATGAGCCTTAGGATCCTCATGCCTCAAGCCTGGTTGCACGAACCTTCGCTAAAAGGGCTTGCTAATTCGCGAAGTTCGAATGAGTCACGATATTATCACCCTAGGGGGAAAACGGAGAGGTCGGTTCATAGTTCTTCCAGTCAGGCAGGGATGTATGACGAGGCAGATGACTCGTAAACATGCAATCAGACATTGCACAGTCACAAGGTACGAGATAAATACAATGCGTAGGTGAAAGTTATGGCGCGCCCCCCTGCATATTTATATGCGCCAATGCGCCATAACTCTCACCTACGCACTGTACCGTAACTACACTGCCCTTTGGGCGAAAGGCGTATGGAGTATAGACTCAAAAAAAAAAAGAAAAAAAATACTACACTGCGCTTCAACCAGGAAGCCAATACCGCATCTACTGGTGAATAAAGGTCCATGTCGCTCTTTGTGACATAGCCAGCGCTAACGTAAAAAGGTGTAGTTTTGCCCTAGAAGATGGCAAGGTAGGTACAACGGTACATTGTCGAGTCTCTTGCAATTGAATATCAATACATGAATTGGCTAATATAATGTCATCTTCAACAAAAGCAAGAGTTCGACGGGGTCCCAAGCCAAAATCAATCACTGAACTACCACGCAGTTTAACTGCACTCAATCTACCAGCTGCTACAGAATGGGTTGATGAAGATATAGATGTGGTGGAGGTTGCTCCTAGGAAAAAAAAAATTGCGGAAGTCATTTACTAGAGAGTTCAAGCTACGTGCTATAACTATGGTTTATGGTACACTCATCAATGCAAAAGGAACTGAAGTACCAGCTGGAATTAGATGTATAGCTGCTGCATACTATTATCAAAGCTTTTCAACAGACCGGAATATCTTTGTGTCCATCAGGTAAAGATGGTCACAAACTGCATGTACGTGGGATTCCAGATCTTGTAGTAGGCCCATGGCAAATTGAACTCGAGTCAGATGAAGAGTTGGAATATTTTGCTGAACTGGAAGGTTTGCCACAGGCTTACAACCAGAGCAGCAACCTGAAGTCATACTGCAACCGAGTCTACAACTAGAACTACAACCAAGGATTTGCAATTAGGTCTAGTAATAGCTCCCCTTTTTTTAATTTTAATAATTCATTATTTTCTTTTCAACTGTATACTAAATAGAATCTCTTCTTTTTACTACTACCCTCAGATTCCTGTACTCTATTTTTGTTGTTGAGTTACTTGAGTTCAATGTGTTGTGAGACCTGACAATGTACCGTTATAGCTCAAGAGTGAGTCGTCATATTTTCTAGGACAAAACTACACCTTTCTACATTAGCGCTGCCTATGTGACATGACTGGAAATGCAAAGAAAAGTAGAGGTGAGCCGAAGTCACTTGATGGACTTAATGTACTACGTACTCCTAACTGGCCTGGATTTTGCTTCCACAGTTATATTCATCAAGCTAGTCGCTCTACGAGCACCTCGTGCCAACCAAACTACAAACTAGTCACCAATGAATATTCCTGATCGGGATAAACTCTATTCTCGTATAACTCAGCCTTAGGGTCTCAAGTCTGGCTATTTACAGAATATTGATAACAAGCTATGTCTTATCATTATCTAGGCCCTATGCAGAATGGGATTTGTGCTCGCGGTTCGGCTAGCCTGCGTGTATAGTATGGCTCTGTCCGCAAGTATATTCCGCTGTTCGTGAGGGGCAGTGTGATTTTCGGCTGCGTAACTAAGGGCCAATGGTCTCGTCATAGTCTAGCTAGATTGAGTACGAGTAATGATTTTCGAAAAAGAAAAAAAAAAATGGGCCAATGGCTGGAGGTTTCTTATGCTAAATCCCTTTTTATTGGAGCGAGGCTAAGTAGATTCCGTTGACTACCTTCTTGGGAAGTTGCAACGAAATTTCTTGGTTAGCTAGGCTGCATGCGGTTAATGACTCCTTAAAAAAAAAAATCTTGGCTGTGCTACGGGTACCAGGCCCGTTTTCTATACATATTGTGCAACAACCAACATCACATCAAGGTGATCCCCCCCACTCCCAATATCACCACCGAAGCATGCGCATACACAGTTCGTGCGCGTGGATGCCAGTACCAGACTACTACCAGTTGGGTCATTCCTCGCACAATTCATGATTAAAAAAGAAACAACCAGCTGTCACTCGTATGAGTCGTATCTGGATCTGGTGAGTTTTTTCATCATGTATAGGGTTACGGTACATAATTACATTTACCCATCGAGCCGATGAAGTACTAGTGGAAGAGACTCGAGGGCCTATACGCCCTTGAGCCTACTGTCATGAACATGCATTGGTTCTTCACTCCATGTGCCCGGGGTGCCAACGTCGTAGGCGTATCTGAGCTCCATACTCAGACTGTTACTATAATGATGCTTCAATAGAGTCCCGTTAAATCATGTGACATCAGCTCCTATCCCGTGGGGCGTTCAAACCTTATGAGAGGCCCGGCTACCATTAGTTCAAGCCATACATCCAGTAGGTGGGCAGTGCTAGACTGGTTGGGCCAGTGTAGTCAGAGTAACAAGTATCAAGATGCATGGCTCCACTATGACTCGAGATCCTATGACTGCCATATGCATGTTGATGAATAGGAAACCGACTACGTGGCTATACTAGGCCTCGCGCTATGTGGGGCCTATGGTAAGATTCCAGAAGATACACTGCAAACCATATTTAATTCGTTTGCGTATTAGACCCTGCAGCAAAAGACATTAGCGATATGATCCCTGTTTCCAAGTTCGATATCCCCGCAGAATGAGCTAGTCTGGTTGTATGACCCACTGGCGAAGTTTCCATGTGTGGCGATCCAGACGGCACGCGTGATTGGTAAAACCGGAGGCAAAGTTTACAGGCTATGGCACAAGAGAGCGTTCGCAGGGAGGAAAGGCAGGGGAGTGGTGGGCAGCATAATACTGATGTCGATGATAATGGAAGAGCACCCAGAAGGGGAAGTGGTAGGCAGGGATGGATAAGGGACTGAATCGACGACTGGCTAACGCCAAGGAAATTCGACATCGAAGTGGGTGCACGTGGAAAGACGCTGGGGACCATGGTAGTGACAGGGGCTCCGCAGGGGAGTCCACTGTCGCCAGCACTGTTTACAGTATATGTCGAGCGTGGAATGGGACACAGAAGCGATTAAGGGCAGGGGCAAGACATCTACGCAGGGAGAGATGGGAGAGATACTGGCCCCTGTCATACATCGATGACGTGAATGGCGTCAGGGTTGGCGGGAAGAAGAAATGGACCAGGCCTTGGAGGGAGCCGCTAGGGAGGCCGATATAAGATGGGATGTCGAAAGGGGCGACAAGGGAAACACCGAGGAGTGATTATGGGGGACCAATGGAGACACCAGAAGTGCAGATCGCAGAAGGCAAGAGCAGCGTGGGAGATCGTACGGAGGTTAGGCGGAAAGAGAAAGATAGCGGTGCAGCAAATCCTGCCGATTCTCACGTCCGGCTGCGAGTTGTACCCGGACCCAAGCGACAACAGAGACCAGTCGCGGAAATACAACGATGGGTAGTCGGAGCCTACAGAGGAAGCAACAAGGCTAAGGTAAAACAGCTGCCTGGGATATCAGGCCTCCGAACAGTGATGCAAAACAGGAGGGTCAGATGGGCAGCATCAATATACGGTCGACATTTACCGGAGCCGAGGCGCAAAACGGAGGAGATTTTACAGTCTGTCCTGGAAGAAGACTCCCCGTTAAAGTGGATGCGAGGGGTACCCCTTGGGGACGGAGTGGTGAGGTAGAGGAGCTAGATGCCGAGGCCGTGGAAGAGTGGACGGATGGCAGCAAGATGGAAGGGAGAGCAGCTGGTGCGGCGAGGAAGGCCGGAATATATCGAGGAACAATGGCATCCGTCGCGGATGCAGAAGAAGCGGGTAGCATACTAGCATTGGCATGGGAGGAATGGGGCACGGTAGCGCTGGATACCCAAGGGGTGATACAGCGGATACAAAATTTGACGCACAAAGCCCCCCGGTTGTGGATAGAGGAGGAACTAGTGTAACAGCTGGTAGAGAGACTGAGACGGCTGATGTGGGTGCGCAGACATCGAGGAGTGGCGGGCAACGAGGAGGCAGACCAGATGGCGAAGAGGGAAGTATGGATGGGGGAGCGGATGCATTTGCCTGAGATAGTAACACCGACAGGCATCCGACAAGCTTTCCCAATACACCCGAAAGCCCCGCCATACCTGAAGTGCTCAAGGGAGATGGTGAGGGGTCTCACGTACGTGGTGACGGACAAGGGCCCCAGCAGCAGTGGCTAAAAGAGATAGGGAAGACGGAAGACCCAAGCTCGGATAGACCCCGCAGAATGCAGCACACCTGCAGAGGTGCCCGCGGATAGGAGACGGGATGAGAAACAAGCCTGGGAGGACGAGAGGTGGTGCACAGCGGTAGAGAGATTTTTGAGGTAGGTAGATCAGATAGGTACATGATGGAGTAGAGGGTAAAGAAGCGGCAGATGCGAGAGCGAAGGAGGAGGTAGAAATGGGTTGGCGGATGCATAAGCCTGACATAGTTACACCGGCAGGCATCCGACAAGCATACAGACTGCATGGGGGAGTACCCGCTCACCTCCACTGGAATAAACAGGCGATACGGGGATTGACATACATGGTAACGGACAAAGGTCCACAGGCGCAGTGGCTAAAAGAGATAGGGAAGGTGGAAGACGCCAGTTGCGTATGCGATGGATGGACCCCACAAAACGCAGCCCATCGGTATGAGTGCCCGTGGGTGGGAGATGGGAAGGGGATGGCGAGGGAGCAGGCGATGAAGGATAAGGAGTGGTGCGGGACGGTGGCGAGATTTGTGAGCTGAGTAGCATGTACATAGAGAGGAGCAGGGACTGGTCCGGGTGGGGAGAGAGGCACCTGGCAACAGAGTGCTGCAGTCCATCGTCATAGTCTAGATAGACTGAATACGATTAATGAATCCCCCCCCCCAAAGAAAAAAAGATCAGATAGATAGGATGGGGAGGGCAGGGACCAGATAGTCTAGATAGGCTGAATGTGATTAATGACTCCTTAAAAAAAAAAAGTAAAATCTGAGGGATTCATACTAGTCGAGTTGGCACTGTCCCGTACAAGTTCTGCTACCGCTTTACACCACTCTGGGCCCTGGCGTGCTTCTTCCTCCGACCCTCCCCTCCATGCAACCAGACTATTGCCCTCCCATCCCCTAGCAACACCTGGTGTGCTACATTAGTCTGGTTGGCACAAGGGCTGCATTCTGGGTGATTTTGTATGGGCATTTCCCGTCGGCCTGTGACTATATACTTCAACCCATTGGTGGCCCTTTCACGACTCTGCGTTTCCAGTGCAATGGGTATGCTTGTTTCCTTGGCTACCCAGGGCCACTATTGTTGCCCTTTTCTCTCCCCACAGCCTGAGGGTGACGCCCAGGATCTCTGTGTCTACTACCGTCCTGTACATTCACCTCTTTTCATAGTTGCGCCTATAGGCACTCCAGGAATATATAGGAGGCAGCCTTCACGGGGTGTCTAGGTGCCGAGACTAGTTAGCCTCCGATCTCAATGAGGCATAGCCTGTGTACGAAACGGAACTAGCCAAATATAGTACTCCACCAAGTGAGGAAGTTGATGCCTGCGCGCAAGCTAAAGAAAATCTAAGGGAGCTCCAGACATAGGCCGTGTTGCACATTAGCAGCAATTTGAGGAGCGTTAACGTTTGAGGGAGGAGCTGGAAGCTACGAAGTCTGCAACTGAAAAGGTCTTGGACCAAGTGTCGTTAGGATTGAAGAGGATGTCATCGTGAATTAGGGATTTTAGTTTGTTGGTGAGGGTGGCCTCGACGTCAGCCTCGGAACGGTGGTACATTGTGAACAGCTCTTTAGCCTGGAGGGTCGCTTTGTATTCATCTTATGTACAGTGTACTAAGTATCTACAATCTCGACTCTCTCATAGTCTGGTTACGTGGATGTATTTTTGGCCATCCTCACTGGTTGGCACCTGGGGAGCCAACATACATGTCAGTTGCCACCACTGCGGCCTCTTCCCTGTATGAAGCTGTAAGTAGCCTGGCTATAATTGATATTCATTGGACTGGTCCCGATCCCAATCCTCTGTATTGCCCATCACGGCTTGGGGTCGTTGGTCGTACAAATGATCGGATCCGGACGGTGCGGGCCGTCGGTTGGCTGCTGGTGTTGGTCGGCTGCTGGTGTTGGTCGGGAGCCTGCCGAAGCGGAACATGGGTATGGAGTTTGGATCTAAGGAGAAGATTTACAGTACATGAACACTTTTTTTTTGAGTTTATACGTCTCTCTCCCGAAGGAGTCTTCGTGTATGGTGTGAGAGATATCAGGTAACATTTATGCATGGCAGGGAATCATATGACTACAGCTACATATATTATGCATCAGGCGGTGTAATTTTTTTTTTTTTTGAGTCTGTCTGTGGCCCCGATTCCACCCCTTTGAAGGTTTGGGTTTACCAACGGGACCTGCCTCCCGAACCTTAGTCTGGTTGCACGACCCACCGACGAAGGAGGGTCTGGTTTAAAACATCAGGATTTCTTACCACCAAATTGCCTCTCGCTATACCAGATGGCCATACCATACCATACCGGACCGCAAAGGCTTTCTTATCCCTGCCTCCATACATTTTTCCGTTGCTATAACGGGCGGAGCTAATCTTGCTCAAGTCATTTGGTACTCTCTGTCAGTACATTAGACAGTGTCGGCCAGATAGTGGTCAAAGGTGACTACCACCAAGCAAGTCAATCAAAAGATTAACTAATTCGGTCGTGTTATTTGCCCAATTGAAGCATTGGACGTCGCAAAGTACTATAAATTTGTATCCAGGGAGTCTGTGTCTCAATTGTCAAAGGAGAATATGACCTTGTTAAATATAACTGTCACCCTAATACAGAATTTGCATGCCTAATATATGTTCCTAGTTTTTTTTTTTTTTTTTTGAGTCTATGCGCCTTTCCCCCCGAAGGTTGCTTTAGGCTTAGTTTTTGGGCACAATGGCTGTTCTAATGACTTACTACATACACCAACAAAAATATCATCTTAAATTGCACCTGGCCTCAAAAGTTCACGTTGTCTGGTTTTGTTGCAGTGTGGCCCATATGAGCTGGCACAAATATGACTGGGGTGGTAATAGATTTAGAAGATACTAGTCCACAGCAAAAAAATATAATGGTGCTACTCTTACCCTGAGCTGTAACCCATAACAAAAGTGGTCCCGCGAGTCCTATATCAACCAGGGGGTTCTCTAGTGGTATGCATTTTCTGAGTGTTGGATGTTTTTTTTTTTTGAAGTCTGTACGTCTTTCCCCCGAAGGGAGCCTTAGGCTATGAGACGGCCCTGTTCCCGCCCCTTTAAAGGAAGGATTGGGTTTACACACGGGACAACATGCTGCCCTGCCTCCCGAACCTAAGAAACAACAAACCCCGAAACATGGAATCGTCCGTACACCCATCTCACACCTGGATCTCGGATCTGGGTCCGGCTGCTTTCGCCTATCCGGCTCGCCACCACCACATCCTCACTTCGATCCGTCCCCGAGAGTGTTGGATGTTACCACGCTTGCAAGCATATGTTATGTTTATTCACTATGCATATGATATAGTTCCCCCACATTATTATGACGTGGGATTTGGGCACTTTCTTACTCGTACTTTTTTACCATTCAAGTCCTGTCTTTCTCTCATCGCCTTCTTCATCATTGCTTGAATCTACTCGTGAATTTCGTTTTACGTATACGCAAGTT
>Ga0307514_10003902_pt1 | contig 13950 bp, 17 predicted proteins | sample 16_EM_MG_FD_203088 | JGI IMG/M metagenome (GOLD analysis project Ga0307514, IMG submission 203088) | Populus trichocarpa ectomycorrhiza microbial communities from riparian zone in the Pacific Northwest, United States - 16_EM | ecosystem: Host-associated > Plants > Roots > Unclassified | place... | reverse complement strand
TATCTACGGTCTTTTTGGTGTTTTCGGTGTATTTTCGACATACCTACGCTTCCCGCCAGCTCTAACGCCTCTCCGGAAATTACATAGCGCTATTAGTCTTAACGGATAAAATAGCCGCTTCTTCACACCGCCCGATACGCTCCCGATTTACCCTGATTACATAGGATTCTCTTAATTCCCAATGTTTATTTTTTCACTTTTTTTCCTGATGTAGTGCTCTCACTGAGTTGGGTTTTCTCTCTTGTGCTTTTGATCCCTGCATCTTCATTGCCTCTCACTACAATATAATAATTGTAGTATATGTTGACGATATTACCACAGTTGGAAGAAAGTCAGATGCATGCAAAGTATATCAATATCTGACAAAGCACTTTACTCTCATGATTAAGGAAGAGCTTTCCTACCTGTTAGAAATTGAAATCCTACATACTGCTATAGGTCTCGAACTTTGATAAACTCGATATATCATCAACATCCTCACATGCTTCGGTATGGAAAACAGCAGGCCTGTTTCTACTCCTATTGACCCCAAAGCTCCTCTTGTGAAGGCTAATGAGTTTGAACCTGCTTATGAAAAGCAACTCTACCAGCAGATAATTAGGTCTCTTATATATCTTGTTACTTGTACTCGTCTGGATTTAGGTTTTGTTATGTCATTTCTCTCTCGATTCTCCTCTCATCCTCTCCTTTGTTATCATACTGCTGTAAAAAGAGTTTTTCGATATCTTGCTAGAACTTGCACGACTTCTCTAGTTTATACTCGTCATTTATCTACGGATATTCCTTTGTTGATTACTGGTTATTCTGATGCCGATTATACTTTGTGTCATAATACCCGTCGATCCGTTTCTGGTTATATTTTCTTACTGAATAACTACACCATCTCCTGGCTCTCCAAGAAACAGAATTCAGTCTCAACCTTTATAACTGAGTCTGAATATATGGCATTAGCCACCACTGCTTGGCAAGCTCTTTGGTACATCAATAGACATTCCCAACTCGGGTTCACCATTCCTGTCAAACTCAAAGCTATTAACACTTCAAGCATCAATGTTGCTAAGAATCCTATTAACAATCCCAAGACAAAACACATCAATGTCTCTTACCATTTCACCAGAGAACACTTAATCCGCAAATTCTGTATCCTGAGTTACGGTCCTACTGGTGAGAACCTTACAGACATTATGACGAAAGGTCTTCCCTCTGTGCTTCACCAAAGACATATACAAGGTCTCAGTCTCACAGAATGAGAGATAGTGTTAGAACATGCATTCTGCACCCATTTCTTATATTATTTCCTCGGCTTATACCATCAATCTTCCTATTGTTTCAACTATTTCTATTATCTATTATCGTTATCTCTATTATCTATTATGATATCTCAGGTTGTTCCTATTCTTATTCATCTACAAGGATATTTATTATGCATCTTATTCACATACTACTTTTCACATCTTTGTTTCTATATACTACACTGTTTCATACATAGTCTGACATGCATTAGTACTTCTGTTTACGGACTTCTTTGCATTATTTCCTATCACAGTTAGTTATCTTCAATTACGCTGCTCAGCCGCTCTCTCATGTATTTAGTTACTGGCATCTCACTCTTAGTTAGAAGAAAAAACGATGCCTTCTTCTGCACATATGCACTGCTCACTCGAATATCTTCTTGCTCACCTGCTGCATACTGTGCTAGTTTAAGCTATCCTACCAATACTGATGTTAGTAGGGGTAGTCAATTCGAAACTAGGTTCCTGTATGAGGTTTTTAGTGCAAGCCACCAACTAAACCCATATAGGTAAATGGATTTGACTACCCCAAGTTTCTACAACACAAAACCTGGGTTTTGATTTTTGATTGCATCACTGCTCACAATATCACTGCTTATAATATCACTGCTCACAACATCACCAGTCCCATGCCTCAAACATCAGAGAGAGCCCAAGCCCTAGAAGACATCGACGCTACAATTAAAGTTGCAGCATATACATATTTGTTAGGATCAGATGAGGTGGAAGAGGAGGAAGTAGAGGAATTCAAGAAGAGTGAAGTAGAGCATATGCAAGACCTCCTTGTAATACGAGATGTCATTGCCGACCACCGGTATCTATCTCACGATGCTAGTGCAGATAGATATGAGATTGATATCCTTGAAGCATACATATATCAATACCCTGAGACTGCATTTGTTGTGTTATTCCGCATGCATCAGGGGTTCTTTTGACAACTTGTTGAAATATTGACACAAGCTGGTAGCAGGGAATATTGGAACTATTGGGCTCTTGAGTCTGGGCGCAGTCCCAAACCCATCTACTACCAGATTGCAGTAGCACTGTATATGCTAGGAGGAGGGGGTGGAACAGGAGAAAGGAGCCGGATTGCACTTAATATTGGATATGGTACACTTCGAGCATATACCTGGTAGACAATTGAGCTCTTACATACCCTACTCTGTGAATATATATGCTGGTCTCTGCAATCCATCCCACGTCCAATCGAAAGTGGGCATAGCATCTTCTGTCATAGTATTGGTTTTCTTGATGGCTTAAATATTGTTCTCCGAGACAAGCCTATGGTTGATCCAGAGGCTTATTTCTCTCGGAAAAAGAACTATAGTTTCAATTTGCAAGCCATATGTAACTGGGAACATTGGTTTATATATCATCATATTCTAGATAGGATGCATGTGATTAAGGATTCTTTAAAAAAGGTCAGTTTATATAGGCATCTATAGTACACACAGCAAGTGCGCATAACTCGCCTGCATAGAAATCTACATCACGAACAACCACGTCTGCGTCAGGTGCTTCTGAAGCACCTGACACACTTTTGCAAGACTGCATTTCATGAAGCACGCCATTGCTATGCCGCTCTTCCTGACATATTAATTCTTCACGACGGCTAACATGTGACACCTGTACTCCTGATGCAAATTCTTCTAAATGTATTCCCACAACCTTTTATCTCTCCCTCTCTACTTTATGTATGCCAACACCTACCTGTATCTATTCCTCACACTGCCTTCCCTGAACTAAACTTCATTCTGACGTGGCTCGCAAGCTTTTGTTTCTTATACATAGTCTATTCCCCATTCTATTCCGTGACACACCCTGCTTTTAATTGCAATGTCCATCTGACATATTGCATTTGAACCTCGATGTCTGCTCTGTTTCCCCCCTTTCGCTCGTTCCCCAAACTCCCACTCCACACTCTTACGTCACTATTGGTGCTCCCCGGTTTACTTCTCTTGGGGGCGCATCCCTGATCTGCCTATCTTCCGTGACTTCCCCACTTTTGACTCTACTACACTGACTCTCAATTGTTTGACGCTGTTTTATTGACACTCTCTATGTTCTCCCTACCCTCCGTGAATCACCATCTTTTGCCTCTGCTACACTAACGCATACCTGTTTGACCCCGTTTCTTTAACGCTCTCTCCCCGCGCTTCTCCGTCATCAAACCTCCATTTAGGCTTGCTCCTTCCTCAACATACTCTCCATGTTTACCACTCTGGCATACTATAATTCCGATGTCTCACGTTTATTCTTTACTCGATATGGCTTCTTGTTTCACACGTACCATCTTTGCATTTTATGATCCGTATGTACCATAACTCACATAATCAAAACAAATATGCAAATACACAAATTAACACATCTCATACCCCATCCATATCTTGATTACCAAAACAATCCCCCCACGCATTATAGCCTCCATAAAAATAATAACAAAATACACACCCTATCGACGTCTAGATAAACAAAACAAAATATAAAAAACAAAACCGCCTCAGTCCTCCCCTTTCTGTTTCCTCCGACCCTCATCCAACGTGACACATTCGATTTCACACTCCCACGCCAGGTGTCCAAACCTATTCCAAACAAAAACCCAGCAAAAAAATCACAAAAAGAAATACCCATTCCAATAACTCAAAGAACTTCCGCTGCCATATCCCAACTCTGTCTGTCCAAGTCATTATCATCCTTCTCATCTTCTCCCTCATCTTCATCCTCCCTATTTTCATTCTCCTTATTTATATCATCACTACCGAATTCAACAGGTAGGCTTAATGGATCTGCTAACTCAATTGAAGAATCTTTCAGCTCGCCAAGTGTCCTGCGTCGCTTCCACTCGGGGATGTCCAAGCGCTCATATGAGTGCTCCAACTACTGACAGCGTTCTGCCTCATACTTTGCACTATCCTCTACCACTGGCGCCTTGGTGGGCTCTACCTCTACTATCTTCACCTGGGCCGCGATCCGGCGCGCCAAATCTGCCTTGACATTGCTTAACAGGAGTTCCTGGACCGTACTCGGATGAGCATTCCAAGTCTTCTGCAGCCTCTCGTATGTATCTGCCTCTCTGTTAGTTTGATTCCAACGCGACCTATCTGACTTCCAACAGTGTTCATCAACTTACACTACGCTGTTTCATACTTGAACTCAGGTCCTCCCTGTTTCAGCTCCCCAGTCCTCCACAACTTCAGGCAATACTGGATCGCACAAGTAACGAAGCAGTTGAAAACATCGTTAATACGGTCCAGGAACTCAGTGTCTCAACGGCCTTGCATCGTGAGACCTTGGTAGTATTTTTGGTAAATGATAGTGATGATCTCCTCCGCACGAAACCGACTCTTGAGCTCCTATTCTTACTGTTAGTGTCAGGAAGTATATCCACATAGGCGGGTAAGCCTCATATCTTGGGTGGCTCAACAGCAAATGAACCGATCGCCATCCAATGGTGAATCAATGCTCACCTTCTATTACTCCTGCCTCAATGAACTGATACCATATATCTTGAGAATGGTCGCTTTACACTCTACTACTAAATGCCTATGGGTTCGTAAGTGAATACTCTTGACCTACTTGCAGTCAGTATCCAACTCATATGGGCGGATTGGCTTCTAACTTACATAGGTGTCCATGGACTTAATTCGCTCCAGCTGGCGATTCCCCGTTTGTGCGCTGTCCCATGAACTTTGTACCAGGAGGAGGACCTCTCCTGGTGTCAACAGGGGTTTCTGGTAGAGGGTATAATGTTGTATAATTTTTTGTGCGACTAATGCTGTTGGTTGGTATATGTCCAGGATACTGGAAAATGAACGAGAGCCTTTTCCGATGCCAGGTGCTAGCACTCCAGCATTGTCTTTATCTTGTGTTTGGGACTGTGTATGAGAACCACCGCCACTATCGATCATACTAGTTCTCGTCATCCTGTCTCCTTGGTCAGTTCTGTGAGACACAATAGCTCGGAAGTTATTCTACCTCCTCTTCACAATGTATTTAGTTCTGCAACGTAGTTGCAGGCTTTGCGAGGAGCTGCCCTGCTGGGCGCATTCATGAGAGCCTACCCTGTGGGGCTCTCTTCGAGTAGGAGGACGACGATGACGGTTTTGACATAGTGGTTTACAGGATGGATGGATTCCGTAGGATGCAGGCCATCCAACTAGACTTTAAATGTATGCAGTAATTCTTATCAATTGTAGTGCTAGCTAATCAATCTACAAAAACAAATCATGCAGTGCCGACACAATCCGCCCCCAACTGGTCACTGACCCTCTGTCCTGTCCCTAATCCAACGCCCCACATGCCCGAACTAGACATCCCTAACCGGTACGTCCAGCCTACTGCCCGTTGATCACAGCCTCTCCAGCTTGCGAAGCTGCTACTTTGTGTACTTGAGTATGTGGTGGTAGAATTGCCGCCAGATATGCATCGTATGCTGCTATGGCAGCATCCACCACACCTCGTGCAAATACCATTTGCGGCCCATCCCGTGGTTTGGGACGTATATCCACCAGCCAGGTCCATTCTACCCCATCGGAATCATATATGTCCCTATTGGGGAACTTGGCTCGGTGTTTGCGCTTGATTATGCGCAAAAGCTTCTGTTGTCTCTTAATCCGCTTGCGGATTTTGAGCTTGTGCTCCTTAAACACAACGTCTGGCCTGGGAAAAGTTCTCTTGGCTATGCCAGCCAAATTCTAATGTATGGCATTGGAATCCTCCACAGGATCATCGTATTCCTCCACTGCGTCAAAAGAGCCTAGTGCAAAATATATACGATCCTCAGGAGGGGGGGAGTCTGCAATGAGTGGAATGAGGTTGGGATCCCTGTGTAGGATCACCTGGATCCGAATTGGTTTCAAGCATGTGAGCTTGAAAAATGCCTCAACCTACTGGTCAGATTGGAGCCTGGTTGCATCAGGAATGATACTTGGCGTAATGGCATTATCCAGGGCACCGAAGATTGCCCTTACTGTGTGTCCCGCTGGGACCTTCTGCCGGATCTTATCGACGACCTCCTGCAGTGTGGCAGATTTTATGACTGCCACACACTGGGAGGGTCCTCCATCTCACTTGTAATCGCTGCTGACTGCATCTTCTACTGCTGCCTCGTGGCCTGGGTCTACTACAAACAGCCGTACTGACCTGCAGAACGTACTGTCTACCCCTCTGGTGGCATCGGCATTCCGACTGCCACCATCAAGTATAAACTCGACGGCAGGGGCAGCAGCTGTGAGGTTGGCCACCTGGGCCACAGCTAGGTTGCGGTTAGTATCATGAGATTTTTTCAAAACATCTTGTAATATCTTGTCCAAGGCGGTCTCCACAGCCGTTTTGATCGCCTTGGTCCCACTTTGCAGCAAGGCTGTTACCGACCCAAGAAACCCTGCCTGGGTCAATGCAAATGTCTTAAGTCACCTCCACAGGGCAATTCCTGCCACTCGCTTTCCTGTACAGGCATTAGTCCTTGCCCACGCTTTGACCTCATTTCGCCAATTGATATAGCGGGGGTCAACATCATTCCAGCCCAAAAGGGCCTTGGCCTGACTGACCTTATTGCGTGCGGAGAGCATATCGTATGATGAGGGTTGGAATACGGATAGTCTGAGTCAGAATCTGAGTTAGATCTGTCAAGGTAATGATCCACGGGAGTACTAACCTTTGGTAATGCTAGGTCTCACTACCAGAAGCTGGTATCAGATAATTGGTATAGGAATTGGGATAGTCTGGGTCGAAATCCTGGTTAGGTCCGTGAAATGTGATGACCCTATATGTGCTAACCTTTGGATATTCTAGATATCTCAACTGCTAGCTGGTATTGGCTGCGTTGACTCGAAATGGAGATAGTGTCTACGTTGAAGTTAGGACTGAAAAATATAATGAGCAAGTATGTACTAACCTTGGGATATACTCGAATAAAATTCTGATGCTAATCTAGGCGGAGAGCGAACTCTACACAACTATTTATGAAATGGACAACGTTGGCCATGTTCATAACATCACCTATAGGAATATATGACTAGCTATGGTTGTTGCTACGAGATACATTTAGATATTGTTACAGGCTATATTATAACAAGCACCACCAGAATCCACTATTGAGTGATCATGAGGTTTCTACTACAATGTTTCCACTTGGCATTCTAGTGAGGTATGGATGTTTCACATATTTGTTTGTGCTGTTTAGTAGACTCCGTGGATCTAATTTGGGGTACCCCGTAAGAAGTCTATTGTTATCTGAAGCTGTGGTTGACAATGTCTTTCTGCCCTCCTCCCAGTGAAACTTTGGTACGTTTTGGATCTATTCCGACCCAATCAGATTGATTCTAACAAGCGGTATCGGAATGCCCTCTTTTCTATCATGTTACTATTATAAAGTTGTTTGTACTGTTTCTAGTTGGTTTCAGTCATGGTTATTTCCTCACATAGTAAGTCTGTTCTCAATTGACAATGTCATTATTAATCATCGTGTATTGCCGACCCCTGTGGATCTTTGTTCTCGGCTAGATAAGGTTGCAGGCTTGGCCGGAGGCTAGCGTCAGGGTCAACTGACAGGGTCTTTGTGAAGGAAGCACATAGCCAATACCACTGTGCTGTAACAGGTTATGAGCGCGATTCCTGTCCCATCAAACAACACCCCATCAATTATTACCCTATCAAAGAACACACCCTATCAAACAATATGAACAAACACAAAACAAAATGCTCTTGGTGTCCAAAACTCTATGCTTCTACTGGAGCATATTCCAACCACCTCTCGCAAGTACATGGCACCAATAGTATTCGAAGTTTATCAAACACCTTCTGAAAGCGTTTACTTTCCGACGTCAGCATTTCTGAGGCCAATGCCAGCACTTCCCTGTAGCCTCCAGGATGGGACCTTGAGCACATGCGGGATATCATATCTGGTGCTTTCGAGTGGGATTGCAACTTGAACAGCAATTCAGAGCCACCTTGCGAGGGTTTGGATAACGAAGCACAGTATTTCACCAGCGATTCAGAATCCGATGCAGAAGGTGAGCAACCTGACGTGGAAGCCCAACAACCAAATACACTGAATACACATGTTGCTTATGGAACCCCGATAGCCGAATATGTATTTCCAGAACAGGAGCCAGGCTACAATTTATTTGCTCCATTTCGGAATCAGATTGATTATCGACTTGCATGCTTCTTCAACAGTGCTAGAACCTCTGAAGCCAAGATTAATCAATTTTTCAAGAATGGCATTTTGCATGATATTAATCCAATGCATCACGTCCAGTTTCGCTGAGCCCACATAATGTATATACTGGTCAATGCGGCGGCAAGTGGACCTCACCGGTATACAGGAATAGTAGACTATCCACTACAGAAACGAGTTGCATTCCACTATCGGAATATTATCTCTGCAGTAAGGTATCTCTTACAATAGAAAGCCTATGCAGCCAATATGGTACGGAGAGCACACCGGGAACATGATAGTCACGGGGATCATATATATAGTGAGATTAATACAGGGACATGGTGGGAAGACACAAAGGTAAGACAATCTGAGAGTACCGCCCTCGTCGTACTGATATTAACTCGAGCATATAGGCATCTCTTCCAGAAGGCGGAATACTGGTTCCCATTCTGCTAGCCTTCGATGAAATGCATCTAACTAATTTCTCAGGGGATAAGAAGTTATAGCCTGTTTACATAAGCATTGGAAATATCAGGAGCTCTGTACGAAACACTCCTTCCATGCAAGCATGGATACTTATTGCGTTCTTGCCAGTTGGCCCAAAACGAGCCAACAAAATACGAGGGTATCCTGTTGATATATAGGAAATCCAAGCTTTGCAGACTGTACATGATATTCTACAGCACATGTTGAAACCGCTATCTGACGTGCAGTGCCAGCAAGGGTACAAGATGGTTTGTACTGATGGGAATGTTCGGTTATATTTCCCCAAGCTTTTTTGTTAGCTGGCTGACTATATGGAGAATTCTACACTTTATGGTATTGCTAGCAACCACTGTCCCGCATGCATAACTCCAACTAAGAAGCTAGGAGAGCATGTGAAAACTGGCTATCCCATCCGCCGTCATGCTGATTGTCGCACCATATATATGGAATCCGATATGCCGAGTTTGAATGTTGATGAGGTTAAGAACATCAGGAATGCACTTTGGTCTGTCCCAAATTTGAATCCACCGGACTTGATATGAGCTGATATCCTGCATAATATTCTTCTTGGGGTCCTTGATCGCATGATGGACTGGATTCAAGGGTTTCTGGAACAGCATGATCGCATGAATGCATTTGACCATGTCTGGAGCCGGTTACCACCTTACCTGGGATTTACGGTTCCTACCAAAGCATACTGAATGGTAACCCAGTGGTCAGGAAAGGAAATGCAGAATTTTGTGACAGTCATTCTGGGGGCTTTTACCATGGCGCTGCGTCGGAAAGCCAATTAGCCACATCCTACTGGAGGTCAAGTGCAAGAATTCAATAAAGCTATCCGGTGTGTGTGTAGCATGGCTGACTTCTACTTTATGACTCAATATGACAGCCATACAGACAAGACGATTTCATATATGCAAGAGTATCTACGTGGGTTCCATGATACGAAGGATGTGTTTTTGCAGTTTCGGGCTGGTAACGGGGCCAAAAGAGTGGTAGCGGAAGCCCACAAGAATTTATTGAGAGAGTAAAGCCAAGCGTCCATCAGCAATCTCACGATGTCAGAAAAGTCCAAAATGCATCAAGAAAACACTCTGTAGTGTCGAGAATGGGTGGATGATATCATGAAAGAAGGAGCTTATTACAATTTCCCAAAGATGTATCTAATTTCGCATTATGCAAAGCAGATTCTGAAGTTTGGGGCACTGGGTCAATTCTCCACAGAGATTAGTGAATGTATGCATAAGGGCTTGAAAGATACGTACTGTCGCAGCAACAAAGTAAACGTGACATCACAAATTATCACCAACCACACGCCATATCACACTTTCATTATAAAGGACTTGACGATCAAAGCTTGTACCAAAGCAAAGAAAACGGGAAATCTGACACAGGACATTGGAAAACGAGCCCAAGTAGTTCCAGTGTATTTGAAGTTATAGAGGAAGTTGGATTTTGGGACTGTATCCAATCTTGGGGATCTGGAGTGAGTTACGGGGTTGTGTGATCTGGTGCTGGCGACCAGCGCATTTTTGAGAGGAGAACTGGGATATAGTGAGGTGAGTATTTCAAGAGTATTGAGTGCTGGGATATGAGCATATGAGGCACTGGAAATTCCTATGCCTAAATTAAATGAAGAAGACTTTGTTGTGCATCATGCTAGATGTACAGGACGCAGGAAGTTCAGGAGAGGGCAAAGCCAGAGTGATTGGGTTTGGGTTAGGAGACACTAGGCATCGGAAAAGGCAGGACCTACAGCATTAAATGAGCACATGCCAACAAGACTGAATGCACTTTACAAGCTGGAAGATAAGGCTGGAGAGGTTTATCGATTGGCACATATAACGATGCTGCAAGCTATAGGAGGGGGTAAGGTACAAGGACCGGAAGGGATATTACATGTTAGCTGGCCGACTCTGGATGTGGGTACAGTGGTGAGAATTGGGCAAATTGAGGGGATAGCCTACTTGATCCCGTTGGAGCCAAATGAGAGTTGGTTGGTAAAGAATAGGATAGATCTAGAGATGTAGAATATGATGTATAATTAGGTAAATAGATCTAGAGACGTGGATTATGATGTATGATTAGGCAATTCGACGGGAAATATGCCAGTGAACAAGCCAGACTAATAGGTAAACATATAGAATATGAAATCCAATGTAATTTCCAATGTGAAATCCAACATGAAATCCAACGTGAAATCCAACGTGAAATCCAACGTGAAATCCAATGTAAAATCCAATGTGAAATCTGACGTGACATCCGACGTGACATCTGGTGTGAAATATGGCAGTAGAAACAAACAAGTAGGGAACAAACAAATTCAACATGAAATCCAATGGGAAATCCGCCAGGAATGACGTAAAATATAGCGAAGGTAAGATGCGACGTAAAATATAGGAGTGGAAACAATCTCTAGAAGGAAATAAAAAATCCCAGGTAAGATTAGACATAAAACATGCCAGTGGAAACAATTCTGGTGGAGAATAAACGACAAATATGACATGTGGGTAAGGAAGTTCATACTTGGCGCTGGCGTGGGGAGTAAACAAATAAACAGATCCAAGGAGAAATCTGGCGTAAAGGGTAGGAATTTGGATGCTTGGTGTAAGGAGAGGTGAGGACTAGACTTGAGATTTGGGGCATGGCAAAGTACGATTTCTGACGTACAGGAAGCAAGAAATTATTGCCAGAGCGATGTGATGCATGGGACGTACTAGAAGATAGCCTTACTTCGTGAAGATAGGCTTGCGTCAAGACGCAGATTTTTTCTTCCTGATGCACTCCTCTCTATAAGTCAATAGGGTCTTATTTCCATCCTGAGAAGTATCTGTTAGCAGATAAGGCCTATGGACTTGAGAGACATATTATTACGCTATACAAGAAGCTAGTAGCAAGACAGCCACCAAATGCAGCATTCAATTATGTACTCTCCATACCTCAAGTTAAGATTGAGTATGCATTTGGAGTTCTCAAGGCACATCGGACTACTCTCTATGAAATGCCTATACAGATAGGGGCTGATAGAGAGAAAGAGTATAAGCGAGTTCACAATTGGACAATGACATATCTTATGCTTCATAATATTCTTCATAGTATAAGAGATGATAAGACCTGGCTACAAGCAGAAGTTGAACATCAAGAAGCATTAGAGATAGGAAATAACAGGCTCGAAGAACAACTTGAAGAATCTAATTCAGAGGCAAAACAAGCAGGAATCACACGCCGAACTGAGCTCCGCAATCTTATGAACTTATAGCCTAGAAATCAAGCCTAACACCTGCTAGCAATCCAACCCACCTCAAGTTCCGCCTCCTAATTCATCTCCAGATCCTCCTTGACTAGCATCAAGCAATTCCTTTGCCATTCTAGTGAATATTTCCATTTGTTTAACCTGGGCATCTGCTTGAATACAAGCAATTTCCTCTATTTGTTTAGCCTGGGCATCTGCTTGAATACGAGCAATCTCCATTTTTACTTCTTTATCAGCTTTGATTCTCTTTAATCCTAGGTCTTGTTGTATTGCTTATCTCTCTTCAAACACTTGCTTTAGTACTATATTCAAGTCTCACTTTTCTGAATATTTAGATTGTGAAGATGCTGGTGTAGAGTATATAGCTGGTAAGCCTCTTCTAGAGGCTGGCTCAGAGGCTGGCTCAGATGTAGGCTTAGATAGTATCTAGAATGCTGGCTCAGATAGAGGCTCAGATACTGGCTCAGAGATAGGGGCAGGAACAGAGGCAAGAGGAACTGAAGTAGGAGAAATGAAGGCAGGAACGGAGGCTGTTGGCTTAGAGAGGGGGTTGGCGGCTAGGATTTCAGTATTGAGAATCACAGATGTATTTGGATGCGATCCCCATATCTCATCCAAACGCCAAAAGAAGGGACATTTCTGTTTGAATACCTGGTTTTTTCATTAATCATATTTATCTATTTATATATAGCAACTAATACCTAGTGAATTGAAGCTTCACACTCATCAGGCTTAAGTCCCCATCCTGATTGTGCTTGCATCGCCTTTGCATCCTTCCAAGTCTTCCTCATATTGCCCACTTTCTCTGAGATTCGTTTGACCTGTTCTAGTTATTTAGCTTATCTTATATCTCATATCTTCGGCTAAAGGAGTTTTACTATAATATGCTCCTCCATACCAAACACCTGTTCTTTAACTTCTTTATGCCAGGCAATTTGCTTGCGCCGCAGTTGTTCCTGGTTCTCTTCCATTCAAGAGATCAGTTGCTAGATCTCATCTCTAGTCCATGCTTGACTTGTGTTATTTGGCATGTTTGCAATTATGGTTCAAGTTGTCATAGTGGTATCTACTATACTTGCCCTGTGCCATATTTATGGTAGTCTCGGAACTACTACGTTGTGACATAGCAGTTCCAAGTAGGTATTCTCATTGTTGAAACTTGGAATTTGGGAATGATGCTAAGAAACTTGGAATTTGGAACTCAAAAACTGGCGAAAATCCACTAATTTCTGAGTTCTGAGTTCTAATAACACCACCATTGATTTAGCCAATAAGAGTTGTTACCAAGTGCCAAGATGTGACTGTTTTAGACCTTGTATAGGAACCTGGTTTCGAATTAACTACCCCTAGTATGGAGGTGCAGAACAAAAGTCCTTTCTCCTTCCTATCTGGCAAACCTGTATATGCATGCATATGCAGTGATGTGCCTGCAAGAATACTTGGCATATGCACGGGCACAAGGCTAACCACTAAATCATTAGATGTCTCACATTCTTTCCTGTCTCAACCTCAATATACTAGATATCATCGCCATCTCAATTGGCCAAATATCAATCCTTCTACACTATAGCGCCCTCCAAATATCAACCCTTCCCCCTACTCACAATCCTTCCCTCTACTCACAACTCTTCCCCCTACTCATAACTCTTCCCCCTACTCACAACTCTTCCCCCTACTCACAACTCTTCCCCCTACTCACAACCCTTCCTCCTACTCACAACCCTTCCCCCTACTTACAACCCTTCAATCAACTTCAT
>Ga0307514_10003901_pt1 | contig 13952 bp, 11 predicted proteins | sample 16_EM_MG_FD_203088 | JGI IMG/M metagenome (GOLD analysis project Ga0307514, IMG submission 203088) | Populus trichocarpa ectomycorrhiza microbial communities from riparian zone in the Pacific Northwest, United States - 16_EM | ecosystem: Host-associated > Plants > Roots > Unclassified | place... | reverse complement strand
GCCTGGTCGCCTGGATTGTCGATCGGCCCGGGCGGCAGACCCTTCCGGGTGTACGTGTTGTACGGGTCCTTGTTGCTGTTGATCTCCGACTCGCTGATGTTGATGTTGCTTTCTTTTTTCAGGTAGTTGAAGGTCGAGTCGAACTGCAACAGCCCGTAGGTCTCCGGGTTCGCGAGGTTCAGACGGTTGTAGACCACCTCCGCCATCTTGCGGAAGTCGTCCTCTGTCTTGCCCTCGGCCTGGATGAGGCTGGCCACCGTCAGGACCTGCAGCGGGTTGTCCAGCTTCAGTTCCTTGGCCTTCGACGAGAGGCCGTACTGCTCGTACTTCTTCGCGGCCTGCGTCACCATCTGCTTCAGGACCGTCTCGGGCCTCATGCCCTTGGCTGCGGGATAGGTCCCCGGGGAGAGGAATCCTTCCAGCGGATCCTTGACGTCATTGTCGTCGTCGGCCCAGTCCGGGACGCCGAGGCTCTTGTACTTCTTCTCGGCGGCCTTCTCGGTGGCGCCGGAGGACAATTCGAGTTTCTTGTCGATCGACGCGTAGACATTCAGATTACGGTCGCCCGGCCTGACCAGCACATTGTTCTGGCTCTTGGGATCGAGCATCATTTCGACGGCACTTGCGGCGGACATCTCTGTTTTCAGCAGGTAGGCGCCGGCCTGGAGCTTGTTTCCCTCGGAGTTCTCCGCCTGCGCGGACACGAAGGCATCGACGCTCTTGACGACGCCGGCTGCCTTCAGGCGCTGGCCGATCTCATAGCCGCCCGCACCCTCGGGGATCTCGACGTTGACGGTCTTGCTCGTGCCGTCCCCCGCGTAGTCCGGAGCCGAGCCGAAACGATCCTTGTAGAACTGGTAGCCGAAATAGCCGGCTCCACCCAGTCCGCCGCCGAACACCAGTATGACCACCAGGCAGGCGCATCCGCTGCGACGTTTCTTCTCCTTGCCGCCGTCCCGGCCCCGCCGGTCACCGCGTCCGCCGCGCTCACCCGACTCGTCGTCGCCGTCATCACCGTCGCCGTCATCAGCGTCATCGTCACCGCCCGCGAAGAAGGCGTGTTCGCCCTGATCGGGGCCGGGATCCCAGTCGGTCTTGGGCGGCTCGGGCTCGGCGGCCCGACGTGCGGGCGGCTCCGGCGGAGGGTAGGCGTCCGGGGTACCGTAGTGGTCGGGCTGTTCCCCGCCGTACGCCACGTTCTGCTGTCCGTACGGGTCCGACGGGTCGGTGTACGGGACGTTCGCGTGCGTGCCGGTGGCCCAGGCGCCGTTGTCGTACTGCTGCTGGTTCTGCGGCTGGCCCTGCGGGTTCTGGTACTGCTGGTTCTGGTACTGCGGCTGGCCCTGCTGGTTCTGGTACTGCTGGTCCTGGTACTGCTGGTCCTGGTACTGCTGCTGTTGATGCTGCTGGGCCGCGTACTGCTGCTGGTCGTACTGCTGTTGGCCGTCGTACTGCTGCTGCTCGCCGTACTGCTGCTGGTACTGCTGCTGGTACTGCTGCTGCGCCTGACCGTAAGCGGCCTGCCGGCCGTCGCCCCAGCCCCCATCGCCGTACTGCGACTGCTGCGGCTGCTGCTGCTGCTCTGGATAGTGCTGCGGCTGGCCGCCGTAGGGGGACTGCCGGCCCGTGGGAGCCTGCTGTCCGCCCCATCCGTCGTCCCCGTACAACGGGTCCTCCGGATGCCACGGTTCGGAGCCTTCGCCCCGGCCATACTCAGTCATCGATCCCCTAGAGCCGCGAGGTGGCGGTCGCCCGGCCCGGCTCCCGTTCCGCCTCTCTTTGTGCGGTGGCTGTTCGAATGCCGCCGCATCGCGCGGAACGTTACCGTATCGCGATCAGATGACCACTTCGACGTACTCGCCGGGTGCTTTACCTGACACTCGTTCGGATTCCAGCGCCTGCTGAAGGATGATCACGGCCGCTGCCTGGTCAATGACCGATCTGCCCTTCTTGGATTTCACTCCGGAAGCGCGCAGTCCCTGACTGGCAGTCACGGTCGTCATCCGCTCGTCGACGAGTCTCACCGTCACCGGCGCGATCCCCTTCGCGAGCTCCTGGGCGAAGCCGCGAACCTTGACGGCGGCCGGGCCCTCGCCCCCCTTGAGGGAACGCGGGAGACCGACGACGACCTCGATCGGTTCGTACTCCTCGACCAGTTGCCTCAGCCTACGGTGAGCGGCCGGGACGTCCCTCCCGGGAACCGTCTCCACCGGGGTGGCGAGGATCCCGTCGGGGTCGCACGAGGCGACCCCGATACGGGCGTCCCCGACGTCGACGGCGAGTCGGCGGCCGCGGCGCATGGCCTGTCCTTCTCCGGTCACTTGGCCGTCTCGGCCACAAGGCGCTCGACGGCGTCGACGGCCTCGCCGACGGCGGCCGCGTTCTGGCCGCCGCCCTGGGCGACGTCCGGCTTGCCGCCACCGCCACCGCCGAGGGTCCCCGCGGCCGTACGGACCAGGTCGCCGGCCTTGAGACCGCGCTCGCGGGCGGCCTCGTTGGTGGCGATGACCGTGAGCGGCTTGCCGTTGTTCACCGTGAACAGGGCGACCACGGCGGCCCTGCCGCCCTGGATACGGCCCCGCACGTCGAGGACCAGCCTGCGCAGGTCGTCGGGGGCGGTGCCGTCGGGGACCTGACCGGTGACCACGGCGACACCGCGGACGTCCTTGGCGGACTCGACGAGACCGGCGGCGGCCTGGAGCACCTTCTCGGCGCGGAACTTCTCGATCTCCTTCTCGGCGTCCTTCAGCTTGCCGAGCATGGCGGAGACCTTCTCCGGAAGCTCCTCCGGGCGGCCCTTGATCAGCTCCTGGAGCTGGGCGACGACCGTGTGCTCACGGGCGAGGAAGTTGTACGCGTCCACGCCGACCAGGGCCTCGATACGGCGCACCCCGGAGCCGATGGACGACTCGCCAAGCAGCTTCACCAGGCCCAGCTGGGCGGTGTTGTGGACGTGCGTACCGCCGCACAGCTCCTTGGAGAAGTCGCCGATGGTGACCACGCGGACGCGCTCGCCGTACTTCTCGCCGAACTCGGCGATGGCGCCCTGCTTCTTGGCCTCGTCGATGCCCATGACGTCGGCGCGGACGTCCAGGTCGCGGGCGAGCACCTCGTTGATCTTCTGCTCGACGTCGGTCATCACGACCGTGGGAACGGCGGACGGCGAACCGAAGTCGAAGCGGAAGCGGCCGGGCTGGTTCTCGGAACCGGCCTGGGCGGCCGTCGGGCCGAGGGCGTCGCGCAGGGCCTGGTGGGTGAGGTGGGTGGCCGAGTGGGCGCGGGCGATGGCGGTGCGGCGGCGGGAGTCGATCGAGGCCTGGGCCTTGGAGCCGACGGTGACCTCGCCGACCTGGACGACGCCCTTGTGCACGTACACGCCCGGGACCGGCTTCTGGGTGTCGCGGATCTCGATGACGGCGCCGGTGTCCACCTTGATGCGGCCGGTGTCGCCGATCTGGCCGCCGCCCTCGGCGTAGAAGGGCGTGCGGTCCAGGACGATCTCGACCTCGTCGCCCTCGGTGGCGGCCGGGGAGGAGGCGCCGTCGACGAGGATGCCGACGATCGTGGACTCGCTCTCGGTGTCGGCGTAGCCGATGAAGTCCGTGGCTCCGGCCTTGTCGGCGATCTCGCGGTAGGCGCCGGCACCGGCGTGGCCGGTCTTCTTGCCCTGGGCGTCGGCCTTGGCGCGCTCCCGCTGCTCCTTCATCAGGCGGCGGAAACCGTCCTCGTCCACGGACAGGCCCTGCTCGGCGGCCATCTCCAGGGTGAGGTCGATCGGGAAGCCCCAGGTGTCGTGGAGCAGGAAGGCCTTGTCGCCGGCCAGGACCTGGCCGCCGGAGGCCTTGGTCTCGGTGACGGCGGTGTCGAGGATGTTGGTGCCGGCCTTCAGCGTCTTGACGAAGGCGTTCTCCTCGGCGAGGGCGACCTTCTCGATGCGCTCACGGTCGGTGACGAGCTCCGGGTACTGCTGGCCCATCATCTCGATGACCGTGTCGATCAGGTCCTTGACGACCAGGCCGGTGGCACCGAGCAGACGCATGTTGCGGATGGCGCGGCGCATGATGCGGCGCAGCACATAACCGCGGCCCTCGTTGCCGGGGGTCACGCCGTCGCCGATGAGCATGACCGACGTGCGCATGTGGTCGGTGACCACCCGCAGGGAGACGTCGGAGTCCTGGGCGTCGCCGTACTCGACACCGGTCAGCTCGGTGGCCTTCTTGATGACGGCCATGGAGGTGTCGATCTCGTACATGTTCTGCACGCCCTGCAGAACCATGGCGAGCCGCTCCATGCCGAGGCCCGTGTCGATGTTCTTGCTCGGCAGGTCGCCCAGGATCTCGAAGTTGTCCTTGCCGATGCCCTCGCCGCGCTCGTACTGCATGAAGACGAGGTTCCAGATCTCCACGTACCGCTCGTCGTTGACGGCGGGGCCGCCCTCGACGCCGAACTCGGGGCCGCGGTCGTAGTTGATCTCGGAACAGGGTCCGCACGGGCCGGGAACGCCCATGGACCAGTAGTTGTCCTTCATGCCGAGGCGCTGGATGCGCTCCTTGGGCACGCCGACGATCTCGTGCCAGATACGCTCGGCCTCGTCGTCGTCCTTGTAGACGGTGATCCAGAGCTTCTCCGGCTCCAGGCCGTAACCACCCTTGTCCTGGGGCGTGGTGAGCAGCTCCCAGGCGTACTTGATGGCGCCTTCCTTGAAGTAGTCGCCGAAGGAGAAGTTGCCGCACATCTGGAAGAAGGTGCCGTGCCTCGTGGTCTTGCCGACCTCTTCGATGTCGGGCGTGCGCACGCACTTCTGCACGCTGGTGGCGCGCGACCACGGCGGCTTGACCTCACCGAGGAAGTAGGGCTTGAAGGGCACCATGCCGGCCGGGACGAGGAGCAGAGTCGGGTCGTCCGCGATGAGCGACGCCGAGGGGACGACGGTGTGACCGCGCTCCTCGTAGAAGCTCAACCAGCGGCGACGAATCTCGGCCGACTCCATCAGTGGTCCTCATTCCGGTTGTACGTGTACGTCGTCCTGTCGCTGTCGACGGACTTCGGGGTGTTGCGGTTCTCGATGGCGGCGTACCGCCGGGGGGCGGGGAGTTCGGGGTTCTCGTTGATCCCCAGCGCCTCCCCCAGCTCGGCCTCCCTCTGGGCCATGCCGTCGCGGACGTCGAGCGCGAAACCCAGTGCGCGGTCCTTGATGCGGTGACCGGCCTCGAGCGCCTTGTTCGCCGCGCTCGCGGCGAGGTTCTCGGGCGTCAGCTGCTTCAGCTTGCGGTTGACCTTGGTGGTGGCCCAGACACCGGCGGCGACGCCCGTGCTGAACCAGAAGGTACGGCGGAACATCGCTGGCTCTCAGTCCTTCTTCCGCTTGGTCCGCCGAGACGCCGTGCGGCCCACGATCACGGTGGGCCGGGGTGCCTTGACGGGCACGTCGTCCTTGCGGCCGCCGAGGGCCCGGCGTACGCCGTAGCCGAAGGCCGCGACCTTGACCAGGGGGCCGCCGAACGTGGAGGCGACGGTGGTCGACAGCGCGGAGGCGTTCGACGTGACCTCCTCGACGTCCGACGCGATCGAGTCGACCCGGTTGATCTGGGTCTGCGCGGAGCGCACCGCCGCGGAGGCGTCGGCCAGCAGCGGGACGGCCTGGTCGGTCACGTCCGCCACGAGCTTGGTGGTCGCCCTGAGCGTCTGGGCCAGCCTCGCCAGCGCGACGGCGAGGAAGGAGACCAGGATCGCCCAGAAGACGGCCACCAGGATTCCGGCCACCTCTCCACCGGACACTGTGTGCACCCGCTCCCTGAAACGTGCCTGCATATCGAAAAAGTCGTACGCCGAGCCTATCGCGCCGGGAATGGCGCTCCGTACCGGATTACCGTCCGCGCGCGGCGGCCTCGCGCGGCCCGATCGTACCGACCGAACACGGTTGAGTACGCTCCGCGTCCTGTGCGCGACCATCAGTACGGCGGTACCCAGGCGCACCGCAATCTCCCCCGGAGCTCGCCGTGTTCGTGGGCCGCTCCACCGAACTCCCCACGCTGACACCGGCGCTCGGCGCCGCGCCGGGCGTTCTGGGACATGCGAGAGCCCGCCGCCTCGCCCACCCGGAAGGGTGGGGAGACGGCGGGCTGAGGCGCGGGTGGTGCTACGTCCGCCGCTGGGTGATCAGCGGGCGTAGTACTCGACGACGAGCTGCTCGTCGCAGATCACCGGGATCTCCTTGCGGTTCGGCTCGCGGTCCAGGCGGAAGGCCAGGGCGCGGAGGTTCACCTGGAGGTAGCGCGGGGTCTCGCCGTCGGGGGCGAAGCCGCCCTCACGCGCGATCGAGAACAGCGTCTTCTCGCGGCTGCGCTCGCGGACCATCACGACGTCGTCGGGCTTGACGCGGAAGGAGGGCTTGTCGACCTTCTGGCCGTTGACCTCGATGTGGCCGTGCACGACCATCTGGCGGGCCTGGTAGATCGTGCGGGCGATGCCCGAACGCAGGACCAGCGCGTCGAGACGGCGCTCGAGCTCGATGACCAGGGCCTCACCGGTCTTGCCCTGGGTCTTGGCGGCACGCTCGTAGGCGCGGACGAGCTGGCGCTCGGACACGTCGTACTGCGCGCGCAGGCGCTGCTTCTCGAGCAGACGGACCTTGTAGTCCGAGTTCTGCTTGCGGCCGCGGCCGTGCTCACCCGGCGGGTAGGGGCGGGCCTCGAAGTACTTGACGGCCTTCGGGGTCAGTGCGATGCCGAGGGCACGCGACTTCTTGACCTTGGGGCGGGGCTGGTTCGCCACTCTTCTTTTCCTTTTCCTTTTCGGCTGCCTCAGGGTTACGGGAGGTCGCATCCGCAGCCGGGGAATCCCGACAGGTCCACGAGGGACATGTCAGGCAGCCGTTCCCCTGGTCTGGGCACATATGTGCAGCACACGAACGGCCCACCGACCGCTCCCGGGACCCGGGTGGTGGTGGGCTGCCCGCGACACCTACGGCGGTGCGCGACGCTCCTGGATCAACAGATCCGGCTGGATGTCCCGCCTGAGGCGCCGACCGGGGTCGGACACGGGACGCAGCACTGCGGGCGATTCTACAGGGTGTTCAGGACCGCTTGCGACCGAGGTACTTGCGGGTCCACTCCACCGCGTCCGCGAACCGGGCCTCGGCTCCGTGCCGGGTGGGTGCGTAGTACTCGCGGTCCTTGATCGCGTCCGGGGCGTACTGCTGGGCGGCGATGCCTTCGGGCAGGTCGTGCGGATACACGTACCCCTGCGCGTGCCCCAGTTTGGCGGCGCCCTTGTAGTGGCCGTCCCGCAGATGGGGCGGCACGGGTCCGGCCATTCCCTTGCGTACGTCCTCCATGGCCGCGCCGATCGCCATGGTCGCGGCGTTCGACTTCGGGGCCAGGGCGAGGGCGATGGTGGCGTGGCTGAGGGTGAGGGCGGCCTCGGGGAAGCCGATCATGGCGACGGCCTGGGCGGCGGCCACCGCGATCGGCAGGGCGTTCGGGTCGGCGAGGCCGATGTCCTCGCTGGCGGAGATCATCAGGCGGCGGGCGATGAAGCGGGGGTCCTCGCCGGCCTCGATCATGCGGGCCAGGTAGTGCAGGGCGGCGTCGACGTCGGAGCCGCGGATGGACTTGATGAGGGCGCTGGCCACGTCGTAGTGCTGGTCGCCGTCGCGGTCGTACTTCACGGCGGCGCGGTCCACCGTCTCCTCCAGTGTCTGGAGGCCGATCTCCGTCTCGCCCTTGTCCAGGGCTGACCCGGCGGCGGCCTCGAGGGCGGTCAGGGCGCGGCGGGCGTCGCCGCCGGCGATCCGCAGCAGGTGCCCCTCGGTGTCCTCGGGGAGGGTGACGGAGTCCTTGAGGCCCCGCTCGTCGGCGAGGGCACGGCGCAGCAGTCCGCGCAGGTCGTCGTCGGTGAGGGGTTCGAGGGTGAGGAGCAGGGAGCGGGACAGCAGCGGGGAGATCACCGAGAAGTACGGGTTCTCCGTCGTCGCCGCGATCAGCGTCACCCAGCGGTTCTCGACGGCCGGGAGCAGGGAGTCCTGCTGGGCCTTGCTGAAGCGGTGGATCTCGTCGAGGAAGAGGACGGTCTCCTTGCCGAAGCCTCCGGTGGCCCGGCGGGCTCCCTCGATGACCGCCCGGACCTCCTTGACGCCGGCGGTGATCGCCGACAGCTCCACGAAACGCTTGTTGGTGGCCTTGGAGACCACATACGCGAGGGTCGTCTTGCCGGTGCCCGGCGGGCCCCAGAGGATCACCGAGGACGGTCCGGCCGGGCCGCCCGCGCTCTCGCCGACGAGTCTGCGCAGCGGAGAGCCCGGCTTCAGCAGGTGCTGCTGGCCCACGACCTCGTCGAGCGTGCGCGGGCGCATCCGGACGGCCAGGGGGCTGGCGGCCGGATCCTTCTCCTGACGTTCTTCTGCTGCGGCGGTGAACAGGTCGGGCTCCACACCCAAAACCCTATGTCACCCCGCTGACAACCCGGTCGTGGCCGTCGGTCGGCTCCTGACCGGGCGGGTCAGCTGATCCAGAAGTCCCACCAGCGAGTCAGGATCAGCATGCCGATGATGCCGATGTGCAGGACGGGCATGACCCAGGTGAACTCGCCGAAGAAGCTCTTCAGCCAGCGCGGGGCGGGCAGGAAGTCGTTGCGGATGTTGAACGACGTCACGTACCAGAACATCAGGATCGTGGCGACCCAGGCCAGGGAGCACCACAGGCACAGCGCGTTGATCCGGTACAGCGACTGGAACTGCAGCCAGGTGCAGAAGCCCACGCCGAAGAGCGTGCCGAAGTTGAAGGTCAGCCAGTACCAGCGCGGGTAGCGGGCCCGGGCGAGCAGGCTCACGCCGACGCCGATGACGATGCCGTAGCAGACGAGACCGAGCATCGGGTTGGGGAACCCGAAGGCGGCGGCCTGCTTGCTCTCCATGACGCTGCCACAGGAGACGACGGGGTTCAGGCTGCAGCCGGGGGTGAAGGTCTTGCCCTCGACCTTGGCCTCGAGCAGCTTGAACTTGTCGATCGTGATGACCCAGGCGGCGAGCAGACCCGCCGCTCCGGTGATCACCAGCAGCAGGGCGAAGGCCCGACTGCTACCCACCGTGCGCGTCGCGGCGTCGGCGTCGGCGTCCGACGACGAGGGCTCGGGCTCGGGCTTGGTGGAGACGTCCTTGACTGTGGTCTTGCTCATCACGCCGATCCGTCTGCTTGAGAGTTGGACCTTCTTCGGCCATCGGCCATTATCCCGCACGCGGGCGCGTGTCCACCGTTCGATGGACATAAGGAAGTACGCACGGTCGTCCCGGAACGTTCGGTTCAGGCCGACGATCGATCGCATGACAACACACGCGAAGGACCTCGCGGTGGACGTACGGGGACTGCGCAAGCGGTACGGCGATGTGACCGCGGTCGACGGTATCGACCTCGGCATCCGCCAGGGCGAGGTGTTCGGCCTGCTGGGACCCAATGGCGCGGGCAAGAGCACGACGGTCGAAATCCTCCAGGGCAACCGTTCCCGGGACGCGGGCGAGGTGTCCGTCCTGGGCGCGGATCCGGCGCATGGCACGCGTGCGTGGCGCTCACGCGTCGGAATCGTCTGGCAGGACGAATCCGCACCCGCGGAGTTGACGGTCGACGAGACGGTGCGGCACTTCGCCCGCTACTACCCGAGGCCGCGGGACCCGGAGGAGGTCATCGGCCTGGTGGGGCTGGAGGCCAAGGCGGGCAGCCGGATCAAGGCGCTGTCCGGCGGGCAGCGCCGGCGCCTCGACGTGGCGCTCGGAGTGATCGGCGGCCCCGACCTGCTGCTCCTGGACGAGCCGACGACCGGTTTCGACCCGGCGGCCCGGCGCCAGTTCTGGGACCTGATCCGCAAGCTGTCCGACGAGGGCACGACCATCCTGCTCACCACGCACTACCTGGAGGAGGCGGAGGCACTCGCCGACCGGCTGGCCGTGGTCACCCTGGGACAGGTCGTCGCCGAGGGCGAGCCCGCCGCCCTGCGGGAGCGGTACGGCACCGGAGCCACCGTCGAGTGGAGCGAGCCGGACGGCACCCCGCGCGCGGAACGCACGGACACGCCCACCCGGACGATCGCCGAGCTGACGCTCCGCTTCGACGGCGAGATCCCGGCACTGCGGGTGAGCCGCCCCACGCTGGAGGACGTCTATCTCCGGCTGACCGGACAGGAGGACGCGCGATGACCACGACCGCCGTACGACCCCGGACCGAGACGCCCGGCGGGCGACTGCCCGGAACCTGGGGACTGGGGCTGCGGCGCGGCGCCCTTGAGCTGAAGCAGTTCTTCCGGCAGCGCGACCAGGTGGTGTTCACCTTCGCCTTCCCGGTGGTGTTCCTGTTCCTGTTCGCCTCGATCTTCCGCGACGACGTCCAGGACGCCGGCATCACCGCCTCTCAGCTGTACGTCCCGGCGATGATGGCCGCCGGCATCATGTCGACGAGCTTCCAGTCCCTCGGCATCTCCATCGCGATCGAGCGGGACGAGAAGGTGCTGCGCCGGCTGCGCGGCACGCCGATGCCGCCGGCGGCGTACTTCCTCGGGAAGATCTGGCTGGTTCTGGTCACCGGTGTACTGGAGACGGCGATCCTGCTGGCCGTCGGCACGACGTTGTACGACGTCGACCTCCCGTCCGACACGGGGCGCTGGTTCGACTTCGGCTGGATCTTCCTCCTGGGGCTGACGGCGTGCGCGCTGCTGGGGATCGCGATCAGTTCGGTCCCGAAGTCGGGCAGGAGCGCCAGCTCCGTGGTCGTTCTCCCGTTCCTGGTGCTGCAGTTCATCTCCGGGGTGTACATCGCGATCGACACCATCCCCGACTGGATGCTGAACATCGGCGCGCTGTTCCCGCTGAAGTGGATGTGCCAGGGGCTGCGCGGGGTGTTCCTGCCGGAGTCGGCTCAGGTCCTGGAGCAGACGGGTAGCTGGGAGTTCGGCCGGATCGCCCTGGTGCTCGGGGCGTGGTGCGTCGGAGGATTGCTGCTGTGTCTGCTGACCTTCCGGTGGAAGAACCGGCGCGACGGGTGACCGATCCGGACGACGCCGTCGGCGCCTACAGCTGGGTGCGGTCGTTCCGGATCTGGGACACCTACTTCGCGATCATCTGGCTGGCCACCCTGGTGTCCGTCCTCGGCACGGACTACCCGGGGCGGCCGGTCCGTGTCGTGGCGGCGGCGCTCCTGGTCCCCCTGGTCCCCCTGTTCGTGTGGGTGGGGCGGCCCATCCTGCGCGGCGATCCGCCCGAGGAACGGCGGGCGCTGACCTACCTGCTCGCGGCGGTGGCGCTGTTCCTGCCGTCGGCGATCCTCGTGGGCGAGACCCGGTTGATGACGTTCGCACTGGTCCCCCAGTGCTTCATGACACTGCGGATGCGGCGGGCGCTGGAGGCGGTGGCCTTCATCAACCTCGCGCCCGTGATCGGTTGGGCCCTGGTGTGGCGGCCCGGCGACCGGGAGGTCTTCGTCAACGGACTGTTCGCCGTGGTGTCCCTCGTCTTCTCGGTGGCCGTCGGCGGCTGGGTCATCCGGATCATCGAGCAGAGCCAGGAACGGGCCGCGCTGATCGCGGAGTTGGACGCGAGCCGCCATGAGATCTCCCGGCTGTCGACGGCGCACGGCGCCCTGGCCGAGCGGGAACGGATGGCCCGGGAGATCCACGACACGCTCGCACAGGGCTTCACCAGCCTGCTGATGCTGACCCAGGCCGTCGAGGCGGAACTCGACCACGACGTGCCGCAGGCCCGCCGCCATCTGGCGCTGATGGACGCAACGGCCCGGCAGAACCTCGCCGAGGCACGCGCCCTGGTCGCCGGAGGCGCACCCGCCGACCTGGAGGGCGCCTCGCTCCCGGACGCGCTGCGCCGGCTGGCCGCACGTCACGAGGCGACCCTGGACGTCACGGGTGCCGTACGTCCGCTGCCCGCCGGCCCCGAGGTGGTGGCCCTGCGCGCCTGCCAGGAGGCACTGACCAACGCCCGCAAACACGCGGGGAGTTCGACCGGGGTGGGCATCTCCCTGGCGTACGCCGACGGCGCCCTGACCGTGTCGGTACGGGACGACGGCTGCGGCTTCGACCCGGACACCGTGACGGGCGGCTACGGTCTGGCGGGGCTGCGGGCCCGGGCCACCGAGGTCGGCGGGACGGCTCAGGTGCGCAGCACCCCCGGCGACGGTACGACGGTGACCGTCCGCCTTCCCGTACCGTCTCCGAGGAGCGCATGGTGATCCGGATCATCCTGGCCGACGACCATCCCGTCGTACGGGAGGGCCTGCGGGCGATGCTGAGTGCCGAGCCGGATCTGGAGGTGGTCGCCGACGCCTCCAGCGGGCCGCAGGCGGAGGCCATGGCGGCGGAACTGCGGCCCGACATCGTGCTGATGGACCTGCGGATGCCGGGTGGCGGGGGCGTGGACTCCATTGTGCGGATGAGCGAGGCGGGGCTGTCCTGCCGGGTGATCGTCCTGACGACGTACGAGACGGACCGGGACATTCTGCGGGCGGTGGAGGCGGGGGCGGCGGGCTACCTGGTGAAGGATCTGCCGCGCGGCGAACTGGCGAACGCGGTACGGGCCGCCGCCCGGGGCGAGACCGTGCTGGCCCCCTCCGTCGCCGCCCGACTGGTCGACCAGCTCCGCACCAAACCGGAGCGACCCCGCCTCTCGGAACGCGAGACGGCGGTGCTGCGACTGGTGGCGGAGGGCTGCACCAACGCGGAGATCGGGCGCCACCTGTTCATCGGCGAGTCGACGGTGAAGACCCATCTCCTGCGCGCCTTCGGCAAGTTGGGCGTCGACGACCGCACGGCCGCCGTCACCAGCGCGATGCGGTACGGATTGCTGGACTGAGCGCCCGGGGTTCCGTCCGTACCACCCGCCGCCGGGCTCGGTGGGCCGACGCGTGCCGCTCAGCCCTCCAGTCCGTCCGGCGCTTGAGGACGAGGCCCGTCCACCCCAGCCCGTCCGGCGCTTGAGGACGAAGCCCGTTCAGGGCCGAAGCAGGGGTCTGGGGGCGGCGGCCCCCAGGGACGGGACGGGTAAGGGCGGCGGGGGCGAGAAACACCCCCGCGCACCCCGCCACCCCCTCAACCCAGCCGAGACTCCAGTTCCGCCACGATCTCGTTCACGCCGATCGCCGTCTGCTCACCGGACTCCATGTCCTTGAGCTGGACGACGCCCTCGGCGAGGTCGCGTTCACCGGCGACAATCGTGTAGCGGGCGCCGCTGCGGTTGGCGTTCTTCATCGCGCCCTTGAGCCCCTTGGCACCGTAGGAGAAGTCCGCCGCGACGCCCACCTTGCGCAGCTCGGTGACCTTCGCGAACAGCACCCGGCGGGCCTCCTCGCCCAGCGGCACCGCGAACACGCTGGTCGTGGAGGGGAGTTCGAGCTCGACGCCCTCCGCCTCCAGGGCGAGGACCGTACGGTCGACGCCCAGCGCCCAGCCGACGGACGGCAGCGCGGGGCCGCCGATCATCTCGGACAGACCGTCGTACCGGCCGCCGCCGCCCACCGCGGACTGCGAGCCCAGACCGTCGTGGACGAACTCGAACGTCGTACGGGTGTAGTAGTCCAGGCCGCGTACCAGCTTCGGGTCGTCCTCGAAGGTGACGCCCGCCGCCGTGATCAGCTCACGGACCTCCTCGTGGTACGCCTTGCAGGCGTCGCAGAGGTAGTCGCGCAGAAGCGGGGCGTCGGTCAGCTGCTTCTGGACGTCGGGTCGCTTGTCGTCCAGCACCCGCAGCGGGTTGATGTCCGCGCGGCGGAGCGTGTCCTCGTCCAGGTCCAGGCTCCGGAGGAAGCTCTGCAGCGCCTCCCGGTACACCGGCCGGCACTCCTTGTCGCCCAGGGAGTTCAGCAGGATCCGGAAGTTCCTGAGGCCCAGCGACCGGTACGCCTGGTCGGCCAGGATGATCAGTTCGGCGTCGAGCGCCGGATCCTCGGCACCGATCGCCTCGG
>Ga0307514_10003900_pt1 | contig 13955 bp, 11 predicted proteins | sample 16_EM_MG_FD_203088 | JGI IMG/M metagenome (GOLD analysis project Ga0307514, IMG submission 203088) | Populus trichocarpa ectomycorrhiza microbial communities from riparian zone in the Pacific Northwest, United States - 16_EM | ecosystem: Host-associated > Plants > Roots > Unclassified | place... | reverse complement strand
TATAATAGACAGAGCTAGGTTAATTCTTCTAGGTATATGCATTAACTATGGTCTCAACTCTTCTTTCGCTTGATTCTCTTGCTTCACTTACTTTGATTAATCTGCCTAATTAATCTGGTCAGGGTGAATGTTAAGTTACCTATGGAGAGTCTGTTGTTTGCACTTGATATATTGATGGGTGTGGATTGCAAGGGATAGGTTTTAAAGGTAACCTACAGTATCGAAAATATTTAAAGATTGTATTAATACAGCAAAATCAATTAAGACTCAGATCTATGTAATTACCTCCCTCATTATGAATGAAATTCGTACCAAAGTCACTAAGCTTGTCTTTTGTATGTTCCCGTTTGTAATATATCTCATGCTTTTCCTGCACTTCTCCACATAATTCATACTAGTATTGCTCATATTGCAATTGCAAGACTACTCTGAAATCCACTATACAGATACCAAGCTCAACCCCTGTTATTTTCTATACCAGATCCCTTGCTATACTGGACAGAAAGCGCTGGATTTTAGCCATCCATTATAGCAAGGGTGGACTATATACTAGACATAGTGAGACACAGAATATGGTGTTTTGACCTCCTCACATCTATTACAAACTAAGTAGTAAACCTGTGGATCAACATCAGACTATAACATATCTAGTAACAGGAGCTATACTCAAGTACAAATACAGGCTATGTCTATAATAGTGGTCAGATTTAACTATTGTATATATAGTAAAATGGGGTGCTTGGGATCATGCTGATCTGATTCAACTATTGCACAAGTAGTAATAGAGATTTACAAGATAATTTCATAGAGACAGTGCTGTGACCCTTCCTATACCTCCATTGCTACCTCGATTCCTAGCTCCCTTATCCAAGGTCTCATTCCTATCTCCAATTCTGACCTCCAATTCCTACCTCCAATTCCCACCTCTGTTCCTACATCCTAAACCTATCTCTGTTTTATCTCGAATTCCCACTTCCATTCCCACCTCCAATTCCTACCTATAACATGCCTGGGGTTACAGCTGAATCTAGCATTTTGCATTAAGATACTGATTTTCAAGTTGATTTAGATGCTGATTCTAGGTTGATTTGGATACTAATTTGGATACTGATTCTAGGTTGATTTAGATGCAGATATTTGGATGCTAATTCTAGGTTGATTTGAATACTGATTTGTGAGTTGATTAGGTTCACGGGATTTGAATTGGGTTGATTTGGATACTGATTTTTAGGTTGATTTGGGCGCTGATTTTGAGGTTGGTTTGGATGCTGGTTAATTAGGTCTATGGGATTTGGATTAGGTTGATTTTGAGGTTGCTGATTTTTAGGTTGATTTAGAGAGTGATCTAGGTTGATTTAGATGCTGATGCTAGGTGATTTAGATAATGGTTTTTAGCTTGATTTTAGGGTTGATTTGGATTTGTTAGTGTGCAGTATACCATCAGTCTCTAAGCAAACCTGGCACCCCATGATCATATTTTGACCTAGCGGTAATACTTTCCAATAGGATTGGGTTGATTTGGATGCTGACTTTTAGGTTGATTTGGATGCTCTTTGTGTGGTTGATTTAGATACTAACTTTTAGGTTCATTTAGGTACCGATTCCAAGGTTGATTTTGAGATTAATTTGGAATTGATTTTGATAGTGATTCTAGATTGATTTTGATACTGATTGGCAGGTTGACTAAGTCCAGGGTGTTTGAATTGGGTTGATTTGGATACCGACTTTTAGTTTGATTTGAATACTGACTTTAGATTGATTTGGATACGGATTTTTAGGTTCATTTAGCTGCTGATTTTGAGATTGATTTTGACACTGATTTTCAGATGGATTAGGTCTCAGGGGTTCAGATTTGGATGCTGGTTCTAGGTGGATTTGGATGCTAATTTCCGGGTTGATTAAGTCTAGAAGATTGGGATTAAGTTGATTTGGCACTGATTTCTAGGCTGATATGAGTGGTGGTATCTGAAGTGAATTGAGCGGTAATTTCTTCATAGCTGTTAGGTGAGATATGCACTTCTCATCTAATTGATTGTTTTTTGCTGATGATACTGGCAGTGCTTTTGACAGTGAGTAACCTGTATTTTCAGCTATACTTGAGTAATATCACTATCAACACTGCCATCAATATCTGTACCCTGATCTTTACAGTGATTTCTAGTATTGGTGATTGTGGCTGACTCTGGCTGGGCTATTTTGAGACCACGGTCATGATTATATAGTTTGGATTTAGGTGTATACCTAGCAGTGCAAGTGATGATAAATTTAACATTTGACATTACACGCTTGAGAGGGATATTAAGATTGAACATAGGTTTGAACAATTCTTATTTATTTATTTATTTATTTATTTATTTATTTATTTATTTATTTATTTATTTATTTATTTTGAAAATCATTACTCACATTCAGACTATCTAGCTTATAGCAAGTGGACACATCCCTAAGCAGACTCGGTGCATTGTTTCCAAGATCAAAGAAAAGTTGAGTCACCCTACCTATCTTATACAAAACAAGTCAAAGATTGCACCTTATATCAACTTCCACCCGTATTCCCACAGTATTCACACTCAGTGAATGGAGCTCTCTCTGTTAACCTACCTAACGCTCCTACAGATAACAAACCCTACTCAAGAACTCAAATTACCAATTGCAGTTTAGCATTGAAAATGAATTATTGTGATATTAATTAGGCCAATTCCCATCCTAATTTGACATAGTGAGCTTGCATGGCGAGATATTATAGTGAAATTATGCTAATAGTTGGTACCCTCAAGTTGAGGCCTGCACGGCCTTCTGTTGGAGCCTGGTGTGAAGCGACAGTGCAGAATAGGAAGCACGTAGTGCAGGTATTGCATGCAAGTCAAGATTTTACAGGAGTGATAAATAATACTGATACTATCTTATAACTTAAGATTCCATAAATAAATAGAAGAGCACAAAAAATAAGCAGTCCTAACAGAGGCAGTGGTTAAATAGTAATGGCAGTAGGGTTCAGGATTGATTGACTAGGGGTTGTCAGTTAATAATATAAAAAATATATAGTATGAAAACTAGCATCTTGGTAACGCCACTACCACCACTACTTGATTAGCTTGGGTATACAAATTTGTAATATACCAGGAATGTATCATGCAACACTTGAGTTGTCTACCTAATTTCCAATACACATTTTGCATTTCCATTTGCTTACGAATCACAAACCATACAAGAAAACCTACAAACTCTACACAATCTACAAATCCTACAGCTACGAACCCTACAAAACCTACGCAGTCAACATGTCGGAGTGATCACAGATTTGGGCTAAGGAAGAACTAGAGCTGCTTGTGAGGTGAATAGAAGAGAATAAGGCAAGCTTAAAAGGCAAGCAAGTAACTTGAGTTCAATAAGAAGCCAAAAAGAAGCTCGATGCATTCAAAAGAGTGCAAGAAATAGTTCCTCTAGATAATTCTTTATCAGGCTTTCCAAGAGTTGAATATCATAATGTCCTGCAGATATGTTCCTAGTTGCAAAATATCTACACTTTGATATCCAATAATACCACTCCTAAAGATCTCATAGTAGCTTGTATAACAAAGAGCAGACTTTGCAGAATCCATAAATCGCTTCTTCAAACTTGATCAGGTTAAGTAGCTGCTGCATAAGATTCATGAGCTGCTTGAGCTGCCAACCTCTTTTGCCCAACTGTGGCATCATAGTTTCGGCACTACAAGTTGTAATTTGCAATGTGCATTTCTACATTCCAATGCAATGGGGTTGTCAGTTATTAATCACGCGCTAACTTTCTTCCGCAAGGTAGTAGTGTAGCCAAGCCCGCTATTTATTATACTATATATTTTTTGCATTATTAACTGACAACCCCTAGTAACCACCCTTACTAATATATATATATATGATTAAAAGTGCTTATTGATGACTGGACTGGAACATATCTATCATGTGTCGTACAGAACTTGATGTAGCCCTAGCCGAACACCTTTTGGCCTAGGGTTATTAAGATAGTAAGGGTTATCAATTCACTTCCAAGTTCATGTATATGGTTCTTAGCGCAAGCCACTAACTAAACCAATATAGGCAGAGTGAACTGAGTTACCCTAAGTAAGAACCTGATATGGTTGCGACATAAGCATACACGAACAATCATTATTGCACACATGTCTCGAAAGTCAGAAAGAGCTCAAGCCTAAGAGATTTTGTATTGACAATAACAGTTGCATTTAGTCAAGAACCCCATATATTCTTCAGATACCAAAAAAAAGCATATTTTCACTCTAATACCTCATTAATTGACTCTTCATTCTCTTTGGGTTTAACCTCCTATCCAGAACGTTCTTGCATGGCCTTTGCATTCTTCCAAGCTTTCTTCATGTTACACATTTTCTCTGTAATTCTTTTTACAGGAATGTAATCTTGATCTGCAAACATCTGTTCCTTGACTTCCTTATCCTATTGAACCTGTTTGCCTCGTATCTCTTCCCTATAGTCTTCTATCTATGCAATTATTCACTCAACTTCATCTCTAGTCCATGGTCATGGGATTGTGATAACTGTACAGATACTGTAGTAGATGTTGTAGCCGCGTTTTTTGGTATTTTGGTACCTATGATTTTTTGTCGTGTTGGTGTTTGCGGTCTCTGCAATATTGCCCAGTTTCGCCATATTTATGCTGTCGCTGATAGCTAAAACTTGGACTCTTGGAAGTTGGAAACCTGGAACTTGGAATTTGGAACCTGGAACCGTAGGATTTTCTGCAGTTCAAGTTGCTTGAACTTCAAGTGACGCCACCATAGAGTTGCGCCAATGAGAATGGTCGCCAACTGCCAAGGTGTGATACTTGAAAACCGCGTGCATGAACTTGGAAGTGAATTGATGACCCTTAGTATAGTGTGCGACAAGGCCATATGGGTATACTGAGCACGCCTGGCACTAGCGTCATGAGTAACAACTAACCACCGAATCTAATTAAAATTACATTGAAATCCGATAGATCAGGGGCTGTAGTACATCCTGGCAATGTCAGAAAAAAAAAGAAAAAATGCACTAAATTGTCATGGATTTTCAAAATGGCTGGTATTTGTATGACGCACCTCTCAATCCTGTATGCCAAGAGCTATATTACCAAGGTTGTCAGACACTAACTAAGCTCAAAACGGAATATATCCAATTCGTACAATAACTACACAATCAATTAAATATACACAATCCATTGGTAAAATAAGTAAAATAAGTTGATATATTAATAATGTATAAGTTCCCTATATATTTACAAAGTTTGGTGGATTTTCCATATTATGGTAGTATGTTATTAAAATATCTGATTCTGAAGGGAATATCTATATGTTTGGTTATGACTCATCGACATATCACCATATATATCAACATATCGATAGCACGAATGTATGATTGTATGATGGCATGATTGTACGATGGCATAATTGTATATACGAGGGTATGATTGTACGAGAGTATGATTGTACAATAGCATAATTGTATATACGAGAGCATGATTGTATGAGGGTATGATTGTATGATAGCATGATTGTACGAGGGCATGATTGTATGATTGCACGATTGCACGATTGTATGATTGTACGATTGCACACAGTACGATTATATATATATATATACATTAACTGAGTAGGCTATTTGCTTGGAAGTTAGCCTTTATCACTGCAGTATTCCTGACGATGAGATTTATATAGCTTCCGGGTATATGCAAGCTGTTCTGGTGACAGATCCTTTTCCGCATAGGATAGGATCCACCGCATACTTTTCCCAGCAAACCAACGGATAGTCTGGAGTGGAACTGAGTCCAAACCCTTAATAACCGTGGGCTCTAGCTCTACAAAGGAATGCGAGCAGTTCTCACAAGTATAGCTCTTCACCGCTGCCCAAAATGACTCAATGAAATTGAGTTCACAATGGAATTTAGGATAGAAGATAACCTTATGTCCTGCTTCCTTGACAACTCGCTCAAGTAAAGACTTCTCTGTACGAAAATCTAACTGTTGTGCTATGATCCGAAGTGCACAACAGTTCTTCCCTTCCCCACATTGGTCAAGAGTCCTTCTCAGCATTTCCTCCTCAGTCTCCTCAACGCCAGGAGCCGGCTTCCTCACCCTACCATACTGCTTCCTCAAATTCGCTCTCCACAAGCCCCGCTCCTGCAGGACTCTCTTCAACTCCTTTGGACAACCCAATAGGTTATCAGGAATTAGCAACCCTGTCTCAAAGTCCTCATCCCCAGGTTGAAATAGCATGTATTGCACCATACCATTGAATATAGTATTTTGCATACATGGCTTTTTACCCCCAGGGCCCAGTTTCATTCGGCTTGCAACTAGTGCATCCGGGGCTTTGCATGCATACCCAGATGAATTGTCGAATGCAAATATGCTGATATCATCTGGAAATATCTTCTCAAAGATAGGGATTGCCTTATCCTTAACCTAAATATCAATTAGCAATGCGTACAATGCGTACAATGCGTACAATGCATATACGAGAGAGCTTTACCTGCTGGATCATTTTTTCAGAATCCCACCACCCATCATGGTTCTTGCCATACTTGATGATCTTACATGCTAATATACGGTCACCACCGGGAGTAGTATCTGCGAGACGGCCTTGGGCTGTAATCAAAAAGTCCGAGACCATCAAACCTTGGCCTCTACTCTTGGGTCGAAACCACTCTGACTCTTTTGGCTTCCAAGCATATGTACCAGCATCATTAGCATTGAATGTGGATTCATCATGCGTGACAAGAACCCTTCTTCTACCCCCAGCTTCCGGCTTGATGACTTCCAGGTCATCATCATACTCACGCAGTGTAGGGAGGATACTTAGGAACCTAGGTATAAAGACCTCCTCACGATATTGGACTACATCCTCATGCTCATGGCCATCGATATATCCTTTCTTGTTCCTTGAATATATCCACCCACACTGCGCAAACCAGCGTTGAGCTGTTCGGGTAGAAACAGAGGTGATTTTCCTACTGCCAGCAGCACACTCAGCACCGGCAGCACCCCCAGCGCCGGCAGCACCCTCAGCGCCAGCAGCACCCTCAGCGCCGGCAGCACCCTCAACGCTGGCAGCACCCTTAGCGCCGGCAGCACCCTCAGCGCCGGCAGCACCCACAGCGCCGGCAGTACCCTCAGCGCCGGCAGCACCCTCAGCGCCCTCAGCATCCTCAGCTATATTACGAGTGTGTAATACCTCGTTCATAGCTAAACAAAGCCATGTTGTACTGGCTTTAGGGCCTTGTTTGTTGAGGTACACACGAACAGCTAGGATCATGCTCTCATCATCAAAGAGTGACTTCCAGCTTTGATTCCTTCCTAGACTTGGGCCTGGTAGTGGAGTGCGAGATTCCTCCCAGTCCATTCTCCAATGGTGCAGGCTGTCAGCCCACCGTTCGCTTTTATCCACACAAGCAGCAACACAATTGCTGTTACGAACCATGGATCCATACCTTGAGCCTGTTTTTTTTGCGTAAGAAAGATCCAAGTTTAACAGCATGATTAATGCTGATACCCGCTTAGATCTTTCACCCTTAAGCTCCTTAGCGTACTGTTTTTGCCATAGTTGGAGGGCATTCCATTCTGCAGTAATCAATTCAACTTCGGAGATACTGCTGGCTGCGGAGGTGCTGGCTGCAGAGGTGCTGGCTGTGGAGATGCTGGTTGCGGGGGTGCTGGCTGCAAGGGTGCTGGCGGCGGAGGTACTAACTGTGGAGGTGCTGGCTGCGGGGGTGCTGGTGGTGGAGGTACTGACTGCGGAGGTGCTGGCTGCGCGGGTGCTGGCTGCGGGGGTGTTGACTGCAGAGGTGCTGGCTGCGGGGGTGCTGGCTGCGGAAGATGGTTGGAAGAACCTTTTAATACTGCCGTATTTTGCTTGATCCTTTGCCTTGTCTACCACATCTCGCTTTCTCTTTTGACCATGGTAGTATGCTAGCTGGGGTAACCACTTAGCCTCATCAATAGGCATAGAGCGTACAGGCAGTTTATTCTCAGCAGACTTCTATCCATCTTCTGGCTGAGAGGTTAGCTGGTCGAGTGTAAATTGCAGCTCTGTAGTAAGCTCAATTGGATCATCATTGTCAGTATCACTTAATACAAAGAATTCTTCAAGTTCTTCTAGGTAAAGTGACAGTGATGGTGGTGGTGACGGTGATGGTGGTGGTAACGGTGATAGTGGTGGTGACGGTGATGGTGGTGGTGACGGTGATGGTGGTGGTGACGGTGATAGTGGTGGTGGTTGTTTGCGTTTTGCTGCCAGTGCATTGCATTTTGCTGCCAATGCCTTCCTTGCATTTTTAGCGTTTTGAGCTTTTCTACTTAGTTGAACCATTCTGATGATGCATGAGTATATACTACGGAGTATAGTTCAACCTACAGATATATAGATATATATATATATGCCAGTATATCGGGGCATTACCTAATAGGGGCCTGCCAATAGGGGCATTAATTTCATAGGGACATCTGCCAATAGGGGCATTAAAAGGGGCATCTGCCAATAAGGGCATTAATAGGGGCACTATGCCTCGGGTATTTATCACGTTGGCTTTCAGAATCAGATAATTGTACATGGTACTCTGTACATATATATATATATATACATACACGGTGCGTTGTCTCGGTATATACAATGGTCTTGGCATGAGACTAGGTATGATTAGTCATTGGATGAAAAGTCCTTTACCACCCCTGTGACTAATCCCTGTCGGCGTCGTCACACACTATACTCTCAAGCGCACTGAGTCAGCGCGACGCTGTACACCACTCTATGAGGGGTTGTGCTACAAGACTAGGTATGCCTGTATCTATGGTCAGTTCGACTGCAGCGTGCATGCAGCGTGCGACGATACCGAGTAGGTACCGAGGAGCACGACATTTGCATCAGCGGTAGTTAATAAAATACAGTTAAACCTTGCTATACCGGACTGCATAAATCCCAAGGGTCCCGTCCGGTTTAGACTAGCATCCGGTATAACCAATTTGCGGGGCGAGATAACAAGAGCACCTCATAACACCAGGACGTAAGTATACCAAAGGACAGAAGTATATCGCAGTTACCGACAAGTCGGTCTCACACTCTATAAGTAAGATCTATAATGCTCTGACAGTTCCTAATAATACAACTATAGGATGGTTAAGCCAGCATTCTCTCTAAGAGAAAAATATGAGGTTTGTCTTGGAGCGGTAGAAGTAGGTTAATGCAGGGAAAAAGATGTCCAACTCAACTCTCTATTCAAGACTTGGTTGATACTATTGGTCAGGTGCAAGAAGGACTTAAATATTATCATCAGGTCAGGCATCACTTCAGGACTTCTGGGCTCCGACTCCCTCTACCTTGGATGCCCCGTCCGGTTCTGCTAATTAATATTCTATGTATATAATTTTTTTATTCTTGAGATTCCTCGTCCGGTCCGGTTTACTATTTGTCCGGTATAACCAATAAAAATTTGCCCTGTCGTTCCAAAATCGCCGCAGCCCGTCCGTAATAGCAAGTTTTCCGGTTAAAGGCGTTCCGGTATAGCAAGGTTTAACTGTATATGGTGCCCTCAACCCTGGAATATCTTGCACTTCAACTTTAAGCTTGTCATCGTTCAGCTCTAAGTATAGATCACCACACATATAGGTCTTTAGTTGTACCCTACACTTACAAGCATTGCCTGTGCATATGCCCTTCAGTCATTGAGACCCAAAATAATTATCTCGAAAATGGTCTGCCGCAGTAGATCCGGGGCTCTGGAGCAGAGCAACTTACACTGGAGCATCACTGCGGACTGTAGGCCTACCTACATGCATACATTAATACTGTAGAATCTACGCTAGAGAGCCTCCATCTGCCAGGACAATTAGGATCCTTGGCTACCAGACTAGTACTAGCGCAGTATATACATATTAGTATGTGCTTCTGCAGTGATATAGGTATATATGCAACTGGAGTCTATATATAGTAGAGTCATTGGACCGACACGATCAGAGCCTATAAGAGCACACGGAGTACATACAGGCCCTATCTCCAACAGCGCGGGGCCAATGAGAGTTGGCTAGTAATCATAGCCGGAGGCTGTAGGAGCAAAGTAACAGCATGCATATATATGAAAAGCGTGGCAGCAGTGGATTAATTCCTTGGGAGATTCGGTACTGGGAAAATAACAGTTCTGGCAACATACAGTGGCAGGCGACATTTGTACATGACAAATTGGCAATACAGTTAGGCTCGACAAAATGGTAGGCAAATATTTACTGGTAGCCGGCTAGCCACTATGGTGCAAAAGAAGTGAGTAACAGAACGTTCACACTGTGTGAAGCGCAGCTCACATCTTGTGAGCACGTTGGTATACCCGAAGAGAGTGAATGAAGGCAGGTGATTCACTACTAGTGCGTAAATTTTACTCGCTGGCTGGTTCACGTATTTACAACGGGATAAAATACAAAAAACATGAACCTTGAACCTCTAGGAAACGTTTTACAACTTAGCTAAATACAATGAGAAAAGTTATGATACCTTATACATGTGAGTTAATTTGGCAGTGGCTTGGCAAAGCTTCCACGCTAAAAGAGATTTCTAAGTCCAGATTCGAATTCGTATGCACAGAAGTGAATGCCAACAAGAGTGAACTTAAGCGTGAATTGGAGAGCTCGATGTGAGCATGAGAAGTGAATGCCAGAGTGAATAACAAGAGTGAACTTAGGCGTGAATTCGAGGGGTAAGCATGAGAAGGTGAGTATATAATAGAATATTTATGTGAGTGATGCAGTGAACCCAAAAGCACATAGTAGTGTGAGTAAGGCAGGGCGTGAGTACCTTTGCCTCACTTAATGCTCTATGCATGTACGTGAGTAAAGTTCACTCACAACAAAGCTCACAGGTCTCCTCACTATCACAACTTGGATTTACATTACGCACTATTCAACTCTCAAATCTACCAATGCCGTGAGCATTAATTCACATTACTCACTCGACATTCACTCCGTTACTCACATCTATGCAAAGATTGCACCATAGTGTAGCGTCGATTGTCCAGCTCAACCCTTCAGGGGCTAATGAAGTTATCTCAACAACTAGTCTGGCAGGCACTGGCGTTCAACACTAAGCCTTTGCCTCAGGGTAAACCCACCACATTCCTCGAGATTTCAGTTCCTTGGGTCTACCAGCATATTCCAGTAGGCTTAGAGCAGAAGATGAAGTGCAGAATCCAAGACACATGCGAGCAAGGAAAATATCGAGAAAAGCACCGGAGTCATAGAAATCTAGAAGGGATGAGGGATGATGATAGAGTTAATTGTCGTCGTAGTTCCATACCTCAAGCAGTTGCACAACCATGGAGAAAAAAAATAGTACATTCAGTCTTTTAAGCAGACAGATACCCCTATATATATCTCCCCGCCTCATAGCCTAAGGCTCCCTTCGGAGGAAAGGCGTATAGACTCAAAAAAAAATTCTTATATCTCCTGAGAGGAACCCGAAGATATGAAACTTCATATACATGGTCTAACTAATAGCAATGCCAGATGGACGATACATTTGATTCTCATGGAGAAGTTGTGTATCCTGAGCTGAACAACGTGCATTTACTAAGTAGAATTCGTATTAGTACTGTACTACGCATCTAGTAATACCTAGAGATGTCTCAAAAAGCAACTAGGACCTGTCCTACCATGTGAGCAGTGTTTTACAGGAGTCCCACTTTAAGAGTGCGCTTCGGAGCTGCTTAAGGGGAACTTGATGTGGCTGTAGGTAGCGTGAAATATTACGCTGCCTGATAGTCCACATTGGTATCAACCCGCTGGTGGACAATAACACTTGTTAGATGTACGTATGTATATACACAGTGGTGAATGGAGATTTGTTGAAGGAAATGTTCTGGAGTGGCAGTTTGTCCCACTCATGCATTTCACAGTGAAGTTAAAACTTTGGCGTGGAGGCAGATCAAGGTTACACCACCCTGAGTGGCATTGTCGCTGACCTGCCAATGAGGCGCAGTATATTTCCAGGTTAGATATCTTTGCTTGAGTGTAATCCAATCAACCCATGTGGTTTACTTTGACATTACAGTAGTGGATCAGATGAGATATGCAGAGTTCAGCCTATCCCTTGGGTAACTACGGTAGCTGCAGATATTTGACGCTTGATTCTCAAACACATCATGGGGAATTAATTATAAGCGACTGACTAGGATGAGCTTGATTACCTACAAGGGTAGTTAGTACTGTGTAATTACATGGTACTACGGCCTGACTACTCACCGACAGTGCACTCTACTATCAACGAGCATTTATAGCGAAAATCAAACAAGGAAGAGGTCAAGGTGAAGCCAGACTTGAATTAATTAGTGGGTAGGTAGGTGGTAGTTAGAACGTTATTCCTGCACATCCCCGCTGATTTTTGACTCATGATAAATAATACCGCGAAAATGAATGAAAATTAGCGAAAATGAATTAGCTAAAATGAATTAGCTATCACAACTTCCAATTGCAATTTCATATTACCGGCCCTGACACACACTAACGCTAACACACATTGGGCACAATCGGCCCCTTTTCCTGGCGGTGCTGCTCATTTAATTTCGTCAACCCTCCCACTTCTCCCTCCTACTTTGTTCTCATCCTTTTTCTCAGCCCTACAACAGCTAAGGCAGACACTCCTTTTATCGCGTTTAGCGTACATCCACTCATTACTAAATTCGTTCTCTACTTCGCCTTCTTTTGAACCCGTCACCAGCCTGTGCCTGCCCTCTTCTGTTTATATTCTATCATCTTGCGTAGTTAAATACCCACTGGTTGACTTTACGTCCTTGCACTCGTTTCACCAACCAACAGCCCTCGCTCCATACACCCATAAAGCCAACACGTAACATCATCATGAGGTACGCCATTTTCTCGGTCGTTCTCTCCACTGTGGCTGGGATTGCTTCCGCCTGGACTCAGCCTGTTGGCGACCCAATCGGTAACCCCATCTCAAAACCTGGATTACATGAGAAGGTTCCAGTTGGCAAGCCATATACATGCACCTGGGAGGTACGTTTGCCCTCAACGCTACGCTGATAGCAAATCCATGGGGAGGTCCAAGCTAACATCGTGCAATGCATAGCCTACCCTCCACCCCGAGGGAACCGTCACCATACTCTTGGTAAAGGGACCCAGCAGCAATGTTGTCCCTCAGTATGCCATTGCTGGTATGTTTAACCTTGATAGTCCAGTTTCAGCACAATCGAACCCTTGTTTGTCTGGGCTTTGACGTGGCATGCCTATGCATATTCACTCTGGCAGGAAGCAAACATGGCTAACATGGTATTCACCATACAGAGAAGGTTCCCAACAGTGGAAAATATGTCTGGACCCCAGATGCTACCCTACCTGATTCAACCGAGGGTTGGGGACTGCAATTAATTGTCGACTCCACGGGTCAATATCAATGGTCAGCCCAATTTGGCTTTTCCAACCCCGGTGCAGTGGATCACACTACAGGTGCCACCACAAAAACAACAACACTTCCTCATAAATCTGAGCACCCGGTGTCCTCTGTGACTGGCTATCCCGATACCACTACCACCACTACGGAGATCGATTATGCAACAACCACTACTATCAGCGAAGAGACCACCACCTATGCACCAGTCAAAAATACAACCATCACTGCTCGGACCACCAGCACCAGCCCTACCAACACTGAGACTACCACTGTCAAGGCACAGGTTACCACCTATGGCAAACCCACTACCGTCTCTACTTTAATTGCCCCTACAGTCAACTACACCGCCCGGCCCGGCCCGGGCCCCCCCCCCCCCCCCCCCCGCCGCCCGCCCGGCCACGCCTGGGTGTACGGACCGAGCGGCGAGAAATTCTGGGGACTCTTCGGCGCGGCCGGCTTGCTCGTCTGGCACCGCCGCAGTGGCATCCTCCTCCAACACCGGGTTGGCTGGAGCCACTTCGGCG
>Ga0307514_10003899_pt1 | contig 13955 bp, 18 predicted proteins | sample 16_EM_MG_FD_203088 | JGI IMG/M metagenome (GOLD analysis project Ga0307514, IMG submission 203088) | Populus trichocarpa ectomycorrhiza microbial communities from riparian zone in the Pacific Northwest, United States - 16_EM | ecosystem: Host-associated > Plants > Roots > Unclassified | place... | reverse complement strand
GGAAATTGCTGTGGATAAAACTCGCATATAACCTCCCTCTGACCCTGCCTGGGTTTGCTACTATTGTGAGGCAGTTAGTTAGTTACTGGTATACCATCATTGATTGATACCCCAAAAAAGTTTTGTTCAGGGTAATCTTACGTCACAGCTGGGTAATTATTATCTCATCACGGGCCAAAATACCTACAAAGTAAATAGTATATTTCTCACTAATTGACCATGACTAAAATAGGTACCTCCCATTTTTAGATTTTGTAGGGAACCCACTTAAATGCACCATGTACATAGAGTTTAGCTGATGGTAGGTAGGGTGGATCTGAAGTGATAAAGTGCCCCAGGTATCTCTTCCTTTGGCGGGGGTGGGTGGTTTATCAGCAGTAGGATTATTGGAGTGCAAATACCGTGAAGCGCCCAGAGAAATAGTAGTAGCTATATTATCCTATCCAAACCCCGGTAATGAGTGAGTGAGTGAGTGAATGAGTTACTCCAGGTTCCACATACAATCTGATTTCCATCTTTCATGTTTCCGTAAATGCAGACATGGAGACCCAGAGGGGTAGAGGGGTAGAGGGAGGGAGGGAGGGATACTACTTAGTATATATGTTAGGGGGGGAAAAAAAATGTCTTACCCTGAATACCTGCAATATTTGAGTTACCCTCAACGGAAACCCTTCTGGGGCGACCCTGTTTCCTTAAACCAAGCACTCTTGCTACCTCTTAAAGCCTCCTGGTTTTCCTCCACGCATTCGATAAGTCGCTCTATATCTGACTTCTCCCATATGAGGGATTCAGTTTTTGTGGTCATGAGGTTTACTGGAGCCGATGATGCCATGAGTGCTGTTGATGGGGGTTTCCTTCTTTCTAAAGGGGGCAACTCGCTGCTAGATGAAAACCCTGGGAAACCTTGAGCGTGGGAGCTGGAGTACATGTATGTACTTAGTCAGGTCTTTATGAGAGGCTGGTGCCCGCCAGCAGATTACTTAACATTGGTGCCCTTACCCTAGCCTCGCAGTTGCTGACTTCCCCGACCTCTTGATAAGCCCACTCATAGATAGCTCCAACATATGCCTAGCCTCAGTAGCATAAGGGAAAGGGGAGTCCCTTAATGACCATGCGAAAAGGTTGAGGAGTACTGCCAGGGTTCGAGTCCCGGTCTGAGCTCACTTAATAAATAAGGTGGGTCAGCCCGGTCCTCGATCTGATAACCTGGCGGGGAGAGTAGCTCGGTGGGACTCGCAAGAGCCGCGGGTTAACTCTTTTGTTATTTGGGTTTGCTTTTTATTTTTATTTTTTTAATTTTTTTCCTGAAGGGGGTTTGATGCCGAAGCACCTAGGTGAGCTTTGGATTGAGCTGTCAAACAGCTACATACCGTAGAAATTGGCAATTAATGCCCCCCCTCTCACATACCGCCTCCCTATATTTAGGGATTTTTGCTACTTTTTTTTTTTTGAGTCTATACGCCTTTCCCCCGAAGGGAGCCTTGGGCTATGAGGCGGGATTTTCGCTACTGATGCAGAGATTTTGCTACTGATGCAATGAGACCCGTGCGCTGAGGCACCAAAAAATCTCCAAATATAGGGGGGGTGGTATATGAGAAACAACCCTTACTAATCACAAAACCTTCGTCGTGTCCCTTGGGATCACGTGGTTTTCACGAGAAGACAGAGCCAAAAACCGTTATTAAAAAACCACGCCTCAAACTATTAACCAAGTACTTATAGTATTCTTATTAACCTTCACCCCCAAGCAGCTACGGATCATATGGATGATATTCCAGGTACTGACAAACTACACTTACACTTACTTGCAAAAAGTCCTGCTCAAATCGTCGCTGCTGCTAATGCTTTTAAAATGACGTCAAATGCTCTAATCTACTGCCACACCAAAGTGCCAACCGATCATGACTGTAGTAACCTCTCAGTTTTGGCTGAGCGGACACAAATTGGAACTGTTAGGGGACATCTGGAGCTGCCGCTGGTCCAGCTCGGTACTACCAGCATCACCAGAATCAGTCATAGATTTTTTTCTTTCTTTGAATAGTTATTTCTGTGTTATAAGGCTCTAGTTAGGTAATCAATTGTCTACCATATTAAGTAATTATATACAACATATGTACTGTATATACCATACATACAATGCGTGGGGGAAAGTGAGGACGCACTCCCCTGCAAATTATGCAGCGCTGTGCGTCCTCACTTCCCACCACGCACTGTACATACATACATATGTACATACAAGAGCATAAAATCGACAAACACCCCCCTTCATCTCATTCCATAGACGTATAGACTTCAAAAAAAATCCCCTCCTAAAATTAACCACCAGATCATGGCCCTGCACAAATAATACACTTCACATACACACAAGTGCACTCTTGCTTAGAAAAATTACAATGGAGCCTTTTACACCCATAGCTAGAGCGAGTGTCAATATATACCCATATGTAACGACAGTCTGATATATGTAGAGTTTCACATGAACTAGAATGTAACCACACACACATAAAAGATTGAAGAAACATAATAAGAAATACCAACCAACCAATCAACCAACCACCTAGCTTCATCAGATGAACACCATCATGCCTTTGGTCAAGGCAATCGTAAGAGATGAAAGCATAGGCAGTCAAGGAGCAAAATCATCAAAACACCCCCAAAGCCGGAACCTTATAACAGAAAATGAGAGAGATAACTATCATCAGAAAGGAAAAAACACAATCGAAAAAAGCTTGTTGCTTTCTTGCTTGCATCGGGGGCTTTCCATCAAACGCTATGCGATCTCAGTTCCAAATTCCATCATGCATGTATGCGAAAAAAAAAATGCTAAATTACACTTCAAACTAACAACCTGCCCATTTCTGTCCCCATTCTTTTTCTTCTCCTTCCCCCCAATGCATCCTCCTCTCTCTTCACAGCCTCCCTCATCTTCTCAGCCTTCCACTTCTCAAACTCCGCTTCATTATCCCCATCAGCATCCCTAGCATCATCAACAACTGTATCAACATCAAGTTCTTCATCCCCTCCACCTTCGTTTGCATTATCATCCCAATCCTGTATTATCCCCCATCTCCTCCTCCATTCTGGGACCTGTCCTCGCTGAATACCATGGAATCGCAGGGGGGGGTATAGTGGGAAACGTGATGGTGTCATGTTCGGATTATCCCACCAGTTCGAGCCAATGGCTGTTGTACGGAACATCGAGGGTGAGGTTGGGACTGTAAGACGGACATGGGGTGGTGATAGTGATGACATGACTCGGTCACCCGGACTTGATATATCCTGGCCACGGGGAGGTGTTGCCACTGCGCCCTGGAGGCTCTGCATACCAGGGGGTGGGAGGCGGTTGTATGGCGATGATTGGGTAGATGGGCTAGAGGCCTGCCTTCGCCGACGCTGTTGGCGGATAGGCGTTGAGGCTGTTGACATCCTCCCTGTGCTCCTCCTCGAAGATTCCTCTAACCCCTCTTCATCCTCATCTTCCTGATGGCCCGTGTCCTCTGTCTCGCCCCCTCCACTCCGAGCCCCATCCTCTCCTTCCCATATATCGTACCTATCGCTCCTACACCTTTCAAACTCCATCAAGCCTCCAACATACAGATCCGCATTCGCCACGAACATCTCGCCACCCTTTGGCGAAAACTCCACCCCTGCAATCTCACCGAAGAAGTCAAACCTCTGCATCCCATCCCATGTCACAGCATCAATAATATTAACATAGTCCGCAGGCTCTGGGCAAACCAAAACCCTCCTTCCACACCCATTTTCGCTAAACCTCAATGTACGCACCCCTGCAATATTAGTTCCGATTTGCTTGATACTGCGGCTGAAGTTTCGCGCATCGTATATCCTCACAGTCCTATCCTGATTGCCTGTTGCGATTGAATACCCGTCATCAGACCACGCGCATGAGAATCCGAAATCTTGGTGTCCCTCTAGTTTTCTCAATATTATGCCAGAATCAGCTTCGACAATCATCACATCACTGTGATCACCCACTACCACCCTCAACCGACCATCCGGGCTTGTAGCCGAACAGTTTATTGGCCACGCAAAACTCTGCTCTCCGATGAACGTATCGCGGTAGCAATCCAATATCCGAAGCTTGTTGTCGTTGCTACTAAATACTGCTACTGGAGATCCTGAATTTCGTCCCAAGTGTGCATGGACGTGGTTAGTTATACCATTCTCATTCCTTGTGATCGTTCCAATGATTGGTTTAGACTCGAGTGGAGAATATAGACTCTTCAGAGCATATTCACCGGAAAAGCCTCCAGCAATAACGACACCGTGTCTGGCGGTCATGGTGGTGATCTTCACCGGGCTGCCACTCCCCGTCCCATGCCCACCACGCACACCAGTTGAAAGATCAATAATGACCTCACTCTTTCTCGAGCCCACTCCTGTCCTCCGAATACGGCAATGCTCGCTAGAGTAGAAAATATCATGGCGAGATGTCACAGATAGCAGATTACGGAGTTGAAAATGTACAACACGAGTCTTCTTTGTATTCTCTTGTCGATTGAAGCGGAAAAAATGGCGATTCATTGGGAGAGGATGCGGCTGAAAGAGTTGTCAGACTTCTTACTGCTCCGGGACGGCTTCTTGCATGGGCATGTCTCTTGCGCACTTACCTTGGTGTACGCAATATGAGGTACATTTCTGTAGTTTCTATACGCTTGATTTCTCAAAACCCTAAATTCATCCCTTGTCATTCCCAGATTTTCCCAAGGTATGCCCTGATAGTCTCCCCCATTCGCCTCCATGTCCTCCCTTGTAACATCTTCGGGTTGTATAAAGCCTTTTATTTGGGCCGCGAGCGGAGTAAGTCGAAATGTTGTAGGATCAAACGGATAATAATCGTATAGCCGACGGCAAAGGCGTGAAAAATCAAAATTATCTGTCTCTATGTCGATAGGTTCATCGTAGCCTTCATTAAGTCCTTCATCGATGTACTCATCTACTGTGATGAAAGGCGAAATTCCAGGCCCCGAGAATCCAGTATTGGTGAGGAAAGGTGTAAATATCGGTAACCGCAGAAGCTCGAATGGAGGTCTAGGGGGCGCTTGGTTTTCTGGCCTCCCAGTAGGGTTTTCACCTGTTGTGGCTGGATCGGCCTCTTGCATGGAAGCTTGAGAATTATCGGATGGTTCAATTGACGGGGTAGTATTCCAGTCTTCGGGGCTCCCATCCAATTCAATTGCAGTGCCCATACTTAAAGAATTGTCATCAGAGAGATTCCCGGGCGCTCGTATTGAACTTGATCCAGTTAGAGGTGTAGTGGGGTCATGTGAGGGTAATTGGTCTTCCATGATCGAGTCGATTGACGGGCTGTCTCCTTCCTCTCGGCTGATGTTTGATCTTGTCTCCTGGTCAAGTGATAAGATCAACTCCCGCTCCTCATCAGTGAGGAGATGGAGAAGATCAGCTAGGCGGTTAGTTGGAGGTGTAGGGGCTCTTGGTATACGATGCTGTGGAGAGAAAATATCTCGTGGCCTAGTCGCGGGGGTAGATCCAGAGGGCAGATCCACCTCCATGCCATCTATTTCGTCAGGTGGAATGTTCTCCCCTACCACCCTGATGTCAAATGACGATACGTCTTCTTCCACCTCGTCTGCCAATAATACTGCACTGCTTTCGCCCTGTAGTCCAAACCCTTCTTGTTCACTTCCTTTATAATCTCCTTCCACCTCCTCTCGAGCGTCGTGACCAGATTCCGATGCACCTGGCAGTAGGTAGAAGTTCGGCGGGGGCGAAGGGCCAGTAAAGGCGACAGCTGCTGGTAAAGAATTATAACTCTCAATCGATCCAAGGCCAAGTGACATGGTCCACTTGTTGATCCCAACCCCAATATGCCAGCAATGGGCAATTCGGGCTTTGGGCAAAGCTCTGTTGCTGGGGAGGACTGCTTTATAGGGAGAAGAGTAATCTGTATGTCGCCCAAAGTAGTTATTTTATAGGAGGTTGATAAGGTGTGGATTGAGCAGCTTCTGCAGGGACCGGAGTAGGTTTGGGTTGTTTTAGAATGAGAGAACTGGAATTATAGCTGAGAGCAAGAATACTTTGAGGGTGTAGCCAAGGGGAGTCGAAGCCACTTGACTATGAATAATAAGCTGATTCTGAGAGAGCCAAAATGTAGATAGAGCTACAGCACCTCTCATGTACATATATATGTGTTAGACAGCTAACAAGGGGTGTATCAAACTTGACTGAGAATGCGGGATTCAGCCGGGCAGGTTTTTGGTGTTGGCGTGGCGTCGGAGAGGAGAGTGGGGACCGAATCCTTGGTGGTGGGGGGGGAGGAGGCGACATTTTTAGGGATGTGGGCGAGATATTGTACTTGCAGGTACATTGTTACATACTTTTACCGTCTCGACTATTTTGCGGACCGTCCAAAGAAACGTGTCTGTTCCGAGACACCCTGGGAGGCAATATATTCTGTTGAACCCCATACAGCTGTGTTGTAGAGACTTTGTATACATTCGATTTCATTCGATTTGCTTGTCTCATGTACAGTACCTACGGTAAACGCAACTGCAATCCGCCAATATCTGTAATCAGCCATATCAGAAAAGACGTACATTTAGGGGGGATATCAAGTATGAAGTATGCACCTAGGCCATGATATCGATAATAGTCCCATCGATCGGCGTGCAGGCTTGAGCCCGAGCTATACGAGCTCACCGTTGTCACTGGCTCCTTGCGTAGACAAATTGTATGTAGAGTACATCCATATATACAGTACATATTTGTGGTGCATGGGTGCTGGATGATATGCCCGCGTTGTATGCAGCCCATGAGGCTTTTCTGGCTCTCTTGTATATACTTTATCCTTTACAGATATCTTCGTCAACCTCGAGATAAAGTACGTACAGTATGTACATTTAAGTATAACAGGCATGATTAATATTGACACACACAAGGGTATTCCAAAATTATACCTAGTTATATAAGCGAAGCTGCAGCCAATCTGCATGCCCTGCCAAGCCGCCACCTTTCCACAAGAGCCATCCTCGAATTCATGAATATTCATTAATACTGATACAATACAACATTTTCCCGGATAGTTAGCAGAACAGGACACATCGAAACCGCACTGCGATTGGCCTTCGCACTTAGTATTTTTGTATACTCAAAAGCCCCCAAGCTAGGGGAAAACCCGAACGACCCTAGGACACTGCTACATCATTTCACCAGTGCAATTGGCATTGCGCAGACCACTCCGTACACTGAGAGCTTCAAAGAACCAATATATCCACAATTGACCTCATATATACTGACAACATCGCATAATTAGCTGAGCTACCATGCCTCCGAAATCACTCCCTACAGTGACACAACCGAGAAATACCCTGCGAGACCGACAGGTTGGTAAGTCGAGCGCTTTGCGGACATCTACGGACACCACTAACAATCCATCTGGGCTCTTGATCAGCGGCGATTGAGAAAATCCTTACCCTCAACCATGAAAGACAAACGCATGGTGGTGAGCTATCCATAGCATCGCCAATTCTGAATGAAGAGGGAGAGCCAATATGGAAGGTGTTGGTATTCGATAATCTGGGGAGGGATATAATATCGTCGGTACTGAGGGTGCAAGACCTGCGGAACTTCGGAGTTACTATACACCTGTATGTGAGCCACTATGGAGTGCTAGCACCGTTGGTTTGCATCAGAGAAGATGTTATTGAGAGTGAGCCGGGGCTTGAGGGATAGACATCGTGGAGGAATATGTGAGTTCAATGGCTAACGCTACTCTGTCCCTCCAGTAACATTAACTCACCCCGCCACCCAATCCCCGACGTGCCCGTGATTTACTTGGTGGAACCCACCTCAGAAAATATCCGACTTATCTCCTCCGACCTTCAGCGCTCACTTTACCAGACAGCCTACGTCAATTTTCTGACCTCAATACCTCGGCCCCTCCTCGAGGAATTCGCAGCACAGACGGCGCAAAACAACACAAGTGACAATATAGCACAGGTTTACGATCAGTATCTCAATTTCATTGTCTCAGAGCCAGACCTATTTAGCTTGGGTCTTAAGGATGTTTATTATACCCTGAACAGTGTCCAGACAAAGGAGGATATCATTGAGAGCTGTGTTGATAGAATTGTAGGAGGTTTGTTCAGCTTGGTCGTCACACTAGGTAGGTACTTATACCCAGAAATTGATGGATCCTTCTAATCCTTCGTAAAGGGCAAATACCCATCATCCGCTGTCCTAAAGATAACGCTGCCGCCTTGATCGCCCAAAGACTGGACCGAAAACTCCGGGATCATATCCTCAATTCCAGAGACAACAACCTATTCTCGAAATCTAATACCGCTTCCACTGCTGGTCACTCAAATCTCTCTTCCAGGCCTGTTCTCGTTCTCTTAGACCGGAATATTGACCTTATTCCGATGCTTTCACATTCTTGGACCTACCAATCTCTAGTTCACGATGTGCTGGACATGCGGTTAAACCGCATCACCGTTGAGACTATTGAGGACATTCCCGGTGGTGGACAAAGGGTTAGCAAGAAGGCCTATGATCTGAATAGCAATGACAGCTTCTGGGCCAAAAATGCCGGGGTACCTTTCCCACAGGTCGCGGAGGACATCGATGTTGAACTCATGAAATACAAGGAAGATGCAGATGCCATAACCAGAAAAACGGGAGCAGCTAGCCTTGAGGATCTACAAAATGATGTTGGCGCAAGTGCCCAGCATTTGAAGGCCGCGATCACACAGCTGCCAGAACTTCGAGACAGAAAAGCCAATTTGGACATGCACATGAACATCGCAACAGCGTTGCTTAAGGGCATCAAGGATCGGGGTCTTGATACATTTTACCAGACTGAGGAAAATATCGCAAAGCAAAATAAGGCTCAGCTCCTGGAAATTATCAATGACCCGGAGAGAAAAAATGCAACCGATAAAATGAGGTTTTTCATCATATGGTAAGATTTTCTCCTAAATTTAGCTCAATGAGCTCATCTGATAGTAGACGAATAGGTATTTGAGTATAGAAAACGACCCCCCAAAGACCGATATGAGCGAATACGAAGCAGCATTAAAGCAGGCTGGATGTGACCTGACGCCCCTGGCATATATCAGGAAGTACGTAATTCTTACGGTCGTGTACTTGCCTAGAGCTAATGAATTTTCCAAGAGTTCGCGAGGTTACTCGTATGACCATGATGACTACCACCCAGACATCACAACAAACTACAGCCACTACCTCAACAGGTGGGGATCTCTTCAAGGGATTCTCATCCCTTGTCTCAAACCGCCTAGCCTCGACGACCCTTGTTCCCTCAACCCTCGATAACCTTATCTCCAACGTCAAGAATTTCCTCCCTGCAAACCGCGACCTAACAGTAACGAAGATCGTTGAATCCCTCATGGACCCTACTAGCTCCTCCTCCTCAGCCTTACAGAAAACGGAGAATTACCTCTACTTTGATCCTCGCTCGCCTCGTGGAACAGTGCCACCAGGATCTGGTCTTGCCGGGTTAGGTCCTGATGGACGGCCAATACATGGAGGGCCAAGTTTTGGTCAGCGAAGGCAAGGGTTTACAGAAGCAGTGGTTGTTATGGTTGGCGGTGGGTGTATGGAGGAGTATGGAAACTTGCAGGAGTGGGCAAGGAAGAAGGCTCAGGGAAATACAGGGGGCGTTGGGGGAATTGTGGGTGGCCAGGCTGCGGGGTTGAGGAGGAGGGTGGTATATGGCGCTACGGAGATGCTGAGCCCAGAGAGGTTCTTGAATGGGGAGGTGAAAAGGTTGGGTGAGGATGCATAGAGTACCGATAGGAGTTTCTATGTGATGCAGTCATGTGCTGAAATGTTATTTCCAATGGGGATCTGAGAAAACGGGCGTGAATATTTTCTGTAATCAAGTGAGGGCCGCACTTATTAATACAATATCAAGGCGGTGGGATATATGAGTGAAATTCAGAGGTGATGCTGATTGATTCTTACATTTGTGTAGGTCATTATCCATTTGTGTAACGAATCAATATACCCTCTGCTTCACTCAGGGGGTTCCGCCTTTATTCACAATATAATATATCAATGAGAAAAAAAGAGAAAAAAAGAAAACCACCCAGTACACAACAATCACCCTGCCCCCTCTTAATAAAAAACACAAACCGAAACTCCAGGTATTCACCAAAACAAAGGGGGAGGGGGAAACATCGTTTAATCAAGGCTGCGCAGCCTCAACCCCCGTAACCTCACGTTCAATGCAATTCAAAAACTCCCAGTATGCGAGAGTCACATCCCTCGTATGTTCATCTAAAAACCCCTCGTCATAATCTGACTGTTCGAAAAGTCTCACAAACTCTGCGAACAGTGTGTAAAACCTATCGCTGCCAGTTTTATAGTTCGAGGCGATGACCGTAGCGTGAGTGTTCAAGGCGTCGATGGTTTCTTTGTGCCCTAGAAAAGTTCATACTCAAGTTGTGAAGAATAGCAAAGATTACATACTGATCCTCAGCACAATCGAAGGGTCCATTCCATAAAGCTTCTTGAAAGCCTGGAAGTCTCTTCTTCCGGTCATGCCTTGATGATACAACTCGGCATCAGCAATGGCATCGCCTCCGTGAGGGCTGCCCTCTGCAATTATCCTCCTATCTGCCTCGGTTGCGTTGGCCAGCTTATCTCTTTTAAACTTGCTGATGAAACGGTTCCTCAAGAGCTTGTACGCATCAAGTGAAATCGTTAGACTCCTCACGCGATCCTCCAGAGAACTGATCTTGATCTAGTGCGAGGTAATCTCCTCTTTCTGCGAAGTAACCTCCTCTCCCTGCGAAGTAATCTTCTCTTTCTGCGAGGTAACCTCCTCTTCGAGTGCACGAACTCGTATCAATAAACTAGCTGGGTCGCGGTCACGGATATTGCGGAGGAACTCTTCATCGCTTATCTTTTTGAAAAAATCGGAGAGTGACATCGCATACTTTCGCTGGCCAAGGAATTTGCCGCAACAAACGTCTGTGGCGAGACTGATCGCATACACTATCACCTTGACTCTCCGCCGGTAAAACTAACTCCTGGTTCTTCTTGTCGACCTGCCTGCATCCGAGGAGGTATGATTGCCGTGCTGTTTGACTCCGTCTATCTCGTGGCTGAAGTGCGGGGGATTCCGACTATCCCTATATAAAGTTACTTATATCAAGTCCACTATGGAACCTCAAAATTACAGCACCATTTTAAAGCAAGTGCACGGCGAGAAAATTGTTCCTTTTGTCTTCAAAATATCCGACACCAAAGCCATTCAAGAATATTTGGGTAAAGAGAAAATTATCTACAAAATTTACCAACAATTAAATTCTAATAGAAGCATGAATACCACTTATATTTCTGGAAAAAGTCAGCAGGAATTAAAGAGGATTACTAGAAACTTCCCAAGAACTAGGGAGAAACGAAAATATATATAGAGAGTAAAGGAATACATGTATATGACCCAATATATTCTTTAATATGCTGTGTGGATGTTACGAACCCCCCACTCCAGCTCAGTCAAGACCCGTCACCCCAGTCAAGACCCACCAGCCCCAGTTCCTTGTTCCTTTGACCCTCGATAACCTTATCTCCAACGTCAAGAATTTCCTCCCTGCAAACCGCGACCTAACAGTAACGGAGATCGTTGAATTCCTCATGGGCCCCACTAGCGACCCCTCCTCAGCCTTATAGAAAACGGAGAACTACCTCTACTTTGATTCTCGTGGAACAGGATCTGGTCTTGCCGGATTAGGTCCTGATTGACGACCAATATATGAGGCCAAGTTTTGGTCAGCGAAGGCAAGGGTTTACAGAAGCAGTGTTATGGTTGGCGGTGGGTGTATGGAGGAGTATGGAAACTTGCAGGAGTGGGCAAGGAAGAGGGCTCAGGGAAATACATGGGGCGTTAAGGGAATTGTGGGTGGCCAGGCTGCGGGGTTGAGGAGGAAGGTGGTATATGGTGCTACGGAGATGCTGAGCCCAGAGAGATTCTTGAATGGGGAGGTGAAAAGGTTGGGTGAGGATGCATAGAAGTACCGATAGGAGTTTTTATGTGATGCAGTCATGTGCTGAAATGTTATTTCCAATGGGGATCTGAGGAAAAGGGCGTGAATATTTTCTGTAATAAAGTGAGGCCGCACCTACTAATACGCGGTGGGATATATGAGTGAAATTCAGAGGTGATGCTGATTGATTCTTACATTTATGTAGGTCATTATCCATTTGTGTAACGAACCATATACCCTCTGCTTCATTCAGGGGGTTCCGCCTTTATTCACAGTATAATATATCAATGAGAAAAAAAGAGAAAAAAAGAAAACCACCCAGTACACAACAATCACTCTGCCCCCTCTCAACAAAAAACACAAACCGAAATTCCAGGTATTCACCGAAACAAAGGGGGGGGGGAAACATCGTTTAATCAAGGCTCCGCAGCCTCAACCCCCGTAACCTCATGTTCAATGCAATTCAAAAAGTTCCAGTATGCGAAAGTCACATCCCTCGTATGTCTATCTAAAAACCCCTCGTCATAATCTGACTGTTCGAAAAGTCTGACAAACTCTGCGAACAGCGTGTAAAACCTATCGCTGCCAGTTTTATAGTTCGAGGCGATGACTGTAGCGTGAGTGTTCAAGGCGTTGATGGTTTCTTTGTGCCCTAGAAAAGTTTAGTCTTCATACTCAAGTTGTGAAGAATAGCAAAGATTACATACTGATCCTCAGTACAATCGAAGGGTCCATTCCATAAAGCTTCTTGAAAACCTGGAAGTCTCTTCTTCCGGCCATGCCTTGATACAACTCGGCATCAACAATGGCATCGCCTCCGTGAACCCACCCGCTGCCCTCTGCAATTATCCTCCTATCTGCCTCGGTTGCGTTGGCCAGCTTATCTCTTTTAAACGTGCTGATGAAACGGTTCCTCAAGAGCTTGTACGCATCAAGCGAAATCGTTAGACTCCTCACGCGGTCCTCCAGAGAACTGATCTTGATCTTGTGCGAGGTAATCTTCTCTTTCTGCGAGGTAACCTCCTCTTCGAGTGCACGAACTCGTATCAATAAACTAGCTGGGTTGTGCAAGGTAATCTTCTCTTTCGAGTGCACGAACTCGTATCAATAAACTAGCTGGATCTCGCTCAAGGCAATTGCGGAGGTACTCTTCATCCTTTAACTTTTTGAGTGCATTGGAGAGTGCATCGGAGAATGACATCGCATACACTATCACCTTGACTCTCCGCCGGTAAAACTAACTCCTGGTTCTTCTTGTCGACCTTTTCCCCCGTTGCTTGCATCCGAGGAGGTATGATTGCCGTGCTGTTTGACTCCGTCTATCGCGTGGCTGAAGTGCGGCCTACTTATGGTGCAGGCCTACTTATGGTGCTGGCAGTCTTGAGGGTATATACCATTTTAAGGGGGGATGCCAAGAACGTATCAACAACACCACCATAACAGATCTCGAATATTTTTAACGTAAAATCGATAGATTTGGCTATGGAGAAAATTACGTTGTAAAAAAAATATATTAAAAAAACTGAGTGAGTAGATAGGTAAAAAGAACAGACCATTTTGTATGTGAGAGCCAATGAATGTCCCATGCCAAGAGTGACTAAAATTATCAAAATAGGCAATATCTGCATGGTGTGGGGGCCAGACTAGTCTCCATTCAGTACATGAGTTTTGCGGTGGCTTTTGTATATATACACGGTCTTTAAACTCCACAGTACCATATTGGCAACCCTTACGATATGCTTGCATCATCCGTTGGCACTTTGATAAAATCGCCATATAGTCACCTCAGGTACAGCCTCAAGTGCATGAGGAATGGTATCCCGTAACCCTTGGAGAGAATATTCGCAATTCTCACGAGCATGTCTCTTTGCTGTTGCCCAAAAGAATTCAATGAAGTTCAGCTCAGAATAAAATTTAGGATAATGATCACTTGATGCCCACGAGCTTCAATCACTTCTTGCAGAT
>Ga0307514_10003898_pt1 | contig 13956 bp, 11 predicted proteins | sample 16_EM_MG_FD_203088 | JGI IMG/M metagenome (GOLD analysis project Ga0307514, IMG submission 203088) | Populus trichocarpa ectomycorrhiza microbial communities from riparian zone in the Pacific Northwest, United States - 16_EM | ecosystem: Host-associated > Plants > Roots > Unclassified | place... | reverse complement strand
AGGAGACAAGCTAACATGTGTAAGGTGCATGGGTAAATAATAAGGGGAAATATTAGACGTCGGGGAAATAATGTGCGACATCGGGGAGGGGGCACTAGCAAGCATGGATGTGGAAGACATGTAGGGGGGCAACATAGCATCATGGAAGTGGGTACGCGTGCATGGCATTAGGGAAATAGGTTGGCATGCCGTGGCATCTAGTAGTTCGATTTTGGTATTGGGCGTGCAGAGTGTCAGACACATGGGACGCAAACCTATGTTGTTGCTGATGTCAATCAATCAGCTCTTAGGTGGCTTACATGAATCTCTAGCCAGTCAGCTCAAAGAAATAGGTGAAGAGGTAGCTCAAGATAGGATAGCTCAGAGAATTCTTAATGGAGTGGGGTCTGAGGATGAGCCCGGAAAGTATGAGCTATTACGGAACCATTCCTTTATTTATACAAGTCGAAGAGGAGGTCTTACAAGTGCACATTGAGCAGGTCCTATATGTGCCGACTCTGCAAACTCGGGTCAATTTATTTTCTGTGGTGGTTCTAGCAGATCGAGCTTCTTGCATAAGGAATCAAACTGGGTTCGAGCTGGTACTTGGATTGTGATGTCAGATCTCACGAGCTTTGTCTTGCAACCCAGGATAATGGTCATACACGACCAGACACTCTCGAAGTATGGTATCAGTGTTTGGGGCATCTCAACAAATGGGATATTGAGCAACTGCAACAGATAGCATCTGGCGTGGAAATCGGTAAATCTCCTGTTCTTAACAAAATACAGTGCGCTAGATGTCTAGTAGGAAAGGATCACCACCACATCTTCAGAGTCCTTAGGAGCCCGGCATCCCAGAAACTAGCAATTGTCTTCATTGACATTTGTAGTCTGATGAGAGTAAAAGACTTGTTTGGGAATATAGGATATTTCTGCGTTTTTGTGGATGGAAAAATGCGTTTTACTTGGACATACACATTAAGACTAAAGATGAGATTTTATTTTTCGATAACGAACCCTGCTTGCTTAAAGCCCAATTCCAAGCAATGCTAGCTCACCGCAGTATGCAACACTTCATGATGCAAACCTATAGCTCTAAAATGAATAGCCAAGCCAAAAACATTATCAAGCATATTGTTCAACGAGCCTCTGCTATGCTCTATACTGCTAACATACCTGAAGGTTTTTGGCCAGAGACAGTTAGAGTATCCACATACCTTAAGAACCATTCCCCCCATAAGGCCATTGGCATGACACCATATGAAGCTTGGTTTAGCAAGAAACCGAACTTATCTCATATACGTATATTTGGATGTCGGTACTATGGACATGTGGAGAAAAAGATTAGGACAAAGTGGGAATCTCATACAACTGAAGGAATCCTGATGGGGTATTTTGCTCATTCAGTCATCAAGCTCATTCAATTTGCTGCCTTTCCAACAAAATCCTATATGGCCATAGCCAAACATGTACTACGATATCTGAAGGTGACAATGAACGTAATGCTCACTTTTGGTAGTTCCGATGCTGTAAAAGAGGTGGATAGCAAGTACTATCACCAACTGACTGCCTACTTCGACTCTTTATAGGCTGATAACAAAGATGACTCTCATTCAACATTCGGGTATGTGGTGATGTATGGCGCTAATCCCTTGGTTTGGAAAAGCAAAAAGCTCAAATCGGTGTCTATTTCAACAACAGACGCTGAATATTTAGCTGCTACGAAGACTACCCATAAGATCTGTTAAATACTGAACCTTTTTAGAGGCCTCTATTTGGAGGTCCAATCGCCAGTGACTCTTTTCGAACACTTGATAAGCTTTGTTCTAAAATGAGGATGTACCTACCACACTCACAAACCACTCATACATGCTCCATTTGCCTGACTTCTTTCAAGAGCAATAATACACTGCATGGACATATTCGACATATGCATTTGGAGAAAGGTAAGTGTCTAATCCCAAATATATACATATATAAAAAAAAAATAAAAAAAACATTACGATGCGTTTACGCACAATTATTATGATGCATTTATGCACATATAAAAAATAAAATAATAATAATAATAATAAAAATAATAAAAATAATAAAAATAAAAAAATAAAAAAATAAAAAGTTTATTACGATGCGTTTTCGCACACATACATAATTTCATATTTTACTGCATTATCCTTGCTTTAAGATGATGATACTAAAAACTGGGCTCTTTAAGAAACAAAAAACGTCCTTTAGAGGATGAAGACCTTCACTAACATATCACGAAACCACGTTGCTGCGATATTGATCACTATTGAACGACATGGCTCGAGAATATCGATGGAGGGCTTAACACTACGGAAGGGCATGGCTCAAGGATATTGGTGGTAGGCTATAATAGAGTTTGGTGGGGTCTTTATGCTAAGCGTCGAGTGGAGATAGAGGAACAAGTCCCTCAGGGTATGACGCTCGGGATGAGGACGGAGGATGGATGGCATAAGTGACATGGATGACATAATGAGGACGGAGGATGGATGACATAAGTGGAAGATAAAGACTAAGCCTGAGAGGCACTACGGGGTATGCTGAGCACTGGACACATATGTAGAAGGATCAATGAGAGACTAGACAAGACAATCACCACTCTACCATATATACCATACCATAATACAATTCCCTGTCCTCCCTCACTGCATACAGCCCTCTTATTGCATACACCCTGCCTTGTCTCTCTGTACTTGGTACTTCCAGTATAGATGCTACACTCGAGACTCTCAAACATTCAGATACATTGGCATTCGAAGAAGATGAATATGAAGAGATATGGAGGACCTATTAACTATGCGGGATGTTATTGCCTCCGACCGGTACCTTCTATTACGGAATGTGAGTACTGGGTGACATAATATGGATATTCTGGGAGTTTATATTCGAGAATATCCTGAAAATGCATTCTTGCATTATCCACATGTATCGAATATCATTTTGGTAGATTGTTGGCATATTGGCAAAGACAGGTGGAAATGACTATTGGGTACGGATGACGTCCAAGGCCAATATATCAACAAGTTGCAGTAGCTTGCTAATTCAAGCCTTATTTCTCTCCGGTTTTACTCCCAATCCTGAGCGCTCCTGCAATGCTCGTGCCTCCTTCCATGATCTCTTCATATTGCCGGCTTGTCTGTAATCCTCCTTACTGTAATATGCTCTTCTATTAAATCACCTAGTCTTTAACCATCTTATGCCATGTTATTTGCTTCCTCTGCAGCTCTTCTTGATTGTCTTCCATCCATGCTACTAATCCCTCTAACTCAGGTCTTGTCCATAGGCCACTCTGTTGTGAATTTGAAGGCATTGCAGGCTGCGAAAGTTGTGTGGACTGTGAAGCCATTGTGGGATTATATCGCCAAGGCACTAAGACGTAAACAGAAACTCCCTGTGCATACGACAGAACCTTATTGACCGCCACTAGCCCCGGTACCCGTAGCAGAAATAAACTCTCGTACGATGCCACACCAGTCAGTCCCCAATACCAATATATCGGCTGCTTTAACGCGCATCCTGAACATGATGCTTTGTTTTTTGAGTCCATACGCCTTTCCCCCGAAGGGAGCCTGAGGCTATGAGGCGGGCTGAACATGATGTGAGACCATTGCTTCTCCATTAAATGCATTCCAATTATCCTTCGCACCACCTGTTCTCTATAAATGTTTTAAGTGTGATAATTATCATGTTTATACATAGATAGATATCATATATACGGTAGCTAGGCTGCCTAGAAAACACCAACGCATGATGGGCTCTGTCCCAGCAGCCCACCAAGAGATCGGGAATCCTATCTAGCCTACTAAAACGTGGTTCAAGTTAAGCCAGTTTAAATTGGTTTGCACTTTCAAAGAGTATTGGCTGGCAGCTGTTAATTTCCAATTTCAGCTCACAGGATATTAGTAGGATATCCTTTATATCCAGTTTTCAGAAGCACCCACCAAAATCTCCTTATCTAAATATATTCCTTAAACGCAAAGTGGGGTAGCTTCACATCCGCTCACTGCAAGGGGCTGATATCTGGAATGGAGCTCCTTGCACTCTCCTTCAACGTGCTTTTGATATGCATGCCTACTATCTACTCGCTTCCAGTCCGAAGAAAATACAATGACGTACCTAACAGGGGGTTCCAAAGCTGCTTGAAACAAAAGCCTTGATATCGTAGTCAGTAGTGATAGTCACAAGGCTACCCTGAAACGTGTCTCAGTTACTGGTGACATACCTATGGTTGACGGCCAAAGTGTAGATACCACTGCCGGTACTGCGACTGCGTACTTATACCAAGAGACACGTGGACGCCCCCATCTGGTAATCTGACAATCTAGCCATGCGCTTTCTGGCCTATCAAATTTGTTGTAGCACCCTATCTTTTTTCCCGTTTCCATTGCACCTCCACATATGCGGCTCTAGATCGGCCGATGGGACGGAGGCTTGGGGCACTCTCTTGCCGTCTATTCCTTGTAAATGTATGGAGAACCAGTCCTAGATGGAATTGCCTATCAGAGTTCGTGCTGCACTGGTACTCTGAAGACTCTGTCCCATAGTTATAAGAGGCTGGTCTGTCACCCATAGTTATAAGAGGCTGGTCTGTCACTCATTTGACATCCAAAGAAAGAAATACCCTGTATCTAAACTCTGTGATTGGGTACGGAGCTTTTTAGGCAACAAAAGATTACATATGATATACAGGGGCAAGTCCCAAACCCACAGTTCTGTCTATCAACCAATGCACCCCAATACCTACCTACCCCAGGCAAAGAAGTCTAGTGGGTTGTGGTATACAGAAAAAGCAATATAATACATATCTACAACGAGCTGGGTCACGGGTACCAGCGTTTCGACGTATGCACGTGAAGGCAGTGATAATAAACCTTGGTCGTGCATGAGTGGGACTATCGCCTTCCCCTCCTCCCCGCAGCTTATACAGACAGGGATGTCACTCATATGATGTATGTACAGTACGTACCGCATGACCAGTGCTGGGTAAATACGCAGGATAGAGAGATATCACCTTGAAGAAAATGAATTATGAGGTAGATTGCGATCGATTCTAGCAAAGTACACATGTCTGTAGCAACCAATTTTTGTACCGAAGACAGAGTCTACTCAATTTTTGCGGTACGTACTGGCAGATATCTTAGGCCAGTTCCCGCCAGACTATATCTTATGTTTAGCTACAATTGAGGGAGCCCTTTATAGAGTAGTACTGTACCACTCTACTGATCTCGTTCCCAGACTCTTAGGTTATCTGCGCTAAAGCTATCTTAGCACTCTACCTAGGTGCATTGAATTTGGATAGAACTACGGAGTAGGTATTCGGGTCTTGCTAGGATATATTTTAGCTTGTTCTAGTGCCAAGACTCTTTGTAATGATTCAAGGAGCGATTAAATCGCCAAGATCAGGAGAACAATTTCAACTTATGATTAGAGTATCTACCTACTGAGGGTACCTCCGGTATGAAGTAGGTCCCTTATTTCCAGGACCAGGATATACAGTATGAGGGCCGAAAGTATAGAGCTCTTCATCTGCATAAACTGACATGCTGTGATTGTATCCGAGCCAATGGTTCCCTGTTGCGTGATAATGGGTCGGCTTCCCAACTGCATCATGTCGAGCCGTTTTCTGTGCTGCCATAAATAAAACCAATCAAATCGATAGGGGTAGCAGGAATCAGAGGATGGACACCGCCCCATAGCTAGGCGTACAGGCTCAAAAAAAAAATCAAAAAAAACCAGAGGATAGACCAGCGCTCTGGTCCTGAGGAGGCTCAGACTCAAAGTGGCAATTCATATCGGTTCCATAGCTGGGGGTCCCTAGTAGTCTAGAAGCCAGGTTACCAAGTCCTCATACTCATAAGCGGGTTATACATCCCTGCGATATCATGATCAAACCGTTTATTTTTTTCGTGAGAGGCGAAGAGCACTCAAGTTGGATCTACATTCCATTTCACCTCGGTAGGGAGATTTACTCGGTTGCGGTTGGGGGGGGTTTCTCCGAGCAAGAAGCTCCGAGGTTCTGCCTTCTGCAACTTCGAAGGTGGAGCCGGGAGATTTGCAGTGCTCTAGGCTACTTGCAGGCAAAGAACCTAGGGAGGTAGGATTGTCTCCAACGGAGGCACTAACAAAGCCACCCTGACGATCGGGACAAAACTTCTAAAATTATTGCTCGGTACATACACATCGAGAGGAACAGAATGTACGTAGGTACGTAGGAGGGAACTTCCGTAGGCGCATAACATACAAGGTAGTTTGAGATAGGGCATAATGCAATGAAGATAGAGTACACTGTGGGTCTCGTGGACTGCTCATCTGATCAAAGCAAGGAAATAAAATTTTGAGAGGTGAGGGTGTTGTCCCCTACGTATCCGCTATCTACGGTAGGTCCAGACTGGTGAACCAGAGCCCAGACAGAAGTTGAGAAATAACATCCCCTGTCAGTTTTTGTTCAGGGATGTCGTTTGCCAGTAGCGGTGGTACTGGTACAGTACAAAGTACTGCTTCACCGTAGTCCAATCAGGCTATGGCCACCCCCCCATGTAGAGAGTATCTTTAATGACCTGACTTTTGTTTTGGGCAGTGTATTTGCATATTCCTGAAGGCTGAGAGTCACGGGTGTGGGACTATGTAGCATGCATTGCGAATGCACATGTCAAGTATGCATGGAGGGTACCTTTTTTTTTTTTTTTTTTTTTTTTTTTTATTTTTTAATTGTAAACTGGTACGTCTTTCCCCCAAAAGGAGGCTTAGGTAGGCTATGTGATGGGGGGCATGGAGGGTACTCTAACGATATGTGCAATATCTTTTGATGCCTATGGAATAAGAAAACAAAGAGTGGCATTAGGAGGTGCATGAAGCTGGTGTTGGTGAAACCCAACACATTTGCCTCCCAAACTGAACGTTTTCCACAATTCGTGAATGGGAGCTGATCCTCCTGACGAGGAGATTTCGATTGGGTAACGCTGGGAGGTCTTACCTAAGAGGTTCGCGCTCAAATATCGTGCTGCACTTCAACTCGCGCGTCGCAAGGATATTCCTTCCAGCGGTTGACGCCTCTCAAATTTCCGACTTTTCGAATTTGTCGTTTCTGGTGATGTCCGCACCCTCTTCCTAAACCTTGTCTCGCTACTAACCGTGTATTCGACTGGGAGTGGCTCATCCAGGCCTGACTGGGGGAAGTTCAGGGCAAGACTGGGGGGTGTTGCTCTGTGGGTGTGTGCGGCCAGACTGAAGGGTTGTGGTGGTGTGCGTTCCAACAGGCGGGTTGCTTGGTTGTGCACAGTCAACCATTCCGACCATACATAAAACCTTCTCTCCCGTCCCTGTTCCTCCGCTTCCTGTTTTCCCTTCCTTCTGCCTCGTTTTCATCCCACCCTTCGACAGCAAACATACTTTGATCTTCCGCTCCTTTCATACAACAGCCTTGCCAGAAAGCTACTTCCTTTTACCAGCTTAATATCTTTTAATACTCATTACCCACAAAAGCACACATAATCGAAATGTCTGAAGTCGAGAGTACACCTGTTGACGTCCCAGCTGCTGAGCCAGCTCCAGCTGAGGAGACTAGTACTACTGTTGACGCTGTGAGTACATGCTCGGCTTTTGCTTTCCTCCTGTGGAGCAAGGCTACTTCAATGATGTTAGGGGAGTGCTAATAACAAACAGAAGGTTGCTACTGGTGCTATTAAGAAGGTTGACAAGAAAAGTTTGCTCACCAAATTGTGAGTAAAACTCCCCAACACTCAAACCTCATCTCCCTTGTCACATACAGGCACATATTCCTCCTCAATATTAAGATATGCTGCTCACATTTTCTCTAGCAAAACCATCATCAAGAAGGTCTTCCCCAAGAAGATGAAGGTGGCTGGTACAACGGAAGAGTCGGAACCCGAAGCTGCCGCCCCAGTGGAGCCAGACGCTGCTCCAACCGACCCTACTGCTGCTTAAGCATATCATTATCACCCCCGCGTCAATCCCCGAGCACGCTGCGTTCTAGTTGAATGAAGTCTTCTAGAGACATGGATAGACTACGTGGATGAGACTTGGGGGGGGGGAAGGCTATGTTGTGTTGAACGGGTGTGTGCATTGTGTCACTGTATCTGTGTGTGTAATTTGGCTGGTTGGTACGGGAGTTTTTTTTGCTTTTTTTCATGCGACGTTTGGTCTGTTTGCTCTCATGAAGTTAGGCTGGAAGAAAAAGGGGTTGCTGGGGATGAGGCGATGGGAAAGACATTAGAAAAAAAGGCTTATGTTAATACTGGGCTCGCGGTTTTTCGCTTGCTTCATTGCCTCATGATTGTTTTTTCTCCTTTGTTTCTCCATGCTCGTCACATTCCTCTGGCCACTTTCAACTCTTGACCACTCAATATCAAATGGAGGTTGGCTGCATTTTTACTCGTACGCATCACTCTGGTTCTGGATGAGATCTCCTTCAATTTTTCCTCCTCCTGTAATATTTTTGGCTCTACAGGTATCTTTTTTTGCCTCTTGCTGCTTTTGCATTCTTAAGCGCAAAGCACAGACACATCCATCACTCGACTACCAACAATATCCGCTAATACCCTTTCCCTCTTCCCCCTATCCTTCCATCCGGCGCTTGGTTATTTTTTTTTTATTTTTTACTTCCGTTCTTATGTTGCGTTGTTCCGGATCTGGTACATAATTCAAATGATCGCCTTAAATGAAACTAAACCATAATTTCGGCAGCGACATACAGTTGGCCCCTAATATCAGTATGCATCATCGAATGATTCTGACCTCTGGGGATAGGGGGAAGACTCGTCTAGATGGCGTGATGCATTTGGTGATGTCGACTCACTTTTCGCCTAAGCAGGAATGAGCCAGGGGAGGAGCGTGCGGTGGACGTTGGTTTTGGCGTGAGACTTGCACCGACATTTGGACAAAAACAGGGGGGGGCGGCAGGGGGATGGAATTAAGCTTCATTTCTTCTTGCGAAGTCTTCACATGGGATTCTGTGGTTTTCCTAAAGTTGAAATTGCGAATGCGTCTGCAAATTCCTGGACCTTGAGTACTGGTATGTTATTGGAAGAACGCTGAGAGGAAGAAGAAGTAGAAGGGGGACTATGGTGCCGGCAGTCTAGAGGGTACCATTTTAAGGGGGTGTGCCACTAGTGTATCAACAACACCACCATAAAAGATTTCAAATATTTTTTCTGTAAAATCGATAGTATTGGCTATGGAGAACAATGATTACTGATTAAAAAAAAATATTAAAAAAAACTGAGTGAGTAGATAGGTAAAAGAAAAGACCGTTTTGTATGGGAGGGCCAATGAATTACCCATGCCAAGATTGACTAAAATTATTGAAATAGGAAATATCTGCATCGTGTGGGGGCCAGACTAGTCTCAATCCAACCCGGCTTGGCAGACTTGGCAGTTGGGTTAACTCGCTAGTCTTCATTCAATACATGAGTTCTACGGTGGCTTTTATATACACGATCTTTGAACTCTGTAGTACCATATTGGCAACCATCACGATATGCTTGTATCGTCCGTTGACACTTTCGATAAAATCGCCATATAGTCACCTCTGGTACAGCCTCAAGTGCATAAGGTATGGTGTCCCGTAGCCCTTGGAGAGAATATTCACAATTCTCACGAGCATATCTCTTTGCTGCTCCCCAGAAGAATTCAATAAAGTTCAGCTCACAGTGAAATTTAGGATAAAAAATCACTCGATGCCCCTGAGCTTCAATCACTTTCTCTTTTTGCTGAGCGGAGGCATTGTTCAGGGTATGTACCGGTAGGTAGTTCAGGGTGGTTGGCAATGTTCAGGTAGTCTGGTTGATGTTCAGGGCGGTTGGCAATCTATTCCGCGTCACATTCGCGTCAAACGAAAAAATAAAAAAAATAAAACTGTGATGACTAAGGCTCAGGACGAATTACCCATTTTGCCAAGAATGGTACCCTCTAGACTGCCGGCACCATATGTATATATGGAGGTAGGTACTTGAAGAGGAACATAATTCGCAATTTCCTGGAAATGAGTCTCTGGGATTGGGAGCACAGTCTACCAAAAGACCCCTGCACCTGACGGCCCAGGATGTGAGTTAGAGTATGTACCAGACATTCTCTGTGTGCTTACGCTAGGCAAACTTGGAGTAGGTAGCCACCATCTTGGAGTCAGAATCTATACTACTTTCTACCAGTGCATTATTGCTTCTAGTTTGGTGTGGTTGTTACCTCCAAAATTAGAGCCGCAAGTTCAGGGTAACGGGCCTTGGGGAAATACTTGTACTGTACTCCAAAACCCCCTTGCCGCGTTTTTTGGGTCCCCCTCTACTGGTAATTTTTTCTATAGCATCTATGCGTTTGGGGGTCGTAAAATGTGGACTAGCAAGATTTACTCCATTGGCGTTTTTTTTGCCAGTATTTGTATACTGAGATTATATATACAGTAGATAGGTGGCCATATAAATGAGCGTCCCCCATATCCATACTCTACCCTATCCTACCCTACTCCCCATGTAATACTTTTACTGCCGTCATTAAAACATGTATATTATAATATTATCTGCGGATGTACTCGATTATAGTACTATGGGTGTTGTGCAACTACTTACGTAACTAACTATAGTCCAGCGCTACTGTACCCCGCACTTTAGGGGCTGACACATGCAACCAGACTACGTAACACACTCTAAATATCGCACCGTGGTGTGTGTTTAGCTCTTGCTGAGCACGATTGAGTAATAGACTATTTATATTGAGTTATCTATTCAGGAATTACCTGCTCGCGTGTTGCGTGCCCCAACTCGGTGGGGCAGTATGCATGTATGCATGTATGTGTATATTGTATGTATTGCATGAATGTGTGTATGTGTGTATGTACATGTAACCAGAAATAGATATCGGCAAGTTACGTACAGTAGGTAGGTATAGGTGGCAGTACCTGTAGCATGTGGTGATGGTGGCGTGTTCCGAGGGAGGCCGGAATAACAATAACATAACATGTATTGTACACGCAAGAAGTATCTAGAGTAGAGTAGAGTATTGTCTGTAATACATATTGTACACCCAGAGAGGTACAGTCGGCGATCATTCTTCATGCTTCTTCTTCTTCTTATTGTTGTTTCTCTACTCCAGTGACGGGTGGCGAGTGACGAGTAATTGTTGGTATTGGGGTTGGGCTGAACTATCTACATATGTAATGTATGTACAGTACCTAACTATCCAACATACCTGTACTACAAACCTGTACGTATCCTCGGGTCGTGAAACAGCGAAGCAGTGAAACAGTGCAAATCGTACAAAGGCACGAGGGGGCTCCATCAGCACATGCATACTTAACCGGGCGATAGGAATAGGATACGGATTACACCCGACTTTCCATCGGCGAGGGGAAATTGAGCTGTGGGGGGCGGTGACGGTCGGGCCAAGGGGGAGGGGGGGAGGCTACGCTTGGTTTTTGTTTATTTCGGTGACGTTTCGGAGCGAGCAATAAAAAAGAAAAGAGGCGAGCACACGATCCAAGAAAACAAAAAAAACTCAGACGGTGCCGGTGCTGGTGCTGGTGCTGGTGCCGACCCCCGCATCCCGCAAACTGGGCGGAAACAAAACAACCTTCAAACTGGTGGTGACGGCGAATACCTACTAACCTACTACCTACTAAAACTAACATACACACACACACGCACGCACGCACACACATACACACACACACAGACAGACACACACAGAGACAGACACACACCCCACCACCATCAATCCCGCAAATCTGCGGCACAACAATCGCCAGCAATGCCGCCGCTCCCTCGCCTCCTCCCCCTCCTGCTGACGACTACCCTCTTTTCACTCTTCCTAGCCCTGTTGTACACTCTCCCCACCTCTGGCTTTGGCTTTGGCGGCGACCACGGGGGGCGGCTATCAACACGGACACCATCGCTATTTCCGAAATCGGCGATTATCACACTTACAGATGATGTTAGTACGTTTTTTCTGGCGCGGCCGGCGGCGTTTGGACCGGAGCTGCCAGAGGAGGAGGAGGATACTGGTGGGGGAAACGGTGATGGGGGTGAAGGTGGTGGAGGTGGAGGTGGAAGTGGAAGAGGGAGAGCCAAGGGATTAACTGGGCGGCTGGTGGCTGTTCCAGAGGGAGTGGATGGGTGTGGTGAGGGGGAAGCACCACCGGGGGGAGACGATGAGGAGGAGGAGGAGACTATTTCTAGTGGTGGGGAGGAATTGAAGAGGAAGGTGGATGAAGGCAGGGACAGGTATATCTATGGGAGGATTGTGTTGATTCCCAGAGGGGGATGTGGGTTTTTGGAAAAGGTGATGTGGGCGCAGAGGAGGGGCGCGCTGGCAGTAATCGTAGGGGATAATGTTTCAGGGAGGGGATTGGTCACGATGTATGCAAGAGGTGAACTACTCCCTCACCTTGTATACCCTCGCATAGAGTGCTGATTTGGGTTGGTTTTCTGCAGGCGATACTTCGAATGTGGCTATCCCAAGTATATTCACCACGCACACGACAGCACAACTACTCATTTCGCTTATCCCGCGCCCGCCAACATTTACCCCGACACTCCCGCTCAACCCGACCCCTTCCCGCCCACCCGGATTCCAATATGAAAACCATCAGGGACATGGCTGGGGGGAAAACACTGGTGGTGATAGTGGAAAGAGAGAGGGGTTATGGGTTACTTTGACGTGTACTCCTGGGCCTGCTAGCCCGTTTTTGGATACGCTGTTGGTATTAGTGGTGAGTCCACTGGGGACTCTGGGGATTGTCTATAGTGAGTGTCTGAGATTTTCTGAGTTTGTGTGGAAGGAAGAGGGCTAATGGGGTCTAGCAATGTTGGCGATTCGAGCGAGGTTGCAGAGGAGGAGATGGAGGGCGCCAAAGAGTATCGTGGAAAGTTTGCCAGTGAGGGTGTATACGGAGCCGAGTGGAGGAGGTGCCGGAGGGGGGGTGGAGCACCAAAGAGGGGGAGAGGAGACAGATGGGGAAGAGCAGCGGAAAAAGAAAAGGAAGAAGCGGGTGTGTGGGGTTATGGGTGGGAGTGAGGCGAGCTCGAATGTGACGCTGGTTAATGGAGCGGGTGGTGGAGTACCACCACCACCATCACCACAACCACCACCACAATCACCACCACAATCACCACCACAATCACCACCACAATCACCACCACCAGAGCCAGCACAGCCATCGCCACACGGCCATGACCAACAGCAGCCACAACTATCACCCCCTCAAAATATCCCCTCCTCCTCCCTTGAATGCGTCGTCTGCCTCGAAGACTACATCCCCAATGTCTCCCGTGTCATGCGGCTTCCCTGCGGCCACGAATTTCACGCCGGATGCATCACCCCGTGGCTCGTCACCCGCCGGCGGACATGCCCAATCTGCAAAGGCGACGTTGTCAAGATGGTCCGCGAGAAGGGCGGCACCGGCGCTAGCACCGTATCAGAAGAGGGCGGGGACGTGGAGCATGGGCTGCCCCGAGGGACGGGGGCGGAATGGGACACAGAAGATAGCAGTAGCGATGAAAGTAGCGACGGTATTGGGGGAATAGAGTCGGCGCGTGGTGACGTACACAGTGGGAGTGCGCAGGGAGCGGGAGCGGGAGAACAAGAGAGCCGGTGGGGATTGGAATGGACACGGCGATGGCGATGGCGGTGGGCGTGGACACGGGGTATTGGGTGGTGGAGGCCGTTGCTGGCCGTGGTAGCGGGGGGCAGCGGAAGGAGTCTAGCGGGGCTGAGTCGCAATGGAAATGGAAGTGGGAGTGGGAATGGGAATGCGAGCAGTAGTAGTAGGAGGAGGAGGAGGAGGGAGAGGGAGAGGGGGAGACAAGCCCCGCTGATGCTGCCGCAGAGGGAGGCAATCGTGCATTCACTAGTGGCTAATGAGAGAACACCACTGATGGCGGGGGTAGCCGGGGGAGTTGGAATGGGGATGGGGATGGTGGGGGAAAGTAGTGCAGTGGCTGC
>Ga0307514_10003897_pt1 | contig 13956 bp, 13 predicted proteins | sample 16_EM_MG_FD_203088 | JGI IMG/M metagenome (GOLD analysis project Ga0307514, IMG submission 203088) | Populus trichocarpa ectomycorrhiza microbial communities from riparian zone in the Pacific Northwest, United States - 16_EM | ecosystem: Host-associated > Plants > Roots > Unclassified | place... | reverse complement strand
CTAGGCCATGCCCGTTTTACGTTTGGCCCGCCTGAATATTGTAGGCCGTCCCGGGCCATGAGAAAAACCGCCTAGTCCGTCCTAGGCCGACCTCGTGGACCGACTAGCCGGCCTGTTGCCCACACTGCACCTTCCGAAGTGGGCTGCATTCCGTGGGGTCCAGTTATCGCACACACACCGTGGATCCTCTACCTTCCCGGTCTCATACAGCTACTGTCACTGTGGCCCCTTGTCTGTCATCATATATGTCAGCCCCATAGCGCCTGCCTAGACCACCTGAGGTGCTTCGGCGCCTTGGGGTGTATGGGGTGTGCCTGTCGAATTCCTGCCAGTGTTGCGATATCAGGCTTGTGCATCCGGATGCCCATCCTCACCTCGCGCTTCGCCCTCCTGTCCGCCTCCTCATTCCCCTCGATGTCCTGGTGCACATCACCGTCCTCGACTTCTCGGCCATCTGTGCCTTCAGCCTCTCCTCTATCCACGACCGTGGGGGGTGCCGTAGGTTCCATAACCTTTGTATCACCCTTTGGCTGTTGAGGGTGACTGTGTCCTGGTCTTCTCACGCGAACATCATGCCTACATTCTCCGCCAAACTTTCAAAGGTGAAGGAATGAGCTTTGTAGACGTATAGACTCAAAAAGAAAGAAAAAAAGCGAGAAAATAGCCGGCTGTACCATATGGGTGGCACTGCAAGTAAACAGCTACCGCTAGCATGTCACTAACACTGCTAGTATATGGCTGCTAGCTAGACACGCCTCCATATACCGTGAGTTCACAGCTCGCCAGGCCTCCATATATTGTGAATTCACAAATTCTTTGCGGCTACTGCTACCGAGAACTGATACCCAATAGGTCAAATCATTGACCAATCGTCATGACAGCTGAACAGAACAGAACATTTATAGTGACAAAAAACAACCGTATATATTTGACTGACAAATATCTAGTTGTGAGTGTAAGAATTACAGGCTACGAGGGGAAGACGTTGTGATAGAGAAGAGTTAACCGAGTGGGTAAGAGTATGTATTAGTCTGCGGAGCTATAGGACAGGCGCTTTCATGCAGACAGGAGAATAGTGTATAACTGCTCTGAATAACGAAAATACATAGAGAAATCCCGTTCCTTATATCCTTCTCGTTTATAACAATTTGCCATTTTGGGTATCCTACCATGGTGGTTTATGCGAATAACAATATGCCGTTTTAGGCTTCCTAGTCATCTCATACCCTGGCCTTTTTTTTCCATCCCTGGAGACGAGAGTATTTCCTACAGTGAGTAATACACATTAAGTACAAGTGTGACTGGAATAGCCCTAGCTATTCCTACTCGCCATCTTGCAGAAAGAGGTGGGCACTTTTTTATTTTTATTTTTAGGAGCCTGATTGGCACAACACCCTCGTAGAGAGCAACCGGAACGCCTGAGAAGTTGGACAATCCAGCCAGGTCTGTATCTGGGGATGCGTGTCCTCGCCATATACGGGTACTACCTAGAGATATGAATACGAGAAATGATTCACCAAAAAGAATTTAAAAAATACGCTTCTTCAAGTTGCCCACAGCATGGAATTACATAGTTATAGTTACGCTGGTGAAGACCGCATGGAATGGCTAGGTTGTGCTGCAAATGCAGGCATTTGTTGTTCTGGTGGTACCGCATTTATTGTTTGTTTACTGGTACCTCAATTATCGAGTATAAGCATCCGAGAGGAGTACACAGACACCCTTTTCGCCAGCCCTCAGTCAATACCCCACGGCTGGTCAACAACACTTCTAGAACGCTCAGCTCAACTCTCAACCCACCCCACAAGATAGTTAAATATCAGAACCACTGCTGCAACGAAATGGTACTGTAACCCATCACCTCATGCCCCCATCAGGCAGGTATCAGTACTTAGCTAACACACCTCCAACCACACAGACATCCTCACAATCCACCAGGCTTCTTGGCCCAACTACCTGCCCCAGTGCCTCTTCCCATGCTCTTCACAGTACTCCCAATCCCTCGAGCGCCCACAAGGGAGACCTCCGTCATGGTCTCAACTGGCGCCGCCACTTGAGTGTCTTCCCTCTGCCACAGGCCAACACTAAGGCAGCTGGCGCTCGGAACCCTTCGCCGACAAGAAAGCCACGACGCCTGGGCTTCACCCGGGCTGCGAGACGGATAGAAAAGCCTGGAGTATCCCTCCACCTTAAACAGGAGGAGAAGATCTTCAGCGATTCCGATGGGGAATTAGATAAAAGTGTTATCATAGGTGGTGGTGGTGATGAAGCACCAGTAGGTCGTGACAAGCAAGCTGTAGCTCGCATGGGTGGATTCGAGCATGCACTCTCTGGCGAAACTACTACCACTGGCAAGGCCAAACCCGCAGCCCATCAGCAAAATACCGCCTCCACTGGGAAAGAAGACTCCATGTCGCTTTTTAAGACATAGGCTGAGCTCACGTTAAAGCCACTTTCTTTTTGACCTTGCATATCGACTTTCCTGCGTGGGCTCGACCTATGTCTTAAAAAGCGACATGGAGTCTTCTTTCCCAGTGGAGGTGGTACATCCACCACTCTCTCAACCAGCAGACTCTCCCCCAGTGTCCCCACAGGGCCTACACACACACAGGTCTCCCTTTCCGACATCACCGAAGAAAGTACTAACAACACCGATTCCCGCTCAACCGACACCCCCAGGCTGCAGCCAAAAAAAGCCCCTAAGGCTCCTCCTCTACAAGTCACAATCGAAACTCTCTCCGCTACCACGACTAAATCCTCCGAAGCATACATCCTTGTAATCTCCCTTCCAGTCCAAACAAGCGAGTCTAGCCTGAAGGCAACTAGCCTAGCAATATCCCAGCTCACAATCACTCCCATCCCCAACCACTGGTTCCACATCTCCCTTCCCTGCAAGAAACGCCAAGCCAATGGCGGAGAAATAATCAGTTCAGGGCCTCTGAGCCTCTACTGTGTCCCCAATGTTCTCCCTGCCCTCTATCAACTCGGCATGCTTACAAAAGTCGATCTTGTTGTTATTCGGAAAGCTACAGAGACTTTTCATGACCTAATCACGAGGAAACATGGTGTCGAGGTTGCTGGTGAGGCTGAAGAGTGGGGGTTTTGTGCGCTTGGGCCGAAAGAGGCGAGGGCTTGTGGGGGGTTGGCGATAGAGGTTGTGGTGAGGGTGGGGGAGGATTGGTTGCAAGAGGAAGAGGAACCGCGGAGGAAGAGAAGAAGAAATTGAGGGAGAAAAGGGAGGGACTACACTTGGGTGGATAGCATGGAGACGGCGAAGGTTTGTTTCTTTTGTTTCTGCTGATGGAGCAGTTTTTCATAATCTTGCGACTTTTTTCTTTCCTACTTGATTTTTCAGTGGGGGATTAACCACTCCCTTATATTCACTTTTGCATATCCATTCCCGGCGTTATACTGATCTCGTTTTGGTGTACGACATATAATGGCTGCATTCCTCTGTTTGTTGATGTATGGTTTTTGGTAGCAAGCTTTTCAGAAATACTAATACCTATCAAATTATAAAACTTTCCAATTGCCGGACGTTTGATGCTGGTACTCCATCCCCAATAGGAGGATGCTGGCATATTTGGCAGTGCGCAGCTGGCTGACCTGGGTGAGTGGGGTGGTCTTAGTGGGTTCGAATGGGGGATGGGCCTAGGAGCAGGTAGGTAAGTCTCCTATTCTGGTTGTAGTCTAGCTTGACTTTAGTGCAGGTGGCCTGGTTACACGACAACGTCACTCTCACAGTGTACGTTTTTGAGTCGTGCATAGTACTGACTCCTCTGCCGCGCGTACTTCTTGCCAGTCAGCCAGTCATGAGTTAGCCGCGGGACCCCTTGGGGTGAGTCTCGCTGGGGACTGGGGGCTAACTTTATGAAGGCTTTCTGCTGTCTGCTGGGGGCATTGATATTGCATTAGCTGGGCAGTCAACTCTGTATCCTACCTATATCCCGTCGTCGTTTCATTCATCCCATCTCCTCACTGCCACTTTTCGTATCAAGTTACCTCTTATATCACCTTCTACTGGCACATATTCAGTTCATTCTATACCCCCCAGCTGAGTTTTTTTTAAAGAATCATTAATCGCATTTATTCTACCTAGAACATGGCGATTCACTGCGGCTCCCGTAATCACGGGTGGCTTCTCTCAACCCCTCGGGCCAGTCCCTGCCCCCCCCAGCTGAGTTCAATAACCCCCCCCCTCCCCCCCGGCAACCCGGCAACCATGTCCTACGTGCACTCCTCCACGCTCAACAACGACTATCAGACCCCCGACGGCGAGTCACTCCCCGCTTACGAAGAGACTGCCGCACCCCTCTCGAGCGAACACCTCGCACTCGCCAGCGCCGCGGTCCTCGCCGCGCACGAAGAAGCCCACAACCCCGCCGGCCCTACCGCCGCTGAAACAATCAAGTCCCTGTTTGACAGTATCGCCGACACCTCTGATACCTCCGTCGCATACATCCTCTCCACCTCACCCACCCTTGTCAACCCAAACTCCCGCGACTGCGATGGGAAAACCGCACTCGCGGCGGCGGTGGAAACAGGCAATATCAGAATGGTGGAGATGCTAATCAACATGGGTGCGGATGTGGATTTATGGAGTGTCCAGGGGGAAAGCTACATGCATAAATACTACTTCAACAGATCATGGTTCTCCAGAGGAGACCGTTATTGCCCAGATGGTCCAATTAATCACTGGCAGAGTGGGAACCCGGGTCAAGGTAGGGATGAGTATCCGATTGGCTTACAACCAGCATATCAAATCCTGCGAACACCACTGATGATTGCCGCCGAGAAGGGATATTTGCCTATTGTGAGGCTGCTGTTTAACACACCATGTAATGCGGACCATACGCTCTGCGCGCCGGATGGACAAATCGCCTTGCGGCTTGCAGTGGAAAATGGGCCTCGAGAAGTTGTAGACTTCTTGCCCAGCCTGAGAAAGGGAGGGTTTAGGAGATTTAAGTATAAGCATGCAGCCTTAGTGTATCAAATCAAGGAGACGGCGCCGGGGGTGTGGCTTTTTGTTCAGTTTTTCGTGTGGGATATCCCAAAATGGATTGCAAAAACCGCATTTAGGGCTGTGAAGCATGTGGTTACAGTGTCCATTCCCAAAGCAGCAAAAGCGACGTGGAGAGGCCTGGAGAAAAGTGGTCGATACATCCGGGACGACTTACCCGGGGCAATATCTAGAACGGTTAGAGGGAGTGGAAGGGCAATCAAGAGGTTGTTCACAGTAATGATCCCCAAGGCTGCGAAAGGCATGGCAAACTTCTCTCGGAAGCTGGTCACGGAGTGGATTCCCAATGCCACCAAGAAGGTTTGCAAGTTCGCCTGGAAGCTAGTCACGGTGCATCTCCCACACACACTTCACCAGATTGCTATCGAATGGTTCCCTGCATTGTGTAAAACCGTTGCGAGGGGGCTGCAAGCTTTTGCGGTTGGCTCATGGAGGCTCCTTATCAGTGGTATGAGCGCCGTTGCGTCTCTCCTCCATACGATCTTTGAGGCGGTGATTAGTTTCTTCCGCAAAATCTCCCTGCGGGATATCTGGAATGCAGTTGTGCAGGTGCTCAAGTGGGTATTTGTGGAGGTGCCAGTGGCGGTTGGAAAGGGTTTGAGGGTGGTTGGAAAGGGTTTGAGGGCGATCTACCGGGGTGTGGTGAAGTGGCTGGAGGAAGTGTTTGGGTCGTGGGGGATGTGGGGAGTGATCGTGTGTGAGGTGTTGGTTTATGTGCTTTTGTCCTTCTTCCTGGAGATTCTGTTGATCGCTGTCGAGTATTTTAAGGCGCTGGCTATGGGCGGCAAGGAGGTGCTGATTTGGTTTAATCCGAAGCGATGAGGGTGCGGGTGCGGGTTGGGGTTGAGATACAGTATTTACCTGTGAAAAGGGAGCTTTTTCTTTTTTTTCCGGGGGGGTGGGTTTATATACTTATGTCATGTCTGTCATGTAGTCTGGTTGGCACAAGCCCCTCGTTGTATGTCATGTAGCCCGCTTCGCCCCCCACCCTTGGGGTAGTCTCGTGTCTTGGGTTCTTTTATTTTGCTTTTGTAGTGGGCCTTTTCCTTTCATCCCCTTAATTCCCTTTATACACTACTACCCTCCTCATACTTGCGCTCGTCCGTTAGTGGTGAAGTTTCATATAATGCATCAGAATATCCTCCTCTACCACTTAAGTTGCATGTGTTGGAATATATGATTATATCAGAGTGGCAGCGGTACAGACATGTGGCCAATGAAGGAACACTTCACCTAGATCATATATATCCGGACGTTATGCGTAATCAAGAAGCTCCAGCACCTATCTATATAGTGCTGTGTTACGTCACTCAGGTATCATCTCTCACATGCTGTGAGGTAAGTCCAGTATACGTTGGAGTCGATAGAGTGGCGAAGGCACATTCCAACAGCCTGATCAATACTAACGCTAGTATACCACCCTCTGTATGTATAAAGTCAAACCAGGAAAGGTATGTATGTACTCAAGTATATTGTACCAGGTTTTCTGCATATTGCCAAACTCACATGGGAGAAGGGGTATGGTGTATCAGTCAGTAGCCGCAACCTGCACATTGCCTTGCCTTGCCTTGCCTTGCCTTGCCCTGCCCTTCATTGCCTCCCTCCCCTCACCCTCTCTGCAATAGCCACTCTCGCCTCGACTTTGGAATTCCTCTGTATTTTTGGACGGATTATCTATCGCAGAAGTGGGGTGTTTTTGGCCGTCTGCGCTTATTGGTACTGACAAAGACAATCCTTGTTGCAAAGTGTGCCTGGAGAAGTACCGCAGAATATCTATCTCCCTATAAGAAAATACAGTACTCACGTTTAAGAAAGTACTCAAGCATAAGACACGGCATGGTACCGGGGCCTTGCACTTATCTGGATGCCGTAAGTAAGAAACAAGGAAGATTTTTAATCAACAACGTTAAGAGAGCAGAATATTAAGGCTGGCTGGCACTCATCGATATATCAATATGATCGAGAGCCCAAATTATCCTTTGCAAAGAAATATGCTTCACTACGGGTATTTGCTGATGGTAGGTACTATGGGCAAGCAATCTATCCTATGATAAGATAACTAGCTAATATGAAATAGATGCACCACTTATGAGGAAATATAAAGCAGCAAAGGTTATTGGAATCACTGGAGAGATGTTGCTATATTGGTAGTGAGAAGGACTTTAGAGGTAGGTAGGCCAGCAAAGCTGCCGGACCTTGAAAAGAAGTTTGCATGAAAGATTTTTAGAGTTACGGATGCTGGGGGAAAAAATCCGTAAAGCCTGCTAGGACGGAAGTTTATCGAGAGCTTTACCCTGACTAGGTACATATATACTAATCCAGTTACCCAAATCAATTTGTATAATTGCACCTTTCTTAGTGATAAATTTATTAATCATTACTTTACTAGTAAATTTTCACGCAGATGGTTCACCAGATTCCAAAGTCGGTATCGAATTAGCTTACGTACTAAAACAAATATTTCACAACATACTCCTGAACAAGATATCAAAGCCTTTCATGCCTATATATTCGGCGAGCATGTGAACTACAGCCAGGAGATAACCCAACCAACCAATACAGCTACATCGCTCCAAATAGGAAATATTGGTAATATAGATCAAACTCCTATTCCATTTGATTGGCTTACTGGAAAAATATATACTACTAAAGGAGAGAAAACTGTACGGGTTAAATCTTCTGGAGTTGTAGTTGATAATGCATGGGTTGATGAGACTGCGATTTTGAGTTGGTTGAAACGGCAATGGAGTTCTGCATCAGTCTACGGGAATTACTCAGACAAGTGACGTCTGATTGTGATGGATGTCCATCGAGCACAGAAAACTGAGAAAGTTAAACCAACTTTACGAACTGAGCATACAATAATAGCTATTGGTTGATATCTTCAGGATGTACCTCACTTGTTCGGCCTGTTAATGTTGTTGTCAATGCTCCCTTTAAGCGCACGGTAGAAGAGTATGCAGGACAGCATTATGAAGCAAATATCACCAATAATAATACTGCTTCTGAAGGTCCAGTTCTTATGACAAAATAGATTGCAGACGCATGGACTCATATATGCACTACTCAAACTGATGAGATTATACGTATTCCCTGTCCTTTCCTTGAGAGGCCGGTGTGCCTACCAGACTATCCCTATTTATACTACAAGGGAATATTATATACTAAGTTTTCTCTCCGAAGATTCTAAGATTAATAATACTGGCCTTCCGAACTATACCTAGAGGGCCATCAGCCAACAGCCTCGATCAAACCGCCTCTGCCAGTGTTGTTGGTACCAACCACCCCTACAGAACGTCAGTTTGATTCTGATGGCTCAGTCAGACCTTGAATCTGTTTTAAGTAGCGGAAATGGGATATCTGATGAGGGGGAAGACATTGATATGATTTGGGGCACAGTATATCACGGAAGAAGAAGCTGCTACGGCCACGGATCGCTTGGAAACAGCTGCCGCACGTGGGCTCAGGCTTGGAGAAGAGATTGTTGAATGATTTTGGTCATGTATATAGAATAGCATCGCCATAGTCTAGATAGGCTGAATGCGATAATGACTTTTTTTAAAAAAAAAAAAAAAAAGGCCTCGTATATAAGAACACCCCGAATATAAGAAACTAAATTTTGGAGGGCCGTACTGTTGCTATTGGTTAGGAAATGTTTCTTATAGGTAGGCGAGATTCTACGGTATGTACTAAGTACTGTATACATGCACCTAGATACAGGTACTTGTGGTACTTGGTGTAAACGTAGAAATTGCTTACCTGAAATCGAGGGCCTTCAGTACTTACAAGTACTCTACATAGGTACCTACCTATAGGTCACGATGATTGATTGTTGTAGGCTTGCTACCCTATCTACGGGAGTTAGACTGGGACAGTTGGTGCATGGATGGGCAGTTGGCCCAACCTCATGCAGTTAGACAGGTACAGTAGGTGCACATACAGAGCGTGTTGTCCCGTTTTTTTTGGACTGCAGCTCCCAGGTTACCCCGGGTGGTCAGTCCCTGCCCTCCCCATCTATCTACACAAATATAAATTTGACCTCCCCCCAATCCTCCTCTCTCACCCAGCCTTACGCAATAAATTCCATTACCCTCTCGCACCACGCCTCATCTTCCCACATCTGCTCCACTGACCGCCCATGGACAGCGTTGCAGGTGCCGTGTTGTGCCGTCTCACCCTCCTACAACCCCAGTTTAATAATATCCGCTGCCTTCCCCGCCACCGCATACACTGTCGCCTGCAAGTGCGCCCCCGGCGCAATTGGGTACACTCGCATCCACAATCCTCAACCCCTCCACCCCATATACTTTCAAGTACTTATCCACCACCCCTCCCTCCTCCCGTTTCAGCATCGGGCACGTCCCCGACAAGTGCGCCAAACTCGGCCACATACTTTCCCTTAGGGTCGCCTTCAACTGCGCATCCGTGAGCGTCGGGTCCGAGTTTGTTGGGACAGCGCCAACACCGACTTTGAGCGCTGGAGCTTGGGACATGGTGTTTTGTTGCCAGCGGATAGAGCTGATCATCACGTCCCAGTCGAAGGGGTTGCTTAGAGCGCGCCAATCCACTTTTGGCAGGGCGAACGGGTCGGGGGTAGTTATTTGGAGGAATCCTCGAGAGAGTGGATGCATTATTGCATCGAATGTTGCCACACGATAGAAGCCAGCTTCGACGACCGCTAGTTTGTTCTCTTTGAGCAGGCGGAGCGTGGCAGCTTTCATTTTCTCGCAGCCAGCAATGACGGTTGGGTGCAGGTCGGGGCGCAGATATTGACCAGTTGATTGTGCAGAGCCTGCGGATATAACTGAGCAGGGGAGTTGGATGTGTTTTGGGGTGAAGAAGCCGAAGATGTTTCCTGAAGAAACGGTCCATGGGCCGGTATGATTGTTGCGGTAGATCACTCCCATGGCTGCGTCGTAGCCCGGGTCTGAGAGATTCGCGGGGTCTTCCTCGGGCGGAGGTGGAACAGATGATGACCATCTCAGGAAGGCGGTTGGGTGATCTTGTAGATTTTCACGCACACCTGAGCTCCTGACCGCGCTAGGGGTGCCGTTGTAAGTTAACCTTGTGACTTGGGTCAGCGGCAGGAGGTGATAGTTCGGTCGTGGGGCAGAGAGCAGGTGGTAGGTATTTCTTGGGTAGGGAGCGCCCGTAGCGGATAGGGTCGATGGAGTTCGGGATCCAGAATACTCCAAGGGCGTTTTCGTCACCGCCGTCGACAGGGGTGTCAATTCCGAGCTGGCGAGCGGCGTCGATGAAGTTCTCTGTAGTTCCATTAGCGGCTGTGATTATCCATCCCAACTCCTAGGCTACTCACTCGAGGTACTATAGATGAAGGGTGGGAAAGACCCCTGGGTAGGCCCGCTAGTCCCATGAGCTGCCATATCCCAGGTGAGGCCAAACCGGTCGATGAGGTCCTGGCTGGGTGGGTTGAATGTCTCACTCTGCAATCCACCCGAGTTAGCTACCCTCAACACTACAAGATGCTTCAACCCCGAGCCATGAACGTACCTTCTTAAAATACGGCAATAACTTGTGAAAGCTCCACGCACCCATATCCCCAATCAGTTCCCCCCAAACATCATAATCCGCCTTTGACCCCCGTTGAAGCACCATACCATTAATCGCGCTGCCTCCTCCGAGCACCTTGGCACTTTTGACCGGATGTGTACGGTTATTCAGCTCCGCCACTGGAGCGCTTGTGATTGACCAGGTATGGTTGATCGGTGCCTGGTCGGAGTACTTTGGATAAAGCATCACCGGGGTCAACTGGCCACTGATCCATGCATGCATGTTAGCTCCAGCCCAAGTGGTGCATTCATAACCTGCCGTATACCTGCATAACGAATGCAAGATAAAAACCCGAGTCTCTACAATGCAGAGAAATGCAGAGAACTAGGCAGGGTAATATAGGTAGGTTCGTGCAACCAGACTATAGGCAACACCGAAAGCTCAACAAAGGCGATTGCAACGTACATTGCTCCAGCCTCAATAACCAACACCGTGGGTAAAATATAACGCAAAGTTAGCCCCTGCATCTTCCACTGACTCGGTGAGGATTTCTCTGTTTTCTTAATTCCAGCCCAATCCTAAGGTATATCATAGGCTTACTATTAGGATTTTCCGTAAGCCTGCTTGCAACCACCATCCCAGAGGTACCTCCTCCAACAATAACATAGTCGTATTGCGGGAGCACTTCCGACACTCGCTTAAGGATAACTCCAGGAAATAGTTCTACCACGACGATAGCCGAGAGCAATAAGACATTGACAGAGTGTGTCCGGAGCATGGCCTTGTCCTCTGAGGGTGAAACCCGCCGGCTCCTCAAAAACAGGACCACTCGATTGCTTGAGAGAAGAAGAGCCTATCTGGTGTAACTTGGTCAGCATGCAGCCATTTGAAGGCAACAACAGCGGGATAACAAGCAACACAAGCTTACCTGTTGTGCAATATCCGACCTGATACTCTTTAATCACCAAAAAGCAAGAGCAGCTGCCAAAGCCCAGCGGGGGAGATAACGGCATTACTTTATATTTCTCCACTCCCAGTTTCCCCGACCTCAACTACCTATCTCCGACTTCATGCGCGGAGCGCGCTTGGCATCCGCTTTTGCATCCCCCACCCCTAATCAATTATATTCTCGAAGAACGGAATGATCTTTTCAACGATGTCAGAGTTTTCAACATATAATATATATATTACAAACTCGGGCTTGGCACCAGTGCAGTGATTGCTAGGTGTAACTGCATCTTCCTCCAATAGGTAGTCTGGCCGATATGGTGATCGAGGGGTGCTCGTATATAACGGAAATTTCACCGCAACTGGAACACTCGTATGCGTGTTGTGATTATAGTTTTCGGTTGCGACAAAGAAGTTTTCAAAATCCAAATTTGGGGCACTCTTGTAATTTTGACAGCATCGTCTTCTTGGATTATGACAGCTCACTGCCTAGGTGTACTATACAAACAATATAGGTGGAGAATCCACAGTCCCACAACTGGCATTTCAAATGATAATGCCTTCTGCCATGACGGCCGTAATTAGACTAAACATTCCGGGCCTGGGTGGGGCTGCAGAGGCAGAAAAAGGCGAGAGCAATTATGAGTTATACCTACAAGCTGAGGGAGACACTAGGCTCTGCAGGAGGCATGCTGTTGAAAGGAAGCTAGCGCCGGAAGTTATGGAAAGTTGGAGTAATGTTTACATGTCACCTAATACATCACGGCGACATCGATAATGACATCGATAATGATATTGATGTAAACTCAATCGTCATTATGATTGCTTCACAGAGCAAATCACCTCAATAAATCACTATCGATGGGGAGAGTGGAGGGGCTTTGGTAAACAAGTAAACAAAATATATCCGACCGCAGAGTAATCAGCGGTTCGCTGTAGACTTGTATGGTATCGTTTTAGTGCTTTGTATTCCTCATTTCACCTTGCCCTTCTCAGAATTATCCAAATTGCCTCATCAGGATTCCCAGATCTGACCATGATCTTCCTAACCTATCTCGTGACCTTGTACTATAGTGAGAGTATGATGGGGGTGAAGTCTTCATCCAGGAGGCCTTCTATCCATTGACCATATTCCTGAGCGGGGGTTTCGGCAAGATATTGGCCGGGTTGTCCTTCCCAGGGATCGTATTCACCACTAGTTTCTCGGACCAGACCTGCTGTCGGATGTAGTGGTACTGAGTACAAATATCTCAATACTTGCTATGCTGCTTCCCAATTCTGTGGAATGTGATCCTTCGTTCGCCTCCCTACCTAGCAGATTGACATAGATTGATATCTTGAGTCACGTCACCCGGACCATGAATAATAGGCCCCCCACAATCCATTGGTATAGGGGATTGGATGTGCTTTCTTCCTGGTTGTGAGGCCTCTCATAGGACTGTCCACTTAGCTTTGCCATGGACTCTAGCTATTTTGGTACTAGAGTTACTTGTTTATCTTGCCAATTATAGCTCACTCCCATGGTTTTCCACTTTTGCCCATTTTTCCATGGCGTATCTCTGTTGAGGCGATCCCAATAAGGTCAGCAACATAGTATTGAGTCCAACCAGTTGAACTCAACCTGGGACTTAAAAGAAGTCTCCTAGTAAGTGAGAACTAGCATTAGTTATTCACACCAGAGAGATGTGCAAAGATCTGTAAAATGGTTGCTGTGGCATCAGGGAACCCAGAATCCCTCGGAAAAGTGTCACAGGGTCATACCAATTGAGGTTGTTACGTCTGTGCACCACCCACTGTTCCGGGCAAAAGTTGTAAAAACTTTGTCCCTGTGGGAATTTTGTAGTTCTGATTAGAAACTTGGATCAAAGTACTTGCGAGCGTACACTGAACAAAGCAATGTAAATGCTAATGTCGGTATCCCCCCTCCTTGGTGGGGTGAAGCTACTTAAATAGGTTAGCGGTGCGGAATTTACGCTGCATTAGGTAGCGTGTCCCTAATGTAGACTAGTTTTCGATCGCGCTTGTACGTTTAGGGATGTACCGTAATTTAGTCGGACTCATTCTATACCCTCCTACGAGTATCTGGTACCGAGACTACTACTACCTAACTTATATTAAGATAGATTATAGTATGTCGAGGACATTAGCTAAGAAAAATCTGTGTCCGGATGTACCACCAATGCGTCAGGACGCTGATTTCCATGTTGTGTGCCTCTAGTCTCTAGACGTCGGTTCTTATTCCCTTGTCATCCAGTTGCCATCGCCTGAGCCCATACGTATGGTCCATATCCAGTTCACATCGTCATGGGCTAAATCGTCCAGACAGCCGTGGGAAAAGAGCTGCCACAGCCTCTATGGCGACCCAATAACATACTTTAATTATACCCGGAAGTATAATTAAAGTATGTTTGATGTTCAATTAAAGTACTATTTAACTTCCATTTGATAGCGACGGCGTTGTATGGGCCACTTTCATA
>Ga0307514_10003896_pt1 | contig 13960 bp, 10 predicted proteins | sample 16_EM_MG_FD_203088 | JGI IMG/M metagenome (GOLD analysis project Ga0307514, IMG submission 203088) | Populus trichocarpa ectomycorrhiza microbial communities from riparian zone in the Pacific Northwest, United States - 16_EM | ecosystem: Host-associated > Plants > Roots > Unclassified | place... | reverse complement strand
TAGATGCCACTTCCGCGTGATCGGGTTTCTTCGAGAGTTGTCTCTATCTCAGACAAGGTCTGTTTTCGCGCATAAACTAGTGTTTCCAACGCGAGTTGTTCAAGCAATATATCAGTTCTCCCTTTCGCCCGATCCCGCTGCGTGGGGTTTGAACATATCACCCGATGTACCAGAACCCGATGATTACCTTCACGATCCTGACCCGCGGCAGGACCGCCTCAGCGATTTTGAAAATATCTTCACTTACCGCGGCTTAACAAACCTCGGTTGCCTAATTCTGTTGTGTATAGGTCTTCTGGCATTATTGTGAGTTTCATAAATATTGATCAGTTGCCTTTCAATGACGTGCGGCGCAGCGCAGGTTACCCTCTCGTTTCACATTTCACGAGCGCAAAGCTGTCGACCCTTGGCGGGTTCAATATTGGTGGTATCAATGCATCTGGTCAAATTCCCTCCTTCGTAGGAAATTACGGTCTTATAGACAATGACACGCCACAATCACTCTACACGAAACCATCGTATTTTGACCCCTCTGTTGAACTACAGCTTGTCTTTAGTGACGAATTCAACGTTGAGGGTCGCACATTCTATCCAGGTGACGATCCCTACTGGGAAGCAGCCGACTTGCACTATTGGCAGGTGACTACTATATGCTTTCCATTTTAGTTGTCTCCCCTAACTACAGTTGCACAGACAAATAACCTAGAATGGTATGATCCGTCGGCAGTAATTACCAAAAATGGTGCTCTCGAAATCACACTATCACAAATGCAGACGCATGGATTAGACTACCAAGGTGGCCTCGTGGCTACTTGGAACAAATTTTGCTTCACGGGCGGGCTGGTTGAGACGTCTGTAACTCTTCCGGGTTACAACAACATCGTAGGGCTATGGCCTGCTGTTTGGGCGATGGGCAATCTCGGTAATATCACCCCTTGTTTTACTGCGCGAACTTACCATCAATTTAGGGCGGGCCGGTTACGGTGCCAGTCTAGAAGGGATGGTATGTTGCTTATGCATTACCATGCGCCTCACCTGACGCCATCTGCAGTGGCCTTACTCATATGATGCATGTGACGTTGGAACCGCCGCCAACCAGACAGTTAATGGCCAGCCTGTGGCCGCGACCGTAAATGGCGACAAATTTCATGATGGCGTTTTATCTTATCTACCCGGCCAGAAGCTGTCGCGGTGTACGTGTCAAGGGGAATCACATCCCGGACCCGTTCATGCAGATGGTTCTTATGTTGGCCGGGCTGCACCAGAAATTGATGTGTTTGAGGCTCAGGTGCGGAAACGCTGTCGTTGCTTTTCAGCTGCCTAACTTTTGCAGGTCACTGGTACCCCCCTGTTTGGACAAGTTTCCCAATCTGCGCAGTGGGCTGTGAGTTTTTTTTGTATGCATTGGTTGCTATGTGCGGATTATTAAAGTTGTGTTTCGTAGCCTTTTAATGAAGCGTACACATGGCTCAACACATCGGAAAACCTCATCATACCGAATCCCAATAAATCTATATTCAACGTTTACGTAGGCAGTATTTTCCAGCAAGCCACCTCTGTGGTCACAACCACTGGTAAGCATTTTTTTGGCTTGCCATTTCAAATGTCGACTGATGCCGACCGCCTGTTAGATCAAAATTGTTACGAGTTCGGTGGCACGAAATGCTTTTCCACATATGGGTTCGAGTACAAACCTGGTAAATTTGATTCTTCGAAACGGCACTGTTTGCTGACATGTCGCCTTTAGGATTTGACAATGGCGTGAGTCTTAAACATCAGAACTATTTTTCTTCTTTAACTCTGCAGGGTTCCAGTATATCACTTGGATTTCAGACAGTCAGGTTGCTTGGACATTGAAAGCACCAGGCATGGGGCCAGATTCTAAAGTACAAATCTCCGAAAGGCCAATCCCGCAGGAACCGATGGTATTGTCACCAGCATCTTCATCTCGAATTTGTAACTTATTCTTATACAGTACCTCATTATAAATCTGGGAATGTCAAATAACTTTGGACACGTTGACCTCCAACATCTTGTTTTCCCAACGACGATGAGGGTAGACTGGATTCGGGTATATCAACCAAAGAATGCGATCAACATTGGTTGTGATCCAAAGGATTTTCCAACAGCAGCGTATATCAATCAGTGAGTCCATGAATTATCCAATTTTGCATAGTCTAATAAATTGGCACGGTACAGGTACATAGAAGCGTACACAGATCCCAATCTAACGACATGGAAAGACGATTACAAGCAACCTTTCCCCAAAAGCAAGTTGCTTGGACAATGTTAACTATAAAGAAGCATCTTATTGGATGATCACGGTATTTACTATCAGTAACTGTATTCCTAGACATTTACCCCCACGCTTGACACACGAGAATGCTACTTCTAGAACATAGATTGCATATTAAATAGTTTAGTCCAATGCTTGTATTCACCGTCGTCAAGCTGGAATCGACGATGTGGTATTATATGAATATCCTCCAACGAGCCTCCCAAAGATTCTAGAGTTCGTTCCGCAGCTGAGCCGATAGTCTTTTCAGAATTCGTTCAAGCATAATAATCCCACCAGCTGTAAGTCTTGGTATCGCATGTTCTTCCCATTCTTTATCAGACGCCTCCTGGGAATTTCTGCTCTTGTTAATTAACGCCTGTGCATCATCGACGACTCTTTGCAAATGCCCTTGTTTATAGTAGAAATAAGAAATTTCCGCCTGCAGACCACCGAGAGGTATCTCGAGTGCCCGTGTGACGAAACCACGGGAGAGAATGTATGCCTTCTCACTGTAAAGCCGGCTGAATCCAAAAAAATGCTTAGCGACCGAGTTTTTTTTGAAAAAACGAAATGTAATAGACCTGTTTACAGTACCATCGGGTGTTCCTCTGAGCTTTTCATAAGCCGGCTCGCAAAACCAGCTAAAAACTAATTAGTCCCTTGTTGAGGTATCGGTCCTTGATTATTAACATACGGTTCCTTTACAAGCACCAAACCCTGTACAGAGACCACTGCTTGGAGAATAGAAGACCGTTGTGCACTCCACATCTCGTGCTTGTCTCCTTGCCAGGTTCCTAGCAGCGACAGACAAACTTTTCCCTCTTCGTATAAATTGCTGGGGCACTTTTTGAGTCACCAAGCTTGAGTACGCTATCATAGAGAGACTTACGGGTTCACTACAGCAGATTAGCACCATTTTCTGAGTTACGCAGAAAACGTAGCCCCGTACCTCGTCCGTTGCCGTTTGTCCAACTGAGAAAATTGGCTTTCGGAGGAGAATTAGGGAAATCCGAGTCCAGCATCCAATCGATCACAAATGGGGCGTCGGCATACGGTGTATTTTCAGGACCAATAATTAGCGACCTCAATAAGTCAGTCCGGTCTTCGTATGCGCGAACAAGAATCGTCTCTATCGAAGATGTGAGTGATTTTCAAAACTTTCGAGTTAAATGCAAGGACCTGGTAAGCTGTTGTCGAGCACACGGTACTCTTTTCGTAGACGAGCGAGAAAAGATTTGGATTGCTGTGCAGGTGCAGAGGAATAGAACCCATGATCGACTGGTGCGGAATTTAGAATCTTGAACGGTGTCCAGAAGTCGGATGGCTCCTCTTGCTCCGAATCCATTGTAATTTTTGAAATGTCGTCAGGTTTGTCAGGTACCAAAAGTGGGAGATTTTGAGACAGAGGCTTCAGTTGCTCGTCGATTTCCTCGTCCGTACTCCCGTTATGGAGGCCCTGTTCTATGTCGACATCACCCTGAACATTCATCTCTTCATCAGAAACGTCTTCCCAGTCTCCTTCGTCCTCCGTATGTGGTAGCCAGACTCCACTTTCATCCATCATCCAGACACTTTTGTCCTCCTCTTCGTTGTCATCGTCGCCTTCGCCCCAAATATCATTTTCGAGCTGCTCCATGCCATCATACAGTTGAGTCAGACGATCCAATGGATAGACCCCGACGGAGAAATCAGGGTGGGTGACTTGGACAGTACCATCCAGATTCAGCTGGAATATTGGTAAGTGAGATTCATTCTACACCATGGCATTAGATCTTACGGCCGAAACCTCGCCACACCAAGAGAACTGACCGCTTCCCTTGATCGGCCGCTGCAAGGGCTTGTCCACCATATGTTTTGCACTGCGATCTGCTGCTATCTTAAGCCCAATATCATGCATTTCCTTTCTCCAGCCCGTCATGTCTTCGATGTCAAATGACTGGTTGCGAACCCAAGGCTCCATTTCTCCGATCCTCGGTACTCTGGGACTAAGAGATCCATTGTTTTCGCCAGACTTGTGAATGAATACGAAGTCTCCGAGATGGACGCCTACACCCTCGCTGCCAGGTCCATCGACCCCTTGGTCTGGATTTCCATGAGTGTCGAGCTGCAGGAGCGAAGCCAACTCAACGACGTGGGAATCCAAAAATAGTAGTGAAGCAGTCCGATCTGCTGCATTCACAAATTGGACTATGGCCGATCTTTCCTGGCCTTCGTCCTTGTAGATAACATGGTCCCCGGGCCTCTCACGAGTGTTAATAACCAACAAAAGAACCATAAATAACGCAACACGCACCAGCAATCATATTCATCGGGGTTGAGATATGGGATGATATCCGTAGCTTTCAATGTTTCTTGCGAACCGTCTTGCCATAGGATATCTACTGTTGTTTTTGTTTCCTGCACCCGAAATATTTGTACACATAGAACGCCAGTGAGATCGCTCTCTTGGCCGTGCCATGTCGAGGGTAAACCCATTGTATTCTTCAACTCAACACGTCCACCAAGTCTCAGGAAATCCGAATCAGAAATTCCTGGCATCAAAGTCAGCTTCGACAGATCCTCGCCGTACCAAAATCGCTGTGGTCGCGGTTTGCTTTCGGAGACAATAGGGTCCAACTAAAACATAATTTTCGTCAGGTCGACTATATACATCAGGTAAATGACTTACACTTTGGTTCAGGGCCAGCCAAGCAATGGCATATGTATTATGCTTGACATACAAAACGATGTCATTCTCTCCCCTTTCTGTGCCTAAAGAGAAACCAAAGAATTGTTGCAATGCAGCTTCTGGTAGACAGACAATATGCTAGGGTAACATATGCAGTACCAGGCGCAGTGGGAATGGGAGATGACGTACAGTGCCACTCTCGCCGACAACCAAACGAGAACCTAGTTCGGGCAAACGCAATAGTTTTCCAGATGAAAGTTGAACGATATACTCGTCGAATACCTGGCCGTGTCTAAGTGGATTGTGACTGGAGTGAAAAATAATCTACACACTTCAATGATCTGGTAGTAATAAATAATGGACCGTTCTAAATTCAAAGGGGAGACTTACCTGACCGATCCAGTCATCATAAGCAACGTAATCTCCAACCTCTGCTTCCGTCCTATCCTTCAAATCGTCAGCAACGTAACACCCTGGAACATCCTCACGGCTGATGGCATGGTGTAAACGACCTTTGACTCTGACTTTTGTGATGATACCCGAACGCAAATCATCAAGAGACCGTTTGCAGTAATCACCCAATTGAAATGACCGGTCTACTAGACAAAGCTCGCTTTCGTGAAGGATTTCTCGCGTTCCGTTGTGAGACAAAAAGGATACACCAACTTCTCCATATTGAAGAGGTCTTGAAAGAGGGTCTTCAGCTGCAGAATCAGATTGCACTGGATCTTCATCGTGCCAACACCTCTAAAATAGGTGAAATTTGAGCAATATCGCAATATCCCCGAAAGCGAGCAATGTATACCAAGACGATGCCAACGCAATTTGTGTCCGAAATTTTTTGCACGACGTCTTGTCCAAACAGCTATGCAGACTTACATCAGACCTCGTGGTGGTGACTTCCTTCTGCACTTACCTTTGTCCCAGAGCGTGAAGACATTTAAATTATGGTGGCTAGAACTATGAATAAATTGGCGATACTAATTCCGGTGAGTGTCTTCAGTCACATGCCAGTAATCCGATTCGTAATATTATTAGTCGTTATTTAGCGCGTTAACGTTTGCTTTGTGCCAAGTCTCACGCGTAGAGAAGATGCACCTTTGCAACCACGGTCCACCATGGCTACAAGAACCTATCGACTTGCGTGGATGGCCCCAATTGCACTTTAGAAAAGCATCAGGCATGGAAAGCATTGAAACGGAGCAGAGAACACGACATCCATAGGCTCGTACAGCAGGGGAAGATAATTCACTTTTCATCGGCTCCACTCCGACTCGCGCTCCGTTGAAGAGGGTGGATTTTCAGCCCAGATATTGGTTCAGCATAGACCTTCTCAAGCTGAAGACTTATTGGAACTTCCAACTGCCATCATCCTTCGCAACGTCGTTCTAGTAATCTATTGCCAACATCTGTGATACTTCACGATTGGCAAGAACGCCGTCACTTTTACGGTTCTCGGAAACCAATTCAGCTTTTATAAAGCCCGTTGGATGCAAAAACACTTCCATGGTTCCGGGAAGTCTGATTTAGAAAACAGTGCCGTTCTTTTTCTTCTCGTACGTTTTGATTTCCGTGCCGAAATTTTATCATAGTGGACTTGTGGCACCGAGATATCTTCGGCGATGTTATCCGAACGCTGGGGCATGCTTTTGTTCAATGTTGCACCCTTTAAATTCTGAAGACATGGACTCGGATATTCGTTGCGACTCTCGTACTCTCAATAACATCTTTTTCTACAAATCAAATCATAGTCGTCACGCTACACATGTGCCGAGTCGAATGTCAATCGACTTTATACCATGAGGCGCCTGTTTGAACGTATCTGTAGGACACTTTGGGAATTCCGCACACTGGCCTAGACGCGTCCTTCTGCACGATATAGATCGGAACAAATTGAAACTTCACTGCCATTCTGAGATCTGCGGTTCAATTGCTATGCGTTAAAAATCATTGTTTCCATTGTCATCGGAGTAATAGGATCATGACCATTCTGGTCAACAGGTCACAAAGTCGTGTTTAGAATTCACTCACCCCGGGGTTGATTCCTACTTGCTGAAATAGACCAATAACACAATATACTCTAGTAATTATTATTCCGAGTCGTTGGGCTATGCTGGACAGATCGTCTTACCGATCTTATCAGATAAATTTTCACAACATGGCGGCATTCATTCTTAAAAACGGGCTCTTCATACACAGTTCAATGCCCTTTTACCACCCCACATCTTTCTATGATACCCCGCAGTACAAACACCCGCCCGGTGCTTAACACCCTTAGGTTTCAGCGCCCCAAAAGTTTTGATGCATTCCATGCAGTCCGTACTTGCGTCCCTTCAGCTTTTTCCTGCTGACTCGAGTCATTGCAGTCATTTCGAAGCTCTACTAAGGGAACACTTCCCGATCCTTTAGATGATGGTCCTCCAGAAAATGTGTGTTCATGGCTTGTATTTGTATTACCATCATTCACCTCTTTCCTAGGATTTTATCTTATCCATTCTACGCACCAATCCCTCCTTGAGAGATGCGAGGGCATACCTTGCATCATTTAAGCTCAAACCTCTCGTACAACTACCAACAGTCGATATCAATGTTGCGCCTCCTGTCCTACCTAAATTTCGTCTGGCTGCCTCGAGTAATCAACTGAACGAAGTCCTACAACTTCCGAAACCCAGCTCTTCCATCCTCGATCCAGTCTACAGGCGCACCGCACTCGTTAAGATCCAAGGGCCATTCACAGACAAGCAACTTGACAGCATCTGTCGTGGCATGGTTTACCTCGAGAAACTTGGCCTTGTCAGCGTCATTGTTGTGGAGAACGATGAAATACCTCGAGGTGCGGAGGACGAACGATCTGCACTTGTCGACGAGACAATGCGAATAGTTGCTCATCTTGAGAAGCAAGGTGCCAGGGCACTTCCTATTGTTGGCGCGGCCGTTAGGTTGGGACCAAATCCAGAGGACTCTGCTTCTCCATCCGACTCTGGCATCGAACCACCAGAGACGCACACTTTACCTTCTGATCTTATATCTATTCGTTCCGCTCTTAGGGCAGGCGAAATTCCAGTTATCGTACCTTTCGCTCTCGACTCATTCTGTCGTTCTGTTCGTGTCGATTCAAACGATGTCATTGCCGGCCTCGCACGGGGAATGGTTGAGGCAGCCTCGCTTGATAAGGCATCGCAGTCAGGAACGGAGGAGGATTCCATTCACTTTCCTTTTGAGGTCGATTTGACTCCGTTGCGTCTCATGATCATAAATCGTGACGGTGGTATCCCCTCGTACGCGCGCTCGGGTTATCCTCATCTGTTGATCAACCTCACATCAGAATATAATCATATCCTCGACACTTTCGATCCCCGTTGGCGTGATTTGCATTCTTCCGCATTATCTAATCTTTCACTGGCTCGTACATGTCTTCACTACATGCCACCTACATCTTCTGCTATCATGGTTTCTCACAAGTCTCCGAGCTCGCTGATTGGGAATCTTATTACCAACAAACCTGCTGTCAGCTCAAGTCTTCCTCACGCGCTCTTGCAAGGGAATAGGAGACTCACCCCCCACACACCTACGCTCTTAAGACGTGGCCTTCCAATACAGATCTTACGCTCGATGACGGACATTGACCAAACGAAAATGACTGCTCTACTTGAACAATCATTCAAAAGAGAGCTGAAGTCAGAGGAGTTCTATGATCGACTCTCAAAAGTTCTAGATTTTGTAGTTATTGCTGGGGACTATGCAGGCGCTGCCATTGTTACAAACGAGCCTTCGTCTGATGGTTCTCCACCCATATCCTATCTCGATAAATTTGCCGTGCTTCCCAAAAATCAAGGGGATGGTACTGTCGATTTTCTCTGGGTCGCTCTCCACGATGAATCTTATGGACTAGGACACCCCTTCTCAGCCAACCCCAACGGTGGTCGTGGGGGACAAGGAGAAGGTCACGATCTTATTTGGCGTAGTCGTTCGGACAACCCTATCAACAAATGGTATTTTGAACGGAGCAGTGGACATCTACGGTTGGGGTCTTGGGTTTTATTTTGGTGTGATGCAGAAAAACGTCTCAAGATCGAGGAAGGTCGTCGGGGGAGCTCTGGGTTGTCTTATATTGAGGACTGGGAGCGAGGTCGAGTGTCAGGATGGGCTGGCGTGGTAGCAAAGATTCCGTCTGCATGGAAGTGAGGCATCGGGTTGGCAAAAATTATTGCGTTGATATGTATGTGTGTAATTTGGAGGGAAAGTGCTGTAACATCTATTCGAATGGATATCAAAACTAGGGTGAATATCCTCCGGTGCGAATATTAGTATAACCACTTAACACGGCTCAAGAACCGTATATACTCAGGTCAGGATTTATTTACGTCGTTGGGAAGATCTGATTAAGGACCTTCCTGGAGGCCTCGACCCCGAGCTACGGTGACAATCAGACTGAATGCAAAACTATCAAAAACAGTTGAGTGCTTACAAATGTGGCAGCATTGGCAGGGAAAGCCTGCAGATAATCAGTAACGTCAGGCTTTTAACAAGATAATGTGCTAAAAGAAACGAACTCGAGCCATTGCCGGACCGGCACCTTTCCAAAGAGCTCGGATGCCATCCTGTGCAATTGTCTTGCGCACACAATCTAGCATGCCCGAATATGTACCCGTAGGCGCCGACTGTATTCTAGATTTAATAACCTGATCGGAAGGAACATTAAATAAGCCAGCGCTTAAAACTCGGAGGCGAAAAGGCGCTCATCCGAGTCATACATACATCAGCAGGAATGGCAAGGCTCCACATAGCTAAACCCGCAGTACCACCTGCAAGGATGATCGCACCCATGTTAAGTTCAGATGGAGAAGATCCAGATGGAGTGACTGCTTTCTTCGTGATTTCATATACTGCGAAGTAACTATTTTGACGATAAAATTCAGAAATTCAATGGATGAGGTCTTGGCATTAAGACGTACGCGGCACTGCCAGGACCATCTCGGACGAAGGTGGCACCAGTGCCACGGAAAATGCTCCTGACTCCGCCTTCCCGATAAAGGTGCTTCAATACATCGGTAACACCTTTGTACTTGGCTTCTGCACCGGCTTGCCCTTGAATCTAGTACAATGACACAGGGTTTGAACAGAAAATCCGGTACGAGCTTGACTAGAAATCACCTGCAATAGCACCTTGGCACGCTCAACTGGTGCTGTCACTAAGGTAGCAGGACCAGCTGATAGAAAACCGGCTGTGGCCAATTCAACATTGGATAGCGCCTGAGATGTCCGATTGGGCGTTATTGCGTAGATCAACTGCTTCGATGCATCATAAGCCTTAGGTCAAGACAAGAAATGGGTCAGTAGCGTGATCTTCACTCTCCCCAAAAAAAATTATATCCACCCAGAAAGACACGGCGAAGATGGGTGTTACTCCTATCAAAGGAGGAACCATGCCACGATACATACTTTTTGAAACGCTCGTTAATAAATGTCGTTTGCCATACCACGCGTAAACTCACCCAGTCAAACCATCTCGAGCCACTGTCTTTTTCACTACATCCAGGGCTCCTTTGTACACTCCAGGTGCAGCGGTTTGGAGTCTCGTCTTCGTGAGATCGAACGGATGTCCTGAGTTGCCATTACCCAGTTTAGAAGTGCAACTCAAAGTTCTAACACACCAACTAGAACAGCACAGACGCCGCCAAAACCACCAGCGACGAACGACTTGACTTGCTCAGCAACGGAGACGTGTGATGCTTCGGGAGGCTAGCGAACATGTGAGATTCTGAGTGCAAGGTGCAGGGAAACTAAGGTTCAAGCTCTACCATTTTACTAAAAAAATTGTGTAAGTCGTTTTTTACTGGACAACTGGAGATGATTGATAGAAGACAAAGGTCGGCCAACCAAAAAGGTGGAAAGAACACTCGCCGGTCACCGAACAACGACGGTGAAGTCCATATCCGCTTTTCACATGCATCCGGACCATGATATACATTGGTACAAGTGGATAAATAGCTAGAACAACATTAGATAGATATAATGGTATGTACAAGTGAATCCAAGGAGAAAGCGTGTCAGTCTCTAGCGATATGAGTTGTCTATTACTCGTCGTCATCGTCGCGTCCAAAGCCACCAATGGGTTCATATGTAGCTTCTGTTGTGTCTTGCCTCCAAATAGCTCGAACGACAAAGAAAAACATGCAAATAAAGATAATGCCCAAGAAACCTGTTGTAACGGGTGCCCCGTACTCTACCCACCATGAAGGTTGGTATGGAATAAGCAGACGGTCAATCTGAATAACTCCACCAATGCCTGAACCCACGGTGGACCGGCCCCAAGCAGTCACACGAGCCCAGTCCTCCTTGTTTGTTGACCCCCGGGCACCTTTGATTCCGACAACATAATCCTGCGTGTCCGACCTCTGCTCGAATACCAAATCGCCATATTCAAAATCCGCAGAGCGAACAGTGGAGTATGTCGCCTTGTCGAAAACGAGAGGTTGATTAGTGTTGAGAGGCAGCTCACCATCAACCAATCCGCGATTAGGAGGTGTTGGGATTAGGTGTTGGGAGACGATGCCCTTTAGAGTAGGTATGTCGGAGAGGAGTTGTGTTAGATTATACTCCTTCAAGGCCTCGTCAGGAGGGCACAACAACGTCCACGCTACATTGCCGAATTTATCATCTGCCCAAGGCGAACCATCCGGAGGCGCAGTCCCGTTTAGGATCCATTCAAAACCTGCTTTGTTCACGAGCGTTGTCATCGTGCTGCCTTTCGCCGCCTTGACCAGCTTGCCTATCGTAAGATGAACGGAGCGAGGGATCATGATATCGGACATTTCGTGAATTACACCCGTCTGAGTGAGAAAATTTCGAGTTTGAAGCTCTGCTTTAAACCCTGCCCATCCCCCGCTTGAGCTGGCGAAAATTGTGCCATCCGTTAAACGCTCAATCTTAATGTCACTGCTTTCCAATGTAGGAAAGGTATGTTGCGAGCCATCGCGAATTGAATCCGCGTATTCTACAGTCGTAAGCACGTGGTGCATAATCACATTCTCAAGGTCGCCTTTCGATGAAGGGGATAGGAGGTGAGCGCTGACCAGTAAACCCAGACGTTTGAAAGCTTCGTTTTGAGGTATGAGAAAGGACGTGCTTGGCGCCATGCGAAGTGCCTCGGCTTTCGAAGTCGAAGATAAAGCAGCCAAAAAAGAAGAAAAATCCAGATTAGGCAGCGCGACTTGCAAGACATCTGATGGTGGCACTAGTGGTTGCGAGATAAAATAAATGACAGTGTTGTTAACCTCGACTACGCAATGTCAAATTGGAGTATTTGGTTTGTAGACAAAAAAGAGAGAACTAACCTGCGTCACCTATGATACTCGCACCGCCAAAGCTAATCGACTTATCTGCAGCATTCTTTTTGTCATCTGAATGAATGTCAACGGGTACAACTTGGCTCCTGTCGCCCAAGCCTGGCTCTTTTAGTACCGTTTCGAGCAAAGTTCCCTGCTTCAATTTTTTTGGCGTCCAAGTTCCGCGAATAAAGTGATATTGTAGCATCTTCTTCAGTTCTTCGGAACCGGAAGGCGGAAATGTGGGGTCATCAAAGATAGAAATAATGTCGTCTTTCGGCGCAAGGATTGTATATTTGGTATCAGTATCATTGATGAGATTAGTGAGGCCAACAGAGTCCAAAAGGTGTACAAATTTGATACAGTTGAGAGCCAAGAGATACTTCTGCGGTGTGAGCTGAAGAGCACCAGGCGGAATTAAGAGGGAAGAAACTAGATGTACAACTCCATTGGAGGCATAGATATCCGGATGGATAAGATCTGCATCTCCAACCTTGACGCCTTCAGGACTCGCAACAACATTCAATGCAGAGCCATAGATTGATGTCACTGATAATTCGGATTAAAAATTTTCACGTGTCAGAAAATTTGGCTTACGATTCAAATCGCTTTCAAATGAATCTGACCAAAAGACTCCGTGTTCAGTAACCGTATGCATGTCCAGAATGCGATGCAGATCATCAGTAGCGAATTTGCTCTCCAGATAGAGTCGCTCAACAGGATCTAATTTGCTCCAAGCTGTGTCCACTGGTAAGAAAACTGTGAGCTGCGATGAAGAATTCAGTCGGTGCTTGACTTCTGGATTCATGATTTTCTCAAAATATGAGACAAAGGAATGTTGTGCGATGACAGTAGCTGTCTGAAATTTAGAATAAAATTGCAAGGAGTGCCCGATTACTTACCCAAGTCAGCTGGTGGCACTATGATTTTGTTAATACCAATCACGATGCCATTTCCTCCATCTTGGATGTCCTTTACAATCTTCGCACCACCTTTTCCAAAAGCGTCCACTGAAACATTGACAGTGTCTTCAAATTTAGCTAATCGTAATCTTTGTGGTTCGCTGCCCAATGTTCCGTTCTGAATAGGCAGCCATGGATGGGAGCGTGGGTCGTGCGACGGTGGGTCGAGAGGCTTTTGAGGATATAGCAATGTCTTGTAACACACTACCTTCTCTGCGGGAGGAAGCGACAGTAGAGATTCATTGAGCAGATGATAAAAGAGTTGTTGCCGAAGCTGTTCTTGGACGTTGTCTGTCAAATCACTTGTTGAACCATCTAGTCCAATCTGCCACAATGTGTTCGTTGAAGCATGCTCCTTAACCGCTTCGTTAGTTGGTGCAAACAGAGTGATCCCATTCAGTTTGTTGAGTGTGGGGATGAGCCGTGTCCTTTGGAGTAAACGCAACAACGAGGTGTAGTCCGGATCTGCATTGAGCACATCTACGAGAGTCTTCGATGTCACCGAATCAGGACTGAGTGGTACCTGGCCAGCAAAAGAAAATAGCGGTAGAAAGGCAATGGAGAAGACACAGTGTAGACAGACTGAAGTGTGCATGAAGGACAGAGAAACTAGGTCGACCTCGAGGTGTCTAAGTAATGCCGTCGCACGTGACCACGACCCGTAAATCCGAATTGCCTGGTAAGTACAGTTTTGTATTTACCATGCTGCAGCTCCAGCAAAGTC
>Ga0307514_10003895_pt1 | contig 13961 bp, 10 predicted proteins | sample 16_EM_MG_FD_203088 | JGI IMG/M metagenome (GOLD analysis project Ga0307514, IMG submission 203088) | Populus trichocarpa ectomycorrhiza microbial communities from riparian zone in the Pacific Northwest, United States - 16_EM | ecosystem: Host-associated > Plants > Roots > Unclassified | place... | reverse complement strand
CAGCGACCAAGATACCTTTTATACTAGTGTAGATGGGTGACTCTGATCGTACCTTGCCCACCACACCGTCACCCATGCAAGCACACTTTCTCCTTTGAATTTGTCTGTCCGCACCACCCAGCAAGGAAGGAATATGATATGACTAGTACCGTCTGTCCTGGTGGAGATCAATGTCTTAGAAATGAAGCACGTGAAACCATCCAGTGTAATGCATAGGGAAAAGCAAAATACTGATTGCAAACCCCTTCGATCTCAAATGCTTTGCTGTCCTTGCACCAACATTACATAAGTGATCAACTCACGACCGCCCACCATACTCGCTAACGCTGGTAAGGATTGTGATTCTCAGTTGTGTGGGTCCAACACAAGCGTGTGGAAAATTATAGGGACCATGCCTCGTACTCCGGATCATGAGGGGTGATCAATACAGGAAAAGTCTCAAATAAAGACTCCCACTCAGATGATCTGGGAATACTCTACCCGGCTCTACCAAAGCACTCTCCGGCTTTCATTGACAGAATCCCTCTTTGTTGCCTGTGGGGTGCATGGCCTCCTAATGGACTCAGTGGTAAAAGGCCTTAAAGAGGAAAGACTGGGGCTCTAGAGGTAGGCTCGAGAGCATGTGCAGGGTAGAAAACCAGAGTGTCAGTGGCGACATACGTAAGGAGAGGCAAAGGAAGCTATGGAGTTGGATGGGGCGCATGAACCACTAGCAGTCTCGTGCCCCACTTTGAGTAGCTTCATTAATTTTTCCTTGGCATTAGGTGAACATTACGCTCAACGTGATCTTGGCATTCGCTGCACTTTAATCGTGTCGGGTACTATCCGAGATCTACAGTATGTAGTAGATACAGTGCGTGGGCAAATCGATGCATAAAAAGGGGTGCGCAGCCCACGGACTGTAAATAGTGTGGAAACTTGAATGCAGCTCTGAATATTAACATTACCAGGTACCACATTGTCATGATAAATACACGATTAAAACAGCGCTGTAAAGTCGTCACCCTTATGTCCCGGAGAGGCGTATTAGGGCAGCGCAGAAGCACGTCTCCATTTTGCGGGCTCTCGGTTCGTTAAGAGGTACCGTGCATTCTTCTAGTTGGATTGCAAAGGACATGGTTCGCAAGTGTCACCGGATCATAGTTGTGAGACAGCTGGACTTATTCCGGACTCTCGTACCAGATTGGAGACTCACAGCTGTATGGTGCACAGATTTCAGCAATTGACATACATATACTGTACATACTCACATGGCAATATCAAACTACAACAGAATGCTAAATCACCTGCAATAGATCATGAGGTCTCTCCACTTCAAGCCAGCGCATTGTTGAGAATTATTACACCGTTCCTGGACCTGCAGAATACATGGCAACATCCTGAATTCAACATTGCCAAGGGGCAATATGTGCAACAGATCAGTCACATCACATGTTTCACAGCATGGCACAGTACATCACCGCGCTGCGTACCGCGCACCGTCCCGCAGGAAAAGCCCCTGGCTACCTTTTCCCCACACCTTTTAAGAAGAGATTTCTTTGGTCTCTACGCCGTATATACGGATTTTTACAAACCATGGATCATCGCAGTGGGTGAAACATCCTGATGCCACGAGGGAAGAGATTGTCAATTACGCGCGGCGCTCGGGTCTACCCCCCCCAGCCCTAGTCCCGGCTTAATCCGCGCCTGCAGGCAACATCTCAATTCAAGTGAAAAGTAGAAGTAGAGCGAGCAACAGCAGTAGGTATCCAAGTGGCTTTATGAGTATACCACATATATTTTAACACCCCAGTGTTAATATATATGCACCCCAGACCCAAGAGATGAGTAACCTGCGCACCGATCACCTCGGCCCAGCCTCAATTTTACTTTCTCGTGCCACTCATGTACAGCCGGGCCTTGCTGGACGATGATACTATCCCAGGTGAATTAAGATATCTGCCTTTCCAAAAATACAAACTGCATACGTCTTCAGGAGGTCAATGCTGCCCATTCTGCCAGGTGTCAACCAACTCCTGGAGTAGACCCGGTGTGGCATTTCCTAGTGTTACGACGGATGCTGACCTCCCACTTTGCTTACAGATTAATTCCTCATACAGTACGAAGGTAAGTCTACACGGGTACAAGGGAAAGATTTTCCCCAGTTGAAGCTGCATATTCAACCGTGCACTCAGGAAAACAACCCCCATACGATCTCCAGCAGGCTGGCAATCTCCTTCCCTTGTATCCGCATAATATACAAGTCCAGAAACCAAAATGCGGCCACATAACCAGCCCCCAGCTCGTATAAACTCTGTACCTCTTGCACTCCCTGCATATATTGCCAAATCTGAGCGTAAAAAGTGCTCACATGCCTCTTCATTGTACATGTACGGATAGATGTATATAGCTATGTCTATATCCCTGTACATGTTGTAAGATATACGGATGTTGACGGACATATAAGCCCCACATATACATAAATATCATAAACAATTACACTATATTAGGAGCAATGGCTCGGCACGGAAGGCTCTCAAGCTGTACAGAAGAGATTCAATCACAGATACCACAGTAGTGGATTTTGTATAAGGGTCATCATTCTCAGATTCCATAGGCACATAGTTTATCCGCCCCGCCACGGTGATCCCCACCATTCCTGTGGCTAGGTATAGAGTCTAGAGTCCCCCCCACACCCCACATGTATTAGTAGTGAGAAATCAAGTGATAAGCTCGCCATTTATAGATAAGGTGGACAATCCCGACACCGCATTTTCGGATTCGGATTCGGATTTGCTTTGCATAGGTACCAAGTAGGTATGCTTGGTCATGTGTCAGGTAAGCAGGGGATAAAATGAGCTGGCGGTCACGTTTTGAGGCCCCAGCATTGTAATCCTAGCATATTTGCCTTAGACACGTACCTGAATCATATTTTAAGGGATTGACCCAACCTGGTACGCGATTTGGAATTCGCAGGCGAAATCTGAGGTTGATAAAATAATGGTGGAAATGCACGCAATCGGGGCTCTCAGACGAATGTTGAGCCTCCCCTTATACCAAAATGCCGCCGACACACACATCTGAACATATATGCATGTGATTGACTATATACCAAATCAGGTAGTTCGATCCCATTTTGGACTAGCCCAATTTGCAACGGTTGCATATACAGTATATGCCCAGATTGATTACATACATGTGTATACGATATGTAGACAATGTAACTGTAGGTGATGCACCGTTGCCAATATCGTAGAGCCTAGGATTGTTACATCGGTTGTGCTGCTACTCGCACTGCCTAGAGGATTTCCGTATAGCAAGCAGATGGTAACCGGTCATCCGGTCGACAAACATGTATATCCTCACACCTCAAACGAACCCTGCAAAGACTCACCATAGATCTCCCCTATCCCCAGGCCCTGTCTTCTATAGTTAAATGACGCCGCTTGAAATGATATGAATGGAGAAGGATGACTATGATTACTGCTACTGATGCATAGCGGAGGGTCCTAAATTCATTTCATGTAAGGCAAATGAAGTCTCCGACTCCCTACTCCGATCAGGGTATGTGCCATGCCACCGGTTAGCAAGGATGTATAGGGCAATGTTTATTGCATGGATGAATCATTGTCATTGTGAGTATGGACTACCAGGCCCCACAAAATACACAGTGATTCAAATTTAAGGCTTTCCTATAGCCCGTCGGTATTATGTTAATCACCGTCTCATAGCCTAAGGCTCCCTTCAGGAGACAGACATATAGACTCAAAAGAATCACCAGTGTGACAGATGCATACAGTACCCACAATATGCCTGTTGACCAGTATCTATTATGGGTAGTTCCAATTTCAGTAAAAATCCGAGGATATTCTGTGGGTTTAACGTTTTATACTTACTGTGATTGGATGGGGATCAAATCCGATCTTTGTCGGAGCTCAGATTATTTTGCAAGGTACTGTATGTACAAAACTTCCGATCAAGGTATACAAATGCAGGTATGTCTGTGTACATATATATGTACATACATACCAGCCCTTGGAATGCTAGCTTAAGACCCAGCTTGGGGCTGAGTGCTGTAAGCAGAAATGAAAAATTTTAACGGCTCCCCATTAATCTAGCCATCGTTTATCGTTCATGTTATATAGTGGACCGGATCTTTATTTGCCGAGCCGTTAGGTGTTATTAGAAGGCGCAGTCACGAGGTTACCTGTAGATCCACGTGAGTTACATATTGGGCTAGTCCGATTACCGAAGTAGGCAGTCACAACAACTGCTAAAATTTTTCCTGCCGAAACTATAGTTTTTGGTTAACAGCGCTACTCGCGTCGCTGCTGGTGTTGGTAAAGTTTTTCTCGGTATACCATACGCACAGGAGGCTAGTTGTACGGCACAGAATTGTTTATCTACAGCGTATCAGGATATGGTGATAAATCTCTGTGTTGGTTAGAACCTCAGATAGAGCAACGACCAAGATGGGGTGAATTTCAGCATGGAGCAAAGGGGACCCCCAGTCATAATTTCAAGGCCACTGAGAAGTGCCACCTTGCAACTTACCACGCGAGTTTTCTTGAAATAAGCATCGGCAGGCAATATTTGATGTTGAGCTTGGCCCGGTGGGGGCTGTGTGGGTGGGACTGTTTTCAAGGCAGACAAGGTATGGGATCGAGTATAGCGAATAGAGATAGCAGGGACGTGCGCGGACTTTGCGACAGCCCAATGATATGACGGCGAGGGCTAATGCCGAGACTAAACGACATCCCCATCTTCTCCCCTCTGCTAGTTCGGCTTCAGGTAAAGCCGGAAAACCTGATTTACGATATTCTGGCACACTGATATCCCGTAGGCAGGATAAGAACACTTCTCTAACCCCACATGACATCTCAGGTACCCAATAGGTTCCTGGCTTCAACCTCCACACACACAAGGAGGCAAAGATAAGTATCAAGTAAAGTTGGGGGTACCAGTTACGGTTGTAAACGAACCCAACATGGGTATTTATCGGCAATCGTGCCCCGTTTCTGCGCGGGATAATCACGAAGCATAGATTGGTGTTCAAACCTGTTTCGTGTAAGTTTACCACTAGTTGGCCAGTGTATCTTGTATACGGCTGAGATATTACATGTACTTTAGGAGTGAAAATGGACAATGTCGTAGGGATTGGGGAATATATCCAGCTTTTCTTTTTTTTTTTTTTTTTGCAGGCTAGAAGCCACTGTGAATTGTAGCTCGTCATTTGTACAACACTGGCAAGTTGGTAGGTTGAGGTACAATGTCAAATTTGGTCTATCAGTAATTATGGCCTGACTATTATGGTATTCCACTACTTACCGGTTAAGCAGGTCACGACCCCTAGAAGTACATGTTGAGGGTGAAAGTGAAAAACTATCTAATCACCTGATTTGTGCGCCCCTCCCAAGGACTTGATAGTCTGGGGTGCATATGTGGCTTCGGGGATCGATGTCTCGAGACGGAACTACTTAGGTAGTATTCATGCCACATGAGTAAGTTATTGCTTTTGTCAACGCAGACTCATGCAAATTCGGGTTGAAGGGTCTTTGCTGGCGGCTATCGCCCCTTGTGAGAAGTACATACAGATGTATGTACATATGCACTACTGCCGATCGCTTTTTCCGTACGGCGCTCCAGGGCGTCGTTCAAAGAGTTTCTTGATACTTATTCAGTCGGTATCTTAACCAATTAAATTGTTACAAAATCAGGTATACTCGGGTAAACGATGCATCATTCGTCGAGGGAAACATAGTGGATCAGACAAGTCATCAACTGCATGCCCATCTTCACACAATTGGTGATACCCGCGTGTGCGTGTGTGCTTCTGCGTACCGCCCCGGCCCGAGAGGTTCATTGACACCGATCGAGCCCGAGGGGATGGCGGGAAAAGGTATCAATTAACGTGTGGAAACTGGAGGCATTGGCCGGGTAGGAGGTTACACATGCCAATATATAGTATGGTCATACGATCAGAAATAGCAGATTGGCCCATCCATCCCCCCTAGATCCTTTGCTTATTTCTACTGCCCTACACGATAAATTGCAATTAAATGAAATATGGTACAAATAAAAAAACAAAAGCTCTCCCATCTCTGCATGCAAAACTAACTGCATTGCCTAAGTAGGTCCCTCTCTCAATTGGTTGTTTGGATCCCTCCCTCCCCCTTCCCCGCGCCGGGCAGGGAAAAAGAAAAAAATCTTGGGGTTGGCAAACGTTGTCTGCTAGAGATGATCCCCATTTCCAGCAATTCTGCACGCTCAAAATCAATGACCTTGTCATAAGGCTGATTTGGAATCAAACGTGCAGGGGACCACAAAACGTGCATTAGCTTGCTCCATATTTATATTAGCTCTTGGAAACGCGAGAACGACACACGCACGGGCAGTGAGACTCTGGGGTACGGTAAAAAATAAGCGTAGCACGTCCGAGCTCGAGCGAGCGCCGGACAATTGCAAGGAACAGTGGGGTAAGTAACCACAGGTACAGCACACGCAGGATTCATAGGTCCATGCCTGATATTGATGCAAGTACGCAGTTTTGGACACATCTTGGAAATGAAATTCATAGCGAATAGCCCCACCCTACTACGCTAGATCTCCAACCGTCTTCAATAACCAGTGAGCATACTCCGTACTACCATTTCTCAGCCGTAAAATACTACCGATAGAGTACAAGCAAATGCTTAGTACTGCGCAGCACGATCAGATGCATTTTATTATTTGCTTATTCTCTTGCTGTGCATACATAATGTGCGCAATATACAGTACACAAGTAATGGCCCAGTGAACGTCTTTCAGATTCATTCCCTCTACCAATTGAAAAAGCAAGAAGGATTGATAGGTCAATGCAGGTGAACCCGAAAACTTTCTATAGGCCAATACGCTCCTGAGGTGCAGGCAAGGGGGTCAGTCACCTGGTCATACCACATACATGATATTCTTCGTCGGTGTCCCATTCTGGAGGGTCTTACCGATGCCCAACTTTGGACAGTTTGATAGCCTGATCAATACAAAGTTTCATACTTTTAAGGGTCAATTAATATCGACCCCGAGATGAGAAGTGGTCAACTTTAGGTTCATCGCTAAGGATACATATCGACGCTACTAACTTCCGATCTCAAGAAATGCACATGCTGACCCCTTAGCTCTGATGGGAGCCTCAGCTTGTGAGGCTACGATAAGTGGAAGTATGTCGGGGTATGAAATTTCCTCGAAACGCCACTTCCCAATTCGTTATGCAGGGTCAGATTTGGTATCGCAGGCTAAAGTATAGGTGTGTGAGCCTTGGAGATAGGCCCGAATCGATGGCACTTCTAAGCCTCAAGGCTCTGTGAAGATTGTTTCTCTATCGGGGTTGGTGCCGATAAATATACGAGCTGTGCAAGGAGACAATACATATATATGTGAAAATAGGATGAAGGGGCCAGCAGCAGTCGAATCCGGAGTTATAACCATGTAAGTCCGACAACCGAGAAACCTGCATGCCTCCAGACCCCATCCTGGCGCCTGTGTATAGCTGAAGATGACAGTCGCGCGTACTATGCACCTATCCGAGAGTTCTCACCATGTAAAGCAGCGAGATCACCTCGGGGTCAGTTGAGACGCCGGTTTGAAGCACAATAAGTCGTACAGAACGGCGTTTTCCCTCATCCCATGCCCAAGGTCTGAATGAAATTAAACTGACGCAGCAAGGCTACCCCGCCTACAGTGACAAGTAAGGGACAGAGTGCGCAAGGGTGCCGGATGTTGGGGACAATGAGGTGTTTGTACTCCGTGCTCCGCGGTCCGCGGTGTGTACATATATCCCGCCACTTTTTTACCCTATCTGGGGTATCTTTGCAAATTCTCCCTCCATTCAGGTTGACAGAATTGCGCTCTAGGTATGGTCTCGTCCCATGGTCTATGGTGGCGAAAACCTCTGCATTTGAGCTCGTGTGAGCAGGGAAGAAAAAAGCAAGGAAAATGCCAGGAGTCTGGGTCAGTCTCACTGTAGGTAACTACTCCTAGCTTTATGTCGGTGCAACCACGACACGGTTATTGAAATTTGCCCTGGCAAAATCAACAAAATTCCCAAGGTGTCCCCGAGGCCAGGGTAATGGATGCCCAATCTTCCGGGAAGCTTCTAGCCCCATAGCTGGTCTCGACTCAGCGCCTCTACCGATGCATCAGGCTTAGGGCAGCCTCACGGGTTGCAAGCTCGGGAGCTGTCATGCATGAGATTAGCGATCATATCACGCTCAGATATGTGAAGAGCTCCTTCTCTGCTAAGAATAATTATTTATCATGGCATTGTGAGACCAGTTCTTTGTGGATGCCGGTGTCCTTATCTCTCCAGCATTCCTCATCCGGCATTGGCCATGGTGGGCTTGTTGGATTGCGTGCTCCCCCGCTGAATGATGTAGGTACTGTTGAGCGAGTTAAGCCATAGCTCACACTGTCTCGAGCTCCTCCTTGCATCTAGTTGCCGTAATTGTTATGGTTAATTGGACTGGTGGGCTAACTACCCCTCAAATTTAAATGTTATAGCGGGGCAAACGTCAAGGTCGCGGCAGCACGCTGATATGCTTGTTATGGTCACGGAAGGTAAAATGAGAGGAACGTTCTAACGAGCCAAACATAAACCACATTAGAGGGGAAAAAGAAAAGAGAAAATTTCATTAGCAGGTCATTCAGCTAGCTGATCTTTACAACACTTCGTTCAGCGCTAAGGACGGACTTATCGATTGGCTCGGCTCACCCTGGTTACTTAGATTAAGAATGTTTCAAACCCAAAATTTTGTTTACAGGTTTTGTTTCACCTAACCCCAAAATTGCGAAGCCCCTGGCTTACTCACCCAAATGCAAACTTTCAGCTGCAATGGCAAAAGAAGCAAAGCGGGCATTGGAATGGAAGGGCATAGATAGGGCAAAAGAAATATTACATAGTAGTAAAAGCAGCATATAGGTAAGTACTGTGTATTGCCTACGGCTCCCTTCGGGGAATAGATGTATAGACTCCAAAAAAAAAGAAGGGTACTGTGTATTCACCAGGATGCGCTATGCATATGTACGTGCACAATATGCATGCCCACTATTGTCGATGGACATGCATTGCATGGTATAACAAATACGAAAAAGAAGATATGTATATTACCATGTGCAGTTTACATACCTGTACATTGACTTCCCCCCATGGGACAAATTCCAGATAGAGTAAAGATATCCTGAACTTACAAAGGAATCAAGAAAACAATGGCATAGGACTAGGAAAAGAAACATTGTTATCATATATCATGTGGAATCCGGAAGCAACCTAGCTCAATACCCTGCTTTGGGTACATCCGAAGCATGTTCAAAGCGCCCCCCGTGGCGGCACATGGTACCTCGCCTCCTCACACGGCGACCCAAAGAACATTAAACAAACCCCCTACATGCAACTATAGGCATCTATAGCTTAAGCTCCCAATTGAACCCAGGGCCTTGGTGGGCTGTTTGCAGTGCAGTACAAAATTAATATTCCTGGCGAGGGTCCTGCAAATACTAAATGCAGGTGTTCACCATGTGAGTTGGTGGGTTTTCTGGAAGAAATCTGCAGTGGTATCTCACCTCGCAAATGTAAGGGATTTTGCAGCTCCTTTTGTTGAATGATATAGCCCGGATATATTAATGACCTCCTGGGGAGATCCTTTTCCAAGCCCAAGCGATCTATGTAGATACCAGTTACTACCCGTGCAGCGTCCCTTGCTCCCGTTTGCCCCACGTGAGATGAAATCATACAAGCGAACTCTTTCCAGTCTTGGTCACAGGGGGCCTAGGATGGATAACGTTCAATGATTCATTTCGACTATCGAAATTTGAACATGCGCATTGAGAGAAAACCCAGATTGTTGTCGGGTTGATCGACCAGGATTTGTCTCAATGTTCATTTGCTGATTGGTTGGGCAGCCCTTCCGAACCCTGCCATGTCGATATGATCGGCTCCAGGTGGACATTGATCTACATACGATTTGACACCTTTCTGATTGGTCCTGTTACGAGCTTCCGAAGAATACGCCAGATACTTCGAATTGCATAGAAAAACTGCGACCAGTCCCGTATTGAAAATGATGAGGATGATGTGTAAGATTGTCACATCAGTCATTCGGCGGCCTTCTCCATTACGAACCAGGCTGTGCGTACGCAAATAAACAAATACCGTTCGTATTCTGCTTGTGCAGTGAAGGTGTATGTATGGTGAAGAGGTAGGATATGATAATGTACTAGCCAGGGTACACTTAATCAATATGCTTCATGGCAAAATTCCGGCTCTGTAACCAGTTCTACGAGGAGTTGATGCGTTGTTCGTTCAAACAAAGTTTGGCGTTGGAGTTCCAAGTATCCGGATTAGAACACCAGTCTATTTCTAGAAACTGCATAATCTGAACCGGATCCGGTTCTGGATGGGAAAACTTGGTTTGGGATTGCCAAGGGTTACCTATTGTTTACTGGTAGTCCCAAACCGTACAAGGGGCGTTTCTGGCCTTGGAAACCATTCGATGACCCATATACATATCGTATACATCGGTGGTGCTTCGGAACGACCATACTCAGCCTACTTGCAAATTTGTAGTAAACATCAACTAACATGCTGGTGGTAGTCAATTCTCCGCAACTGGCTGACACCACATAATTAGCCATCCCCGATGGCAAGCTTCACGGCTCGAGCGTATCCCGGACAATCTCCCCAATTAGTCTGCTGTATATCCCGTTTTGCCTACAGGAGCAGTGAGGGATGTACCTAGGCATTGATAATGCCCCAGCTAGATAGTTGAGACCTATACCCAGGTTGATACCCAATACCCATGGACAGTACATTAAGGGTAGCAGTTCCTGTAAAGCGGCTCTAAAATCTCGGGATTAATCGTCCTGAAAAGGTGTGGGAATAAAATGCGGGGATTATCTGTTTTGCATGTCAGGGTATTCGTGACATTGCACCTGTCCTAGACTGGATCATCATTTTGCCGCCGAATTCTTACCTGCAGATTTAATACTTTACATAAAGATGGTTCATGCTTCCTGTAAGCTGGCAGAATGGATTATTTTATGTATGTATGTATGATGTCTTTTTGATGCGGGTGGACTCTATTGGGCTGTATGTCTGCGTCATATCACTTGGTTCTCGGTACAGCACATGTTGGTAGGCAAAGTCAATTTTTTGCTAAGGCCCAGACTCCGTCTTGTTAATTTTAGCAGCGGTGAGATCCCAAGACATCCACAAGGGTCCAGATCATGACTAGCAACGGTTGATCAACTAATGAGCATGGGATTCAGGAAAGTTGACCCATGTCATGGTTCGCTCAACCCGCTTGCTAGATAATACAAGCCGGCCAAATCTCGTTCACCATATCGCGATACCGTAGATCATTTCGCAACCTCTGAGGATAATCAGTTGGCCTACCCACCCACCTTACTGTGCGTGGACGGGAAGGTCTAGGCAGGTAGGCTTTTGTTGGATGAACAGGCGAAGACGCAAGATCAATTCCCATCTGTGTGTATGCCCATGAGCCAGTGCATTTCAAAAGGGCTCGTGATGATCTTCGAGGGGTAAGGATGCCTGGGCTGAGAATGCGTCCCTCTGACATGAACCCTAATGTAGTCCGCACGGCGAGGTCTTATATACATGTACCCAGTTAGATGTTCCAGTACTGCCTAGTCACGCTCAGCCCCTGGGCGCAAGAACAAAGGGATGAATCGGGTGGGCAACTGGGCTTAGTAAGTTGTTAGCCAGTCCCTTTACCTAAATCTCTGTCTTTGACTATTTACCTGGAACGAAATGTAATTCATGTATTGCCTACTCCGTATATGTATAGATTCGAGCCTTCGAAACATTGCCGTAATAGGTAATCAAGGGTCAATAATTGGGAAGATAACCATCTCAGATAGGGTTAACATTGGGGGGTATTTCTTCTAAATTCATGATGTATACGAAAGCCTAATGGGGAGGTTAATTGCGACCTCTACTCATGCGCAGACAAGGCTACAATGTCTAGATGTGACTGGTGCAGCGCCGTGTAACGCGTTGGTTAGGTATGAGCTGGCCTGGGGGCTATTATGGTGAATCCAGTCACTGCTTCGAATTCTTAGTCTCAAACCAAGAATTCGCGATCATCAGCCTTGTTGGTTGCTTGATCCAACCAGAAGTTGGTTTGGCTGAATAAAATCTGGTAGGTAGGTTATTCATAGCTGTGGGGCTGTTGGTATTTGCTCGCCCTACTGGAGACTCGCCCTACTGGAGCCTTGGTAGAATAAACAAAAACTTGCATATCTGGAACTTTGCCTTGATTAGTATTCGGCTGTGATATCGGGAAACGTCGACAACTGCAAGCGGATAAGTTGAGCTTCTAGAATGGTAGGCCCTCAGGCTGGGCAGGAGATACCTTTATTCCCCGATCACCTTTTCTTTTCCGTTTGCACGGTTTGCACTCTTCCCCAGCCCAAATCAAGTGGATCGGACATGGGACGGCTTGTGCAATTGTTACCCACATGAGCGGCATGTTAGGGCTTTACATTTGTAGCCTCGCTACAAGGACGGACAAAAAACCGGTGTGGAGACCTCGAATTGAGAGCGCGAGTGAGGAGATCAAGTTTCTATGATCAATGCTCGCCATGGAGCAATCTGCCCCTGATCACGAGAGCGGTATGACCAGTCTGTGCAAAATTAACGTGCTCGATGGCCAATGCAAACAAAGTCCTAATTTGCAGAAAATGCATGTTTAGTCCAGGACTACCTAATTTTCCCATTTCACTGGAGGGCTGAAACTCGAGCTAAATTCCTGATAGTAGATCCTGGTCCCTCTCTACCTAGATCTCTTCAATTGCTGGTCCACGTTCTTACCCAACTGTGCCGCGACCACCAACCAGCCCAATGCCGGGGATTCGTGATATTGATAAAGGCAACCATTCACACATACCGTACCTGAAAAAGATGTCTCCTGTGATTACAAAAGTGGATGATATCGATCTTGTTCTGCCTGCCCCGTGTTCAAGCACTGTGTACTTCTGCTGTCACCTGCGCCGGCGCTATAGCTGGTGTAATAGGTATACGTAGCACTTCGATGTTCCGCTAATAGGTTGCACCTGCAACCTTGTACCTAAGTACCTAGCCTGCTAACACCCTCCCTCCCCCCTCCCCCCTCCCCCTTCCCCTTCCCCTTCCCCTTCCTGAGTCCTTCTGGCATACAGCCAGGGTACTTGGCTAGGTGGTGCAGAACGAGCACTGAGTATGACTCTCGATGCAGGTCTTATATATTATGTGGCCTGGTTGCGTTGTAGAGGCTTTAAAGCGGCGAAGATGTAATACATAATCCATACCTACGACTTACGCCTACGCGCGCTGCACCTTGCGCTCATCTTCCTAGTAACTTACTTCTCACTAAGTACTCAGGCTCAGTGGGTTGGACACACCTCTGTAGGTATGTCGACGTCGAGTCAGGAGCACCACCCACCAGCCACCCACTTCACAGATCGGGTTCTGAGGATGAAAATATGCAAATACGTATTCGAGGCTTGTTTATCCCGAAGCCTAGTTATTCAGTGTTGTGCAAGTAAATATCAAAGGTGGCCATGGAGTCGACAGGACAAGAAAGAAAAAAAAAGCAAGCCGCGAGCGCAGGTGCAAAAAATGTGGAGATCCATCCGAGCATGTTTCCTCTCCTCCGCCCATTAACCCATTTGCTCGCGGCCGCTGCGCCATCGGTCGTGTCCCTGTAGAAACTTTTTCGACCTGAAGGAACACTGGCCTGACACTGGCCCGACGTTGGGGGCTTCTCGTTGAGCTGTCAATCTTTAGCTTACTTACCCTGCCATCCCTCCATCCCACGAGTTCCAAGCCGGCCTTACCCTACATAAACATGCTGCAATACCACAATACATACCATGGCCAGCTACAGTACTTACTGTCCACCGCACACCCATTACCACCACCACTACCACCTACCACCTACCACCACCACCGC
>Ga0307514_10003894_pt1 | contig 13969 bp, 20 predicted proteins | sample 16_EM_MG_FD_203088 | JGI IMG/M metagenome (GOLD analysis project Ga0307514, IMG submission 203088) | Populus trichocarpa ectomycorrhiza microbial communities from riparian zone in the Pacific Northwest, United States - 16_EM | ecosystem: Host-associated > Plants > Roots > Unclassified | place... | reverse complement strand
AATTCATTCAAAACGGGAAAGCCTAGAATTATGTCAGTCCTGTCAACCGCCCCATCTAAGATGCGGTTGTCTGTATTTGAGAGGGAAACATCGCCCACAGAAAAGAAGCCGTACATACAAGCGGCACGGTCATGTACGTCAGAACATAAATTCTTCGAGGAGTGGAAAGAATGAAAGGAAACACCGCTGCGAAGAGTGGTATGAGGTGACTACATATGAAGTCAAGTGAGGTCGCACCTGTACCCAGACTCGCTGTTGCCGATCTAGACAAGAGTATAACAACATGGCCAAAGAGGATATGACGAACTCACATTAATGTCATGCTAACCATTAGTACTTGTTTTGGCAAAATATCGTTAGCAAGGGTTAGGATAGCCGGAAAGATTCGTCCGTAGAAAACGCCGATCACGCTAATTGCAACAGTATTCTGAATGTCAGATTATCAATCCCAGAACTAAAAGTTTGAATACGACGAAATTTGATAACAAGTTGTTCGATGGGCCTACCTCTGGGGAGATAGCAATTAGTACAACAGATAAACCTGCAGTTGAAAAGGGCGAAACTTACAGGAGCCCTCCTATCGTCAATTTGCGCCCTCTATACGAAAGCTTTTAAAGGTGTGAGTTTGCAAACATTCGAATTAAACTGTAAGGCAAAACGTACTTTGGTGTAGAATGACCCCAAATTAAACGTCCAACGGTGATTCCAGCCCAGAAACCCGAGGTCACATAGCCAGCAGACTTTGGATTAGCAGCCTATCATGAATTAATCAAGCATGTCAGACCAGGTCAGACCGCCAATATTGTCCTGAGCTCCAAACATACCCTTTCATACAGGAGATAAGAAGCCATCTACAAAACAGTCATAGTCAGGAACCAGATTGGTCATAAGACTCATGAATGCCTGCGTCACCATTTCACTGTGAAGAAAATTATATCCGTGAGCGTATGGTAGCACTTTGAGGGATGACCGCACCAGGCACAATAAATAAAAGCGAACAGACAAAGGGCCATAGATAGGGTTTAGATAAGGCCATTCGAAAAACTTAAAGAGAACTCTAAGGTTTAAACGACGACGCACTGTTATTATTCCTCTGGGTCTCCTTGACTGTTGAAATAGACTTCCGAACTTCGTAAGTCGAAGAACTTAGGTCAAGACAATTTGTCCATACCACGACAGTAGCAAGTGCAACCTTCCGATCTCTGAGAAACTCTCGTTTAGTCGGACGGAAGGTTGTTACCAGAAAAGCTATGTCAAGACCAGATAGGATGAGAAACGAGGTAAAATCAGGGCACTCCTCTTGCGAGGGCCACCTGACATATCAAGGGTGACGAAAAGCCTCCGAAACCTTGAAGACGATTTAGACCTGACATAAGTAGAGTTGGTGTGACATTTCGGGACATACTCCAAAATCCAAAAGCAAATCCAAACGATTGACGATATCCAGTTGCAAAGTATTGGTTGAGGGACGCTGTCCAGTGATGTAATAGCAGTTTAAATTTGAGAAAATAATGCTCTACCTGTAAGAATAGCTCTGGAAGATGCTGCGAGTACATATGCCGAGAAACAAGTCCAGAATCCACTTCTTGAACCCATCATGATGAAAAAAAATCGCATGCATGATACTTGACAGCAGAACAACGAGAAGCTTTGCTCGACTAGGAGAATTGGCACTTTCCGTTAGAGAAAGTTTTGTAATTGGTTTTTGGAATCCAAGACCGGTTGGCTTCAGATACATCAAAATGACAAATTGGACGGCTAGAGTCCCGAGCGCAAAACTAGAATACGTGAGTCTCTGCAAGGCCGAATGATAAAACTTATACCCAATCGTGTTCCCTGCAAAAAGCAACGATGACATCGTGAAGTTGAGGTTGTATGTCACCATGAGGTCTGAACCAGTCTCAGTTACGGAATTAAACACAGAAGACATTAACACACGAGGCAAGATAGTCCCTGTTACTGAAGCAAAGCGAAAGGCATAATCAGATGCAATAACGGTGCATGTGAGAGTACTAACCACCATCACCCCAGCCGCAAAGAAAATAGACAAAGAAGCCGCTAGCCAACCGCCATTGTATTCTCTCCATATTCGTCACGACTGAGTGGGCATCACCAGGAACTGATAAATTCTCTTGGTCACCGCAAGCACTGGTAGGAGACGAACTACACGGAAGCGAAGGCACAGTGTTATAGGTATTAGAGTCAATTTCAAGGGGAAAATGACGGGGTATAAAGATTTCAGGAACATGATCGCCGTATCGGGCAGCTGGGCGTGTGCTAATGCAGATAGCGTCGGAATCGTAACATTGAACGAAAGAAGCACTCCTTTGTCATGATCGGCGTCATCAGCCAGAGCGCTTCCTTCAAGGCAAGAACGTGCAGCAGAAAAAAGTCGTGCAGAATTGGTTGGGCCGATAGAGCTTCGTCGACCACGAAGACCAGTCTGGCAAGACTCAAGAGCTATAGGCTGTAGGAGAAGGGACATGGTGACAAAAGTACCGCTTCGAGAGCTTCCTTAAATAAAGCAGCAAATGCCGAATTTCCTGAAAGTGCCACCACCTGGAAATATTCATAAAAAATTCGTGGGTCCTGCGTTGTCTTTTGGGAAGGTGTGGTCCAGTAAGTCGGTCAAGACCGTCTTATGATGGAAACATTTCAGATCGAAATTCCGAGAACTGGGAGTAATAAAGGCCACAGAGCAAGAGTTCATTGGTGCAAAATGGGATGAAAATCAGTCCTTTTTTATATCCGGTATGGCATTTCTTGTGAACGTTGCACCCGTCAGTAAGGAGAGAACTTCCGTTGACTACGTAAAATCAACTCTCATGACCTGACTAAAAGTATGAAATACCTTACAAGTCTCTCAGAGAGTTGGTGTTTCTGATCGTCCTCCCAGAATTATGAAATTCAAAATGGACACCCCGTAGAGGTTTCGGACCTTGACTGTATTTTCTAAAACTTGTTGACAGTTGTACTCTTTAGTCCGGCGTTCAAATGTAGAGACCGGTAACCGAGCGGGCCGCACCGAACTCTCCTAAATTTTGGCTGTTACACGTCGAAGAAATTGGTAAACATAAGAGTACTGCAAAGCGTTTTTCAATGGAGCGGAATAATGGCAAGACATGCTTTCGCTACTTATATCAATTCTAACACGGATCATACAGTCACGGTGATTACTTACATCACACTGGTCGTTGCCTCTCTTTCCCTGGGGTTTTGGACAGGCCAAAGGGCCAATCGTCGGACCGAAAATCCTACTTCTTCTAAGCCGCCGGCATCGAATCGCGATCCTAGAGAATCCATTGTAGACAATGGTGATAGCGAAGATTCGAGTGAATCTAATGATGGGGATGTCTCCGCCCTCAAGTTAGATTCAGGTGAAGATTGCAAGATGGTAAGTAGCATTGTCTCTATAATGAAAACAATATTTTGATACAGTGGATTTTTGCCCTAGGTTTTTGTTGTGAGGACCGACTTGGGAATGTCATCAGGAAAGATGGCGGCCCAGTTAGTTGTTTTGATTGTGTTGACGGAATCCAGATTTGACTTCCGGCAGATGCTCGTGAGCCCTTTTTGGTTTTGTTTTCAGGTTGCAAAGACAATTTGTACAGGCATGCCGCATTAGCATGTTATAAAACATTGTTGTCCCAAAACCCTGTTGTAAGTTCTCTCAAAAGTTTCTAATTTCCGCGTCGAAATGTATTTTCATCTTTAGATGCTAAGGCATTGGGAACGTGCAGGGCATGTCCATCACATCTTGTGATATTTTGTCGCTAATGTCTGACTCTCAGGCAAACAAAAGTTGCTCTTCAGTGTGGAAGTGAAGACGAATTACTTCTCATGGAAGCTCAGGCGCAAAGCCTGAAACTCTGTGCAAGGTCCATACAGGATGCGTATGTCCATGGGTATGACAAACGCAAGATGATGCTGACCATCTAAATAACTGCAGTGGGCGAACTCAAATCGCCGCTGGTTCGAGAACTGTTCTTGGAATTACAGGCATGTCTGATTGCTATCTTAACTCGATTAATTTCCCGTAACTTGCTTCCAAGGACCAACTCGACTTGTAAATCAAATAACTGGGTGTTTGCGTCTGCTCTGAATTCCTTGATATTGTTCATTGAATAAAATGCGTTATTGTTATATAATTTTATAGTATGTTTGAGAATGTGACAAGGCCTGAATTTGATGGCGAACTCTGGGAAAGTTGCTACTGCTCCGTCCGACCAGTCACTACATATCTAAGATACATTTTCACTGTCCTTTCTCGCAACCGCTCGCGCAGACATTCCTTTACCCTTGAACGCAGGCTCGTCCTATCCACTTGGCCAGTTATGTCGGCCTACACATATCAAACTGATACCCGACCCCAAGCACCGTCGACACCCCAGGACGACGTCAAGGCTTCCTTTGACGATTTGGTCGATCCTTACACATCCCCCTTCGCTCCCAACTCACGGCACCAGACATTCATGCTTGGTACGCCTCTCAAGCAACAACCACCATCACACCAAAGAGAACCTTCGGTTCCTCTGTCAACCAAAGCGTATTCATTAAAACAGTCAGACGACACGCATGAGACCTCATACAACTATCCACCCACACTCCCGCAGAAGGAGGTCGTTGAAACTCAGAGTACTTGGAAACGGGTGTGTACTTTACTCTCAATACTTCACATTGACCAATATTATTGCATTGCGCAGCTTGTTCCTGAATCGATACCTTGTCGTCTTTACCTCGCGACTGTCCTCTTGGAGACAGCCATAGATCTCGCCATTGAGGGTGAATTATACTCGAGAGTGAGGGAAAAAATTAAAGAAGATCAAGCAATATTGCACAATACAAACATTGCTACTTCCCGAATGCCTGTCTACTTGAGTGTTTTCGCACTTGCCCAGTAAGCATTCAAAGAATTTTCCGTATCATCATTTTTGAGACGTTCCATCCAGCGTCTTCCAGTTTATCATGGCTCTTGATGCCGTCTACGCTCGTAATACCCTCCAGTTCCTCTTCCTAACGTGAGCCGAGTTTTTCTTGAATTATACTTCTTATCTCACTGGAACTCTTTTCAACTGTCAGTATGCTGAACGGAGTCTTTCTCCTATACGCAGTTTTTCAAATAAATGAAATTCAGCTGACAATGGCAAATGCCAGCAGTAGTTCAACTATCCCTATCAATGTCCTTACCAGCACCATTCCCATCGTCATTGCTGTTGCCGAAATCGCTTACATCGCCTTAGGTTGGAAAATTTACCATGAATTCGGGTGGAAGGTATATAAATTTTTAGGTGCCGACAGAAGAATCAAGAAATTGTACGCCACCTACCAGTTCTACGAATGTCTGGTCAAGTTTGATCTCTTTTTCTGGGCTGGCTTCTCTGTACAATTTATCATGCTCGTTCTCCGAGATACGCAGGTGGAATACTACATTACTTGTGCTGCCTTGCCATTCTCTATTCTGCTACTTGTGGAAGGGCATCTTGCAGCCCGATACGAGCATAGGTGGATGATGGCCACATTCATGTTGGGTTGTGTGGGAGCAATGGTTTATTTTGTTTACAAAGTGAATTCCCTTTTGTTTCTTTGTTTTTTCGCGTGTCTGACTTGGTGGTTTCTCATTAAGCTTGTGCAAGTGCTTCTGCACAGAACAGAAGATCCGTACGTTCAAATATGGAAAACCCTGACGGTATTCTGTATGTCATGTGCTTTCAAAAAGAACCTACAGTCGCTGACTTTGCTGTAGCTATTATTTCCATCGTATTCCTTTGTGCCACATTTGCGTATTCTGTAATCGTATTACGAAACTTCGGAAAAGGTCTCAAGCCAGCGTGTGCGTACTCCTCTTCTGGAAGACCCGATGATTCATTCATGTTTTTATTAGTGGAACGCAAAGCTCTTGAAAGGAACAATCATCGGCGTGCGGCTAGTACGCACTTGAACCGCATGAGCATCGAATGATTTGTCAAACTCCTTGCGACAACCATACGGCAACCTCTACCGTTGTACAGATACTGAAAACCGCATGCCTCACCCGATCAACCTACATTACACAAAGACGGAGAATGGACGTTCATATACTATAGTGCATCTCATATCAACCTTCTTGTTTCTTCCATTCACGAATTTCTAATTTCTCTCTCCTAACAATTTTCGACTTCCACACGCTCTTTCATAACTATGCATTTTTTGGTAGTTGTTGGTACATGGTAGAACCAGATGTACCCTTTCCTTTCCTTTAGTTCCTTCTCTTTTCGTGATATAGACTGTATGATATACATGTTCTGGTTTTGGAGTAAAGCCAATGTCCCATTTGGTAAGTGGAAGTCGCGTGAAAAGCCAAACTTTGAACGTACGTGTCACTAGGAAAGTGCATCCTGGTAGATGCAACTCTGAAATTAACGAGTTTTCTGTTCTCGGATTCTTATACAAATGTCACAACGGTTAGCGCATCTATTGGTTGTCTTCAGCTTGCTGAATGCCCAGTGCAGATTACGAACATCGCCTTCACTCCGTGACCGCTCGGCACTACTCAACCACTCACCAACCTCAGGAAGATCCTCTCCCTTCAGAGGGCACACACCTGCCAACGGCTCTTCATATCCGAACCAGTATTCAACAAACCAGCAACCACAGTTGGGTACACGCTATGCCGATGACCTTGAAAGTCAGAATGACGAGATGCTGGAGGGCCTGAGTGCCAAAGTAAAGCTGTTGAAAGATGTACGCGCGAGTTTTGAGTGGATAATTACTTGCAAATCCGTTTAAAAGAAACTTGTTATTTCTTTTTCTTTTCTTTTCAGATTTCCGTTGGCATTGGAAACGAAGTTCGAGAATCAGCTGTTCAGTTGAGCCAAATGGTACGCTTTGTCCTCCAATGCTTTTCATCATCATTCCTGAAACGAATAGAACGACGCGTTCGCAGAAACGGGTGGCATCCTCGCAGGCACTCTCCGACGGATGAACAACATGGCCGCACGACAGGGTTGTCGCTGGTTATGGTACATCGTTTTTCTTGTCATCGTTTTCTGGTTTTTCATAGTCGTCTGGTGGCTTCGACGGTGAATCAATACCCTTGTCTATGGCTCTTCTCTGTTGGTATTTTTTTTTGCGGACACCGGAGTTTACGTCAAACGTTATGTCCCTACAGTCTTGCCGGATGGAAGTTGTCCTCAGAACATCTGTTTTCTATTCTGGAAAAAAGACTTTGATCAACAGTACAGCAACCATGTAAGTCGGAAAGATAATATTTGAGATTTAATTTGCCTTAGAGCCCGACACTTTCGAACCAAGAAAATCGAATAATATAATTATAAGCGAATAATCTAAATTCAAACCGCAAAAAGTTGGCAATGTGGGGGTAAAATCAATGGCCTATTCATACCGACCACCTCGCAGTTGAGCATGGCCAATTTCCCAAATCATTCGTCGCCGTAGATACGCCATATTCTCTTGCGAGAAAGCGAATTCTTCTTCGCCTCTTGAGAGAGCTTCGAGGAAGTGGCAAGTGAAAACGCCACAGTCAGAGCCATTGCTCTGATGAGGTGTGACCTGTACAGGAAAAGAAAATCAGAAATGTCATAAGGAAGACGCAAACAACTCGAAGTTTACATCTGGTGCCCAGTTCTCCCAACCAGTGAAGTCAAAGGGCTTCTTTTTCTTGTTCATGTGCTCTGCATTAAGGTATACCCTTGACCGCTGCACAGGAAATATAAATCAAGAGTACAACAGTAAAGAAGACGACAAACATTGAAAATGGACTCTTTGGCCATTCCCATGCTATCATACGACTCGATACGCTTCCGACGGAAGTTGATTGCTGCGGCAGTCCAATGGGCATTGCTATGGTTAACTGGGATGAGAATAACATCTTTCGAGAAAATGTCGACCTGTCAAGGACATCAATTAGACGCGCAAATAAGTTCTTTGAGTAGACCGACCTTCTTGGTCCACTTTGCTAATCTGCCCTGTTCATATCCCTCCTTGCTTAGCTTGGTCCAGAAGAAAGTGCTGAAATAATAAACATTCAACAACCCCGTCGTAATTCCCTTGCAATTGACTTGTACAGAATCCCCCCGGCAAGCCTCCGACCTCGCTAGTATCATGGCTCCATAGAAGTTGATGAGCTCGTCATTTAACCACTCGCCAGGCATCAACCTTCGAATGTCCACGTCTGACACCTGTTCCCGAGCAAACTTGGCTATAACACCGGACTTGGAGAGAATAGCGTCGACATCTTCGTCATCTTTCTGTGGAAGAGTCTCCGGGAGAGGGGGACGAAGGAGTCGTTCAATATTTTTGTCCTTTTCGCGCCGAGCAATCTGTAGTTGGTCGTATGACGGGTGAAAAGGTTTAGGCGGCTTAGGACCATTAAATGTTTTGTGAGCATTGGCTATGGCACGCTTCAAGGACCGTTTAGTTAAAGCGTCTGAACTTTCCTGTGAGTATGAATAAGAGATATTTCTGAGCTGAGTCGTGAAAATCCCTTACAACAGGAGGGTGTTTGACTATCTTCGTGTGAATTGGCAGTTCTGTAAGAGGAGAATGAATAACTCTTTCCCAGGAAAACAAGTTTGAAGCAGAGAGACCTGGTAGATTAGAAGCACGCTCCAAATCAAGCAAAAGTTGTCGTTTCTTCAAGAATTCTGTGTCAAATGTAATCAGTACTAAATCTACGGCCATGTATAGTTGCCAAACCTTCGCGATCACTTTCCTTGCTTTGCTGGTATGTCCTTATTTTCATTTCTTCTCGTAAGTCCCGTCGGCGTTTTCTCACGTCACTTTTATGCTGCCGCCATTGCTCATATATGACACCACAGTGAAGCTCACAAAGTAGGACACACCTTTCGTTCGTGTACATGTTTCCGGTTGTTGAGTCGGAATTCATGCCTCTGAGAATTTCTCGCAGAACGAGAACCAGATCTTTGAGATGACCGCGATGACCGTTTGGTTGCTTTCAACTCCAAGTTTTGCATCTCTGGGAGGACATTGTCAAATGCCATTGTTACTTTGCTGGAATTTGAAGGAGGTTGATTGGGAGAGCACGCAGGGGAGGTAGAGGTGGAGATTCTACGACGTGCTTTTGGCGTTGACTGAACAGATATGCGAGCCGAATCGCGGGGAGCACCACGATTGAGGACATTGAGTGAACTTGAACTGGAAGGCGTACGTGAAAAAGAATTCTTCGGGGGTTTGACACCGCTTCTTCCCACCGCAAAATCCTGAAAAGAAGTCTTCCCAGGATAACTGAATGACTTATGTACAATCGTCCTTGATATAAAGTCGTCTTGGGATGTATCACTATCGCTCAAGACGACCTTCACATCTGAGTTCGGAGTCCGACGAGGAGTCGACACGGGCCGTGAAGATGCTGAAGATACGGATATCACTTCGTCTTGGACGTTGTTTTCATGCAGATTAAACATTGTTCTTGGCACTGAGAAGCGAGATACGTTCAAGTCGCATTGGTGGATAAACCGTTACTCACTTGGGATATAATCCAGCACACTATTAAGAAGCCTCTCGGGTATAGAGTAAATTCTTTCCTTTTTCACATACGCGTCGTGTCCGTTGAGCGCACCACGTCGTTGTTTAGAGTTACGATGTAACGATGCCTCCGCTGGACGTTTCCGTGCATTCATCGAAGAACGAAATAACTTTCAATACAAGTTGTCCAAGATTCGTGTAACAAGTATAATATACAGAACGAAGTAGACGGAGGGTGGCAGTTCAGCGAAGATGAGAAGCGAATGGTCGTGAGTCGTGACAGCCGTTCTCGAATGTCACCAAGTCGTTAAATTCTCTATATAACACTAATAGATTACTACCTATCATATACGCTTCCTTGGCTCAGTTGGTTAGAGCGCAGGTCTCATACGAAAGTGTGAGTGACGAAAAGTCACGAAATCCTGAGGTCATGAGTTCGAACCTCATAGGGAGCAACTTTTTATTTCCATTTTATTTATTATCTTATTTAACGCCGCACCGATTAGCGTGGCCCTTATCTGCTGTTCGAGATTGCAGCAAAGCATTTACGAGACTCATCATGTAGAACAGGTGTTATAACACGAGGATTGTTCAAATTGCGTGATACATAAGACAAGCAGGCAGTCTGGAGTGTGCTAAATGGTGGTACGGAACGAGGTTATTTTTGGCAATATATTTCCTCAGCTCCGATGACCTTGCCCTATAAAACCCCCTTGTCGCTTGTCCCATCGCATCACTCCTCTTTCCCTTCCTTATCCAAGCTCTTTGCTTCAGACCTCGCCTTCTAAACTGTTTATCTTTTGAGTGCTTGCTTTACCTCACCTTGAATAGCCACTACAGACACCGTCACCATGGGCATGAGTTATCGCCGATACCTCAGTGGTGAGCGCATCTATGGATGCTCGACTTGTAAAACCCACCTAGCAACTATTCATACGATGATGTCCCGAGTAAGTCTACTATACCATAATGTCCCAACATTCACTTCTCAACAGCATGAGACTGACCCCGCTCGTATGACCACAGGCATTCAACGGTCAGCATGGGAGAGCCTATCTCTTTGATGGGGTGTGAGTTCTATTGCATTTATCACACCACGCCCGTATCTAACTTCAAGTTGGATGTAGCGTCAATGTCATCGAGGGAGAACCCGATGATCGCCCCATGACTACTGGTAATCACACGGTTCGAGACATTTATTGCGTCAAATGCGGAACCACATTAGGATGGAAATACGTGAGTGCGCCACCAAAAACCCATGCTTATGGCTCACATCTTTATACACAGGATAAGGCTTTCGAACCGTCCCAGAAGTACAAGGAAGGCAAATACATTCTCGAGCGGAATCTGCTGGTGGATGTGCAGTAGCTATTGTGCACCGGCCTGACCCGCAGAGCGTGTTGGTCTCACTCCTCTTATCGGCGACACACTCCGGGCCATCAAGAGATATACCATTTACACATTCCTTCAGCCTACTGAAATACATCTCCGACACACTTCGGACCCTGGACCCTCACCCACGCGGCAATTCTCATCCCCTCTCGATTTGTATAATATGACAAATACGAAGAATGAGCGAGCACAAGAAAGTTACTCGAACTGCTGCAACAACCTAACTGTACTTTTACCGGTCAAATCCACCACTCCTCTTTCTCGCACCGCCAATCCAAAGGACTTTTAAAAACTGTGCGGCTGTTAATTTCTGTCTCTTCTTTCCTTTTCTTACCTATCTTGTGCAGTTCTGAAGGAATACAGTCGACTTTGTACATCATGACCCATTTCATTGGCCTTGCACTTCTGTTGAGCACATCACATTTTTCGAGATATTTGTAGAACATTCCACGCCTTGCTCCAGCTGTATGGATTCACTCAACAGGGTATAGGTTTTATCTTTTGGTGGTTATCATGGCATCCGATGTGACTCTTATCTGTCATTCCTCGTTTCATCTGATCAATACCGTCATTTATTCTTGGCTCACCTCTTTAATCAGCAGTGAAAATTTATCACCATATCCTTGCCGTCTTAGGTTCGTTTCTGTATTCGAATTATCGTTATCTAGATGCTTCCCTTGATTCAGCAATCTTAAAGGTTGTATATATTGAATTGGATTTCTCTAGTGAATCTTATTGCCTCAAGAGAAAAGTGTGAAAGGGCCACAAGTCCATGGTCATGATGTCAGTAATTACACAGATTCGCGCCAGAACTAAGTTTTCGGGCCATTGGGCATGCAACCTAGAACCCTAAACTTTTGTCTCTCTTAAGTCCGCTTGTTTACAGACTCGGGAAGGGTAACGGTAATATTGAAAAGTTCTCACTTGGAGGTTAGGGAAAATGGAAAGATTGAGGGCATAAAGATGTTCCCATTCTGAGGCGATATGCATTGAATCGTCTAACTGCTCCTCATTTTCCCGCTGGTCAAGGGCATACGGCGCGGCACGACCCGTCAGGCAAGGACCGTACGGCCTACTCGCAGACACCTGATTTTGGCCAGCTCAGCGATCAGGCAAAGGCTCGGAACTTTGTTATCCAACGTACGATGATCGCATGATGTATCGGAGCCCAAGAGAGTAGTAGCGACCGTCAAAAAACCTTACATAGAAAGGGAATGGCAAGACCAGCATTCCTCACCGTGTAAATAGTAGGCGAACAAGCACGCGCTCATCGTTACCGACAAACGTTGGTTTGATTCTATAAGCGGTTCACTTCCTATAAAGGAAATGCCCCACCCCAAGTTTTGTAATGAGGATACTCCTTCTCCCCAACCAATCAATCCCCACGTAAGACCGCATATATATTCTCCTGCGACTTTGGTTGCTTACATTCTTATACCCTTCTTTTATTTCACGAGTGAGTGCTGTTCGTTGTATCATACCACACCAACCATTTCATGCGTTTTCTTTTGACAAACAGTGACGATGACTCTCGCGTTGTTGTCCCGTCCAGCTGTACCTTCTCCTCTATCCGACTCGGCGCAAGGTGTTCCTCCAGCCCAAAGGTCAGCATCGAGACAGACACCTTCGTTCCCGACTTCACGCGCGTTGCGACCATTTCCCACCATTTCGCATCTTGTACAACATTCCAAGTCAGGACAACGTACAGTACCAACACCCGTAAAACTTATCGAGCCTCCAAAAAACTTTAAAACCACCTTCGTGCTCGATTTGACTCAGGCCGAGTTCAGCAGGCAGGAGTAGACGCCGTCACGACTTTCCATTACTCCACCCCTTTACGGCCCCTTTTCGCCGCTTCTTCGCGCACCACTCTGTTCCAATTTCCGACATACCAGTGTTATCGCATACCCAGGTTGTAATGAGATACTTTTTTTTCGTAACACTATTTTCACCTTGTTCAAGTCCTAGCTTGTACAACTAGATTCTGTACGATATTCTCATTCTCTTATTACTTTATAATGCTTTCCGTTGTTTAGTTTTCTATTCTTCGTCTGCACAAGTTGCAAAGGGTAGATAGGCACTTGGTAGCCTTCGGCGTGTTGTCTTGTGTATCCAGCTACGGCTGTTCAAAATCGTTCGTTTGTTCCTCGAACTGTCCATTTAAACTCCACACTGCCGAACAAAGAGCGTCTAAATTCGAGGACATATCTGAATTGGAAAGTTGCGGCGCACGATCATGCGGCGGCAATTCCCGCGTCTTCGATCAAATTTCTATTATATTATTCGGGCTTTAACTATTATATGTATGGACTATGAATACCAAAGTAAAACTGCCTGATAGCTTAACTGGTGCAACGATTACTTACTTTGTGTCTGGGTTGGCAGACCAAAAAAATTGGGGTTGCAGAATATTAATCTTTCAAGGTGTGTACAATGTATGTAAATAATTTATTTGAAACATATGAATTTTTCTATCTATGATGGTCACAAAAAAATACCTCAAATGTATAATTTTCTAACTATATTGATTGGAAAAAACACCATCTGGAATGGTGTTTTTTCAGCCTTTAGAGAGGGTGGAAATTCCACTTCTCAGGGGTTGTGAATCTTTAATATATCAGCACAAATTACACCTCTACCCAACCTTAAAGAGTGTTTTTTCCCTGAATCAATTCACCACAAATGGTTGAAATTTAATTGAAAACCATTGTAAATCACATCTATTTCTGATGGAATCAGGGTTTGTTTTTTCCCATCCTTTGGGTCCCTCAGTATAAAAAAACACACAGGGATGGGCATGACTGTTGTTGTATGCATCACTTATGGTGGTTAGGGAATGTCACAGGCAACCCTGGGGTTTTCCAGGGCAACCCGTACCCGTACCCGTCGAAACCCGTACCCGCCACCACAGGTACGGGTTTTGACGGGTACGGGCTATGGGTTTGTCAAAACCCGTGGGAACCTGCATAAACATATATTAAATACATTATTAGATACATTACTATATACAAAATATTATTATTATATACAACAATGAGGGAAGGGGATCCCTCATTGTGTCGAAAATAAAAAGAACAGCACAACAAGGAGGTGA
>Ga0307514_10003893_pt1 | contig 13971 bp, 17 predicted proteins | sample 16_EM_MG_FD_203088 | JGI IMG/M metagenome (GOLD analysis project Ga0307514, IMG submission 203088) | Populus trichocarpa ectomycorrhiza microbial communities from riparian zone in the Pacific Northwest, United States - 16_EM | ecosystem: Host-associated > Plants > Roots > Unclassified | place... | reverse complement strand
CCTTTGAGGAGCAGTTCCGGTGTTCACGGCTATATTTTTGTCCAGCAAAGCATATCAAGTCTTATCAGACCCTGTTAGTGGTTCATGCGCATCTGCCTAGACTGGAAAAGCTGAGCTTCCACTTGTCTCCTAGAATCTACGCGCTGTATATGACAAGAATGGAAAATCTATGGTATGTCTGTCGAGGATCGCGCACCCCCTCAACTCCGATCTGACCCCGGGGTCGTGGATAGGCAGACAAGGAGGGTAATATAACAATGGAAGACGCTGCAGGATTTTTCGCCAATGTATTCGGAGGAGAGAGGTTTATGGCCTACGTGAGTTGATTCCCGTCGTGGTCCGGTTCGGCATGTCTAATATTTCGTTCAGATAGGAGAAATCTCGTTGATGAAGGAGATGACCTCAGTCGCCACAACGATGATGACGGAAGAGGAAAAGGCCGAGGTGGAGAAGCAAATGAACGCTGGAAACCCCAACGGCACGCCCCCAGGTATCATCACACCTACCGCACACAATGAGGCAGAGTCGAGACCCACAACGTCCGCGAATGGCCCCTCTGGTTCTGGTGAGAAATACCCGCCCGAAGGAGGCGAGGTCGCATCCTCCGAGCATCACAGATCCGATAAGAAACGATCAAAACTCACCCCCGAACAGAGGAAGAAGTTGGAAGAGATGGAGGCGCAGAGGAAGAAAGCTATGGAGGACAGAGTTGAAACCCTGAAGAAACAGCTAATCGAGAGGCTACGACCGTTCGTCGATGCCAAACGTCCTGGGGAAAGGGACGACCCTGAGACTCTGACGTTCGAAGACAAGATGAGGAGGGAGGCTGAGGACATGAAGCTCGAGAGTTTCGGCGTCGAGGTCTGTTTCTCATTAACACGCACGATAAATCTTCTAATGAGCGCTCATTTCGTAGCTCCTGCATACCATTGGATCGGTATATATGATGAAAGCCACCTCGTTCCTAAAGTCGAAGAAATTCCTCGGCATGTGAGTTCGGCAGTTTTGTGGTGCGAGTCGGTTCGTTAATTTCATTCCCCAGCCCCGGATTCTTTTCGCGTCTGAAGGAAAAGGGAGCTCTCGCTAAGGACGCGTGGGGTGTGATTGGCAGCGCGTATGTATTGATTAAACCTCCTGATATCCTTGCCAACCTCTGATCAACCAATCCATCAGGCTTGGCGTCCAATCCATGATGCAGGAGATGGAGCGGCTCCAGGCTCGGGGTGAAATACCAGAGGAAGAGCTGAAAGCGCTCGAGGAAGATGTGACTGGCAGGGTATGTACATTAACCGTGGATCAGTCCCCTCTCCCTTTTGACTCACTCCCGTGATTAGATCATGTTGGCGTCCTGGAGAGGGACTCGCTTCGAATGTGTGCAAGTTCTGCGAGAGGTTTGCGACCAGGTTTTGAAGGATGGTGATGTTCCAGACACCGTTCTCGCTAACCGTGCGAAGGTACCATATTTTACCTCACCTTCGGGGCGCCTCTCACCAGCGTTCCATGGACATGTTTAGGGTTTACTTGTGCTTGGCGCTATCTTCAAGAAGACACAGCCAGATGAAACCGATGGCGAGCGACGAGAGTTAGAACGAATGGTCGCCGAAGCCGCTTCTGGAAAGTCTAAACACCAGAAGATGAAGGCTCAGACCAAAGTTTCTCACCAGAAGAGGAGCAACGAAAGGGTTGGATCGCCTCAGAACCAAACACCCCCGGAAGAACCCAAGGATTCCTGAGTGGTGCCCATAGTCTGTACATGCTCCCTTAATTCCTCATTGCCTGCCCCCCTCTTGAGATGGAGGTAATCTAATCATAGCGTGAGTTGAGTCGCGTTTTTCACGAGCCGATGGCGAGGTTATTGATGTGCGATGGCCCTTCCCCTCTCAGTTCTTGGAATAATAGGATATGCTATAATTTTTTTTTCGTTTTTCCATGCTCTTCTCCGTTACGTCTCTCAGCGGACTGCTACTTCACGACAGACTCAGACATACGATTTTTTTTTGGCTTCTTCTCCCATTCTCAACTGATCAATTGCGCGGATGTTATGTTAGTGTGTAGCCGATCTTACATCGTTGGGTCGGCCTACAACAAGTACTGAACGAATGCCTTATACCCGCTTGCGGAAGGCCTTCTTAACCTGCGGCAAAGGGATGTGTCAATGCGGTTGTAAACAGACAACGATACAGGAGGCGCTCACTTCCTCGAACAATCCGTCATCCATCATCACTTGAACGGCGGTCAGTGCAAGTGCTTTGGTTACGATCATTGTTGCTTCGTGAGCTTCTTCTGTTCGGGCGGATTGGGTGAACAGTTTGGTGTGATTTCCGCCGCCGGGTTTAGTTGGAATACCTGAGAAGGCTGTTCAGCAAGCGGCTCAAGGGGTGGGCTTGGAAGGGCTCGTACCATATGCGGGGTGGAGCGCGGGCAGTTCTTGACATACGGCGAAGACGGAAGGTTATTGATGTGTATTGTATTTTGAGGGTGATGCAGGATGAAACGAACCATATGTAACGTTCCCCTTCGGAAGAAGGAATTCATTTCAGACTCGGAGGTATCACGGGGATGACATTGAGACGTACGAAATCGGTAGAGGCGCCGAAATGGACGAGGTATGTATCGCCCTTGTACTGTTCCCTGAAGAAGGATGCGAAGGTGCGCCCTGGGGATACAGGGTCAGCCCTATAATTGGATACACCGTGCTCTGGGGTGTACGCACCTAGGACAGAGTTCTGGATAAGCTCATCATACGCGTTTTCGAGCTTGATCTGGTGTTTGCATCCCGTAGCAAGAGCAGCCGCACTGAAGTAGTATAATAAGTGAGAGACATTAGGTGTGGGGAGGGGAAGATCTGACGAACTCGAAACATGCTTTTACTCTTTCGCGAAGTTTGGCGACGTCATCGCGCCTAGGCGCCCTGGTAATAAAACGCAATTTTGCGTTGTCGGGGATCACTGTCGAGAGTGGGCGGAAAATCGAAGCTTGAGGGAACTTCCAACCGTACCATTGGGAACCCAGTTCTTGCCTTCCATGATTCCATGGACGCGCTCGTCTGGTTTGATCTGTTGTCGTAACGCAGAAATACTTGCGTATGCAAGGAAAGCGGCATCCAAGGCGTTTTTGCCTTCCCATGGAGCGTCCCCAGCGTGTGCACTAAACCAGTGCGTCAGAAGTACGGTGGCGGGGAGAATATCGCGTGGAAGGTATCGTACGTGTGACCGAGGTACTTGACGGTGATGTCTTGTTTGGCTAGGCAAGTCCCAACGGTTGCCGTTCGGGGTGGCATTGGGGCCGGGTGTGACCTAAACATACAGTCAGCCAACCAATGTAACCAAAGGGAGTGGAAGAGCGGACATCAAGCAAACGTCCATCTCCTTGTAGCCCCCACGTTGGAGAAGTATTGCCTTCCCCCCTCCGCCTTCCTCAGCTGCACACCCCAGATCAGTCCATACCCCGTGGATCCAGAAGAAATTTCGTACCAGGCGTCCCAAGTAATATCACTTTCCCAGGTATATTGTGTGCTTGCAATGTAGCCTTGATGGCCAAAGCGATCCCGACTCCAGAAATCGCGATCAAATTGTGACCGCAGCCATGGCCTATACCCGGTAAAGCGTCCATTTCGGAATTCACTCCCACCACTCGGCCGCCTTTTCCCTGAGCGAATTCGGCCTTCCAGGCTGTTTTTAGACCCAGATAGTGTTTCGTGACCTCGAAACCATGGGATGACATAAATTCGGTGAGGGTATCATGAGCGAACCTTATTGTTGAGGGTTTTCAAATGAGTCAATTCGGCGGATTTAATGACGACACCTTACCTCTCCTCAAACTGGAGCTCGGGGTGGTCTGGGGAAGCGCTCGGATCAGACGTGCTTGCGGAAGTGTTCAGAACTTGCCGTGAATGGCGAGGCTGAGCTTGCGTAGGCTTCGGTTCAGAGAATCGATACTCGTTTCAACTGTTTGTATCACAGCTGGGTCGAGGCCCGTGGATGTTCCGTATTGGGAGTACGAAGGGGGTGCATCCAATAATGAAGACGGCTGATGTTCGCCGGTGATGCCAAAGTTACAACTGCTCAAAAAGCAAGGATCTACTGGCTGGAAATGAAGAGTTAGAAAATAACTCTTCAGCATGAGAAACATCGCTCACGACTTCACTTCCTCCGTGGTGGCGCGGAGGTTGCTGCACCTCGAGATGGGCAACAACCTCACCCTTCTTGTTGAGGGGACGCCGACCACGCAGGAAGCCGAAACAACCAGCGGATTTGGACATGAGAGTTGATCACAAGTTTGCTACATCTTTCACATTTAGAAGATTTCTGCGGTTAATTTCCGATCTCATCGGAGGTGTGGAATAAGCTGCTTCGCGCGGCCGGGAGGGCGGATCAAGGGACGGCCGCCGCTATGATGGCGGGGTCTAATCCTGGAGAGGGGGGGCGGGTAGGAAAGGAGGAGCAAAAAGGATGTTTCCCGTAGGGCAGGCGAGCGTTGGTGCAAGGTTACAAAGACAGGTCTCTACCCTGTACCTCCGGAGAGTTTTCCGTGGTGATTGACCCTGTGAACAAACAACTCAAGCTTGGCTTTTACCGTACTCGTCCCATAGTTCTTGATGACTATGTTATGCCAAACAAACAAAAGCTTAGATTGTAGGTGAGGACTTGACAAAAATATGGCTCAAGTTCCGGTCGCATGGACAACGGATGTTCACCCCAGCGCATTTCTTTATCCGGAAGGTGGAACCCTCCAGATCAAACAAGGACAAACACGGAACTTGTCCAACCCGAGTGCGTAGCCCCGTCTACTCGTTTTCCTACTCCCTCTCCCTCTCTCTCAAGGATGGCGTCGGCAGCGGTGCCAGCGCAAGTTACCGCTTTGGACAATATATTTCAGGGTCTACGAAATAAGAACCACGACGCAAGACTGCGGGCAGCTGAGGATCTCAAACAATATGTGGGACCGTTATCGCTCTCGTGTTCCTCCCGTTCCGCTGCTTAAGGGTTTTTCAGGTCACAAATGCGGTGGCTGATATGTCTTCTAGTACAGAGGCCAAGATGTGGGACGACACAATTAACCGACGTCTCTTCGATCTCGTTCACAGCCCAAATACGCCGGAGAAGCTTGGAGGGATATTGGCTATCGGTATGTCACGCCGTCATCGTTTTGGACCTTAGTCGTTCAACAACCGTCCCAGACTTTCTGCTCCATATTGGAAGCGAAGAAACCATCGAGTCGAAGAGGAACCTGTTCAGGTTCTATCACTACGTCAAGTCCCTTCTTCCAAACTCTGATATGAACCTTATGCTGGCGGCTTCCAAGACCCTCGGCAAAATCGCAGAAATCGGTGGTGCTGCGTTTGGTGAACATTTCATGGATTACGAGGTCCCCGCCGCGATCCATCTGCTTCAGTCCGGAAAGCAAGAGCCTGGGGGATACGCTGGTGTCTTGATCCTTAAGGAGCTCGCGCGACACAGCGCCACCTATTTCCATTCCCATGTTGGTCTTGTCTTCGACAAGATCCTCGTCCCCCTCAGAGACCCACGCGTTATCGTTCGAGAAGGCGCCGCTGAATTATTAGCCGCCTGCCTAGAAATCGTTGCGCAACGTGATAGACAACAACGGAATCCATATTTGATTAGAATTCTCCAGGATGCTCAAGCTGGATTGAGGATGAGCCAGCCGGAGATTATCCACGGTTCCCTGATTACCTACAGAGAACTCCTGCTTCATGGCGGCATGGTCAGCATCTTGAAACGGGGTTGTGTTTCTTTGAAGGCTCATCAGTCCATTAGTTCATGAAAGAAGATTTCTTGGATTCCGCAGAACAGATCCTAAGCTTCCGACAACACAGGGACAGTCTCGTAAAGAGGATGGTCATAACCCTCATTCCCACGTTAGCGGTTTACGACACCCAAACGTTCTCAGAGCACTATCTACACAAGGCTATGGGACATCTGCTCACTCAGCTTGAGAAACCAAATGAGCGTTCCGTTGGTACGTTACCACTCTCTATTCAATCCTTCTATTCTGATTCTCCCCAGCATTCATTGCTATCGGACACACTGCCACGGCCGTCGGAAGTGAGATGAAGCCATTTTTAGAGCCTGTGATGAATCAAATCAAACATGGTCTCCAGATGCGAGGGTACGTTACTTCGAGTCATCGCCTGATTCGTGGCTTTTCATCTCACGGGCTATCAGCAAAAAGAACGCCCCTTCGGAAGAGCCGATGTTCCAGTGTGTTGGGATGCTGGCGTCTGCGGTCGGCCCGAATTTGACGAAGTTACTACATGATCAATTGGACCTCATGTTCGCCTGCGGGCTGAGCGAACCTTTGCGTCAAGCGCTTACAGCAATCGCTCGTCACATTCCACCCCTTCTCAAGACCATTCAAGGTCTATTGTATAGCTTGCACTTTTATAATGGACGCTGACACCAAAATTAGACCGCCTTTTGGATCTACTATCGGTCCTTCTCAGTGGCCAACCTTACAAGCCACTTGGTGCCCCTGCGTCCATCGTTCGGGCCGAAAATTCATCCGCGAGTAGGGACCACAATGCGAACCAGGTATACCCGTTCACTCTATTGTATCTTTCCGATACTTATCCGAATCAGACCCCGGCTGTCGAAAAGAGTCCCGAGTTACTGACGCTTGCGTTGACCACTCTTGGGACCTTCGATTTCAGCGGTAGGTTTTACCATCATCCCTACCTGTATGGTTCCTTACAACGCGCCGGCTAGGACACGTTCTCAACGAATTCGTGCGGAATTGTGCGTTACCTTACCTCGAGGAAGAGTCGCCTGAGGTTCGACGGGCCGCTGCTCAGACTTGCTGCCGGTTGTTCGATAAGGATCCGATTTGTTACCAAGCTAGCAACCATTCAACAGAAATCGTCAGCGATGTCTTGGACAAACTTCTTACCGTTGGTATCGCCGACCCTGGTACGTCTCGGTCAGTGATCACTTTCTTGGTGTTTATTTACATTCCCACATAGAACCGAAGATTCGTTTGGCTGTCCTATCGACGTTGCACGAAAGGTTCGACAAGCACTTGGCTCAAGCTGAGAACGTCCGGTCATTGTTCATCGCACTCAATGATGAGTATTTCGAGAACCGCATGGTCGCCGTGGGACTCATCGGACGTCTGGCGCTCCACAACCCCGCCTATGTGATGCCATCCCTGCGCAAAGCCCTCATACAACTTCTCACGGAGTTGGAATACTCTACAGTCATGTAAGCTCACACGTCTTTTCACTGGGGACCGGCCAACCTGATACGCAAATGTTGGTAGGCGTAACAGGGAAGAGTGCACTCAGTTGCTCACGCGCCTCATCAGCGCCACGCAACGGCTGATTAAACCTTACGCGATTCCTATGCTCCGGGTCCTTCTTCCGAAAGCCTCGGACTCGAATCCTGCGGTTGCCGCGAGTGTAATCATGTGTTTGGGAGAATTGGCTTGTGTCGGTGGAGAGGATGTCATGCCGCATGTTCCGGACCTGATGCAGGTCATCATAGCCAAGCTTACTGATTCGTCAATCATCAAGAGAGACGCTGCCTTGCATACGCTTGGTCAAGTGTGTTCAAACACAGGTTATGTCATTCAACCGCTGGTGGATCACCCCCAACTGCTCCAGATATTGAGCAGGATCTTGAAAACTGAGCCAACGCAGTCGGTCCGCCGGGAGGTCGTGAAAGTACTCGGTATTCTCGGTGCCCTTGATCCGTACAGGCGCAAGGTGCGTTCATGGATCAGTCTACTGTATATCTGTATGATTTAACTCACCCCATTCATCCTCAAGGATCAACCCCTTGATGAATTGGAAGCCGCTACGGCCACGGTCACGGCGCCGATCAGCTACACTGGCACATCGGGGTCGGATGATTATTACCAGACGGTGGTCATCAACGCTCTCCTCGGAATATTGAAGGACCAGTCGCTCGGTGGCCAGCATCACACGGTGATTGAAGCGATCATGTCGATATTCAAGACTCAGGGCTTGAAGTGTGTCACTTTCCTCCCGCAGGTAAAGGAAGCGATCATTTCCGTGCTGATTGTAATCACGGGCTAACACAATGCATTGAAGATTATACCGGCTTTCGCCACCGTGACACGGAATTCGACTGCCCGCCTCCAGGAATTCCATTTACAGCAGATGGCGATTCTAGTGGGAATCATCAAACAACATGTCAGGAATTACATGCCCGACGTGTTTGGGCTGGTTACCGACCTATGGGAGAATGTGGCGCTCCAGCTTCCCTTGGTCACCCTGGTCGAGGCTTTGGGTACGGCTCTGGACGCCGAATTCCGGCCATTCCTTCCGACCATCTTGCCGCCCCTTCTCAAAGTTTTCGATGGCCCCCAGATCGAGAAGAACGAAAAGCGGGCGCAGACTCAAATGAAAGTTTTTGACGCATTCTTGACTTTCGGAGCGAATATCGAGGAGTATCTGCATTTAGTCATTCCCGTGATTGTGAAGACCTACGAGTGGCCGGAGGGTGCAACTGCATTACGAAAGAAAGCCATCCAGACTATCGATGGGTTGTCGAGGAGAGTCAACTTTTCGGATCATGCCTCACGGATCATTCATCCTCTCGTGCGAGTGCTGGATTCGTCGAATAATGAAGTTCGAATGGCTGTCCTGGATACATTGTGTTCTTTGGTCATTCAGCTGGGGTCGGACTTTGCCATCTTCGTTCCCACGATCAACAAGGTACGTTGCGTGTTCAGATGAGATAACCGCATTTTCTGATTGGAGGACAATAGTGCCTGATGCGCAGCAAGATTCCGCATCCCAAATATGAGAATCTAATATACAAGCTCTTGAATGGGGAGCGCCTTCCCCAAGACGCTGGTATCGAGTTGCTGTGAGTTCAGGAATTCGTCTGCGTTCAATTTTCAGAATGTTTACATTGCGTCAGTGAAAGCAACAAGGCCCCGGAGTTCTCTGCACCTGCAGAGGCGTCAAAGATGACGGTCAATCAACAGCACCTGAAACAAGCTTGGGATGTCTCGCAAATCGCTACCAAGGAAGATTGGTTTGAGTGGATGCACCGACTAGCGGTCGAGTTCATGAGGGAATCACCCTCCCACGCCCTCCGTGCCTGTATGACTTTGGTCGAGATTCACCCACCACTGGCAAAAGAGCTCTTCAACGCTGCCTTCATCTCCTGTTGGGGTGACCTTTACGATCAATACCAGGTGGGTGGCGGTCTTTGGGATTTATCAGATGTTTTCTGACCAGGCGTACAGGAGGACCTTGTCCGTTCTATCGAATTCGCCATCACCTCTCCGATCGCACCTTCTGAGCTTATACACCGGTTGTTGAATCTCGCAGAGTTCATGGAACACGAAGAGAAGGCACTTCCGATCGAGAATCGCACCCTTGGAGAATATGCCATGAAGTACCACGCATATGCCAAGGCTTTGCACTACAAGGAACGCGAGTTCTTCGATGACACTTCCGCTTCTATCATCGAGTCGCTTATCTCTCTTAATGCTCGACTCCAACAACACGATGCCGCTTGGGGTACTTTGCTCATTTCTCGTGAACGGTATGATGTCACAAAACACGAAGAGTGGTATGAGAGGCTTGGAAGGTGGCAGGAAGCTCTTGCAACGTACGATAAGAAGGCGCAGGAGGATCCTGATGCACCGGAGATTGCGATCGGAAGGATGAAATGCCTCCACGCCCTCGGTGAATGGGATCAACTCGCGGCCCAAGTGGAGGAGAACTGGTCGAACGCGGGTCATGACGAGAGACGAGAGATCGCTCCTATGGCTACCGCCGCTGCCTGGTCTCTCAACGAGTGGGATTCAATGGACGACTATATTGCTACGATGAAAGCGGATTCCCCAGATCGATCGTTCTATCGTGCTATCCTTGCTGTACACCAGAATCAATTCCCGAAAGCGTTGGCACAAATCACGAAGGCGCGTGACTTGCTGGATCCAGAGTTGACCTCATTCGTGGGTGAGAGCTACGGCCGTTCTTACAAGTAGGTCTTCTGGTGGCTGTTGTACGGATATCTCTGACCTAGAGACAGCATCATGGTTCGCGCTCAGATGCTCTCTGAGCTGGAAGAGATTATTGCATACAAGCAATACGCGGACCAACCGGAACGTCAAGCCACGATGCGCAGGACGTGGATGAGGAGGTAAGGCGCCGGAGTGTGTGGATTCGATTGTGCTGAACTGGTGTCAGGTTACAAGGTTGTCAACCGGACGTGGAGGTGTGGCAGCGAGTGTTGCAAGTCAGGACACTCGTCCTCAACCCGGAAGATGACCCCGTGATGTGGATAAAGTTCGCGAATCTCTGCCGCAAATCGGATAGGATGCAATTGGCGGAGAAGACCATCAATTCCTTGATGTCTCCTGATCGTGTAAGCTTTTATTCCTTATTGTCTCAACATGCTTGGCTGACTGCTTCGGTCAATAGCACTCACTGCTCTACCGCAAAGAGGCATTGATGAGGGCACCCCCACATGTTATTTACGCGCAAGCGAAGTATATGTGGGCCCAAGGGGAGCGGGAGCCGAGTCTCAACTTCTTACGCCAGTTCGCGAACAGCCTCAGTAACGATGTCAAGACAGAGCCTTCAAGGACTGGAGTGCCTCGGCCAAAGTACGACGAGATTTCGCGGTTGCTTGCTAGGTGTTACTTCAAACAAGGTCAATGGGAAGCGGAGCTCGATGCTGAATGGCAATCTGTGAGCGGGTTATCCGTCTTCATCTTAGGAACTTGCCTCACATTCGCTATAGCGAAATACGGCTGAGATTCTACACCTCTACCTCCTCGCTACTCACTTCGATCCTACGTGGTACAAAGCATGGCACACATGGGCCCTGGCCAACTTCGAAGTCATCAGTTTCATGGAAACCCAAACGGAGAACAAGACTACTGACATTCCTGGAAACGAATTGGCTGCTCACATCGTGCAAGCTGTGACTGGATTCTTCAAATCGATATCTCTCAAGAACGAGAATGCTCTGCAGGATACGCTACGGTTGCTGACGTTATGGTTCAAGTACGGGGCTCACGATGAAGTCAGCCACGCTATGGTTACTGGGTTCACTAGCGTGGAAGTGGACACTTGGCTCGAGGTTATTCCACAGGTGTGCCTAGACAACTGTTTTCTTGTTTCAAACGGATCCTAAACTAGACACAACAAGATTATAGCACGAATTCAGACACCCAGCATCAACATCCGTAGGAATATTAACAGCCTTTTGACGGATGTTGGAAAGCACCATCCGCAGGCGTTGATTTATCCGCTAACGGTAGCTTCCAAATCCTCAAGCGCGGCGCGGAAGAGCGCTGCACTGACGATCATGGATGCCATGCGAGAGCATAGCGCGACGATTGTGGAACAGGTGATTTGTTCCGTATCCCCCGTGGTTTCTTAGTAATGCTCAAAACCCCGTGTAGGCTTCGATTGTCAGTCACGAGCTCATTCGTGTGGCAATTCTATGGCACGAGTTATGGCATGAAGGTTTGGAAGAGGCTTCGAGGCTGTACTTTACCGAGAGGAATCCCGAGGGAATGGTTGCCGTGTTGGAGCCTTTGCACGATATGGTTGAAGCCGTAGGTGGCGCTCGGTCCGACTTTTTGAACCTTGTTGAATGTTTCGACGATAGGGACCCACCACCACCCGTGAGATCTCCTTCGTCCAAGCCTATGGCAGGGACTTGCACGAAGCTCGAGAGGCTTGTCGTGCATACACTACGTACGGGGAGACTGCGATGCTCGACAGAGCCTGGGACATCTATTACGGAGTACGTCTGGATTCCATGACTGGGTGAATATCCGTTTATGCGAACTACGTCCACAGGTTTTCAAGAAGATCGAGAAACAGCTTCCGCAGCTCACAACTCTGGACTTACAATACGTTTCACCAGATCTATTGAAAGCTCGCAGCTTGGAACTTGCGGTGCCTGGTACCCATTTCATCTCCACGTCCCTCGGAATTCGGTTTGAGTGCTCATCTCTTGCTTGCTAGGAACGTACCAGAGCGGTCGACCGATTGTTACGATCAACAGCTTCGCCAATAAGCTGATGGTTATCTCATCTAAGCAGCGACCACGTCGCTTAGTTCTGCATGGGAGCGATGGAATTGATTATCAGTTTGTCTTGAAGGGTATAGTACCATTTTCACCTCTTCGTGGAGTTTATAATCGTCGCTCACCACTCTGCGGCCCGTCGTCTTCTAGGTCACGAGGATCTTCGACAGGACGAACGCGTGATGCAGTTGTTCAGTTTGGTTAATACGTTACTCTCTGTCGATACGGACAGCTTCAAGCGAAGGCTGAATATCCAACGATTCCCCGTCATCCCACTCGCTCCTAATGCCGGACTGTTGGGATGGGTGAAGGACAGCGACACTTTACATGTCCTCGTTCGGGATTACCGCGAATCAAAGAAGGTCCTTCTGAACATCGAGTACCGGTTGATGCTTCAGGTTCGTTCCTCGTGCTTGGTATTTATTGACACGTGTTTACGCTTTTGACTAGATGGCTCCTGATTATGAGAACCTGATCTTACTCCAGAAGATTGAAGTGTTCGAGTACGCTCGAGAGAACACGACTGGCCAGGACTTGTACAAGGTCCTGTGGCTCAAGAGCGTGGACTCTGAGCATTGGCTCGAACGTCGGGCAACCTACACTCGGTCACTCGCTGTCAACAGCATGGTCGGGCACATCCTCGGTCTGGGTGACCGTCACCCGTCCAACTTGATGTTAGGAAGGAGCAGCGGCAAGGTGGTGCACATCGATTTCGGTGACTGTTTCGAAGTCGCTATGCATCGAGAGAAGTTCCCGGAGAAGATTCCGTTTAGGTTGACTAGGATGTTGACCCGCGCTATGGAGGTGAGATTGGCACTTTCGAGGTTCCCTTCGTAACTGATCCTCGTTGCCTCTCTTTTAGGTCAGCGGAATTGAAGGATCGTTCAGAAACACTTGCGAGCTCAGCATGAAGGTGCTTCGGGATAACAAGGAATCGCTCATGGCTGTGCTTGAAGCATTCGTGTATGACCCTTTAATCAATTGGAGGTTGATGCAAACGGACGCGGAGACCAGACCGCCGGACGGTACGTCTTTCGTTCCCTCGATTGAAGTATCCCTGGCCACTAACCCGTGCATCTGGGCAGCTGAACTGAGATCACAAGAGCTCACGAGAGTTGCGGGCTATCCCCAAGGTCCGCTTCGCAAGTTGAAGGCAGATGAGAACGATATTTTCAACGGTTGGGACAATCATCTCTTGTTGCGGTTCTAACCGGGTGACTGACGATCCTCTCCCGCGTTTCCAGAGGCTCAAGAAACGAGAAACGAACGTGCGCTTTTGGTATACAATCGGGTGCAGAATAAGCTTACGGGTACGTACGATGCTGACGATCACACTTCTTCTGTCTGCCGAAAACGCATATGTTGCTAATGACACTCGGGGCTTCCAGGTCGAGACTTTAACCCTGATGTAGTCCTCACGGTGCCCATGCAGGTCGAGAAGTTAATCTTGCAGGCCACCTCGTTGGAAAACCTGTGTCAGTGTTTCTCTGGATGGTGTGCTTTCTGGTAGTTTTTCCTGGTCTCTCTTTTTTGTGAACACCTTTGCTAGTCTCACATGTTCTCTTTCTCTGTACACATGTATACCCAAGATATTAGCTATATATGTCCATAGATATTGTATATGAATCAAATGCCCCCAATTATGTCCTCAAGAGAAGACCAACAAATGGTCTCCTTTAAGAAACTCAGCTCAGTGTATTTATTTCTTTTTATGCATGACACTACACATCCACCTGCTGGAATTGTAGAGATCCTTTGCTGATGCAATGGAAAAAAAAAAACTTTTCTCAACAATTTTTTCAATGGATTTGGTTGGGGTGATTCTACTGGTGATAGCAATGCTCCCTGTTGTCTATGACTTTCCTGTAGTTGAGAACATATTGATAGACTCAGGTGGAGATGCATCTGAGGCTGAGTGTCAGGGATCGCG
>Ga0307514_10003891_pt1 | contig 13974 bp, 10 predicted proteins | sample 16_EM_MG_FD_203088 | JGI IMG/M metagenome (GOLD analysis project Ga0307514, IMG submission 203088) | Populus trichocarpa ectomycorrhiza microbial communities from riparian zone in the Pacific Northwest, United States - 16_EM | ecosystem: Host-associated > Plants > Roots > Unclassified | place... | reverse complement strand
TAGAATTAATACCTAGTTAACTTACGGTGGCAAGATTTCTTGTTAGAAAAAAATATTCAAAAACTTTTAAAAATCAATGTTGAACCCCGGCAATAAATATGATAAGTAAACTAAAAATCAAGGGTGCTCATTCATTCTAGCCTTTATTTAAGATATAAATAAATTATAATTTTAAAGCATCTACGACCTAGATATTAATATTTATCATTGAGAGTTATTTTCGTCTTGTCAAGAGAATGCGTGCTTGGTTTGTTTACGTTAATTATTATTATTATTACTTCTATCCTGCTTAATTAATTACTTTCTAGCTCGTTTGTGGGGGTTCGTGTTTTTGACTTACGGTCCCTCAACCCTGACCCGGAAACACACAGGTCATGAGTTTTCCCACGTGGCACGTTAATAACCGTCCAACTCAGCGTAGCGATGATGCCAGCAACTGCCAAAATAACATAGCTGGAGAGTGACCTCCTAGCCCACACCACCAAACACGGCGTAATCCACCTGCCTGCAGCTGCTGCTTCTGAAGGAAGTCAAATTGCGCAGATATCACCAGGAGGCTACCCTATATGGCTCGTGAAATCTGACCATTTGAGCCCATGATCTTCACGCATTAAAAAACAAAAAAAAAAAGCTAGACGAACTGTGCATTTGCGGTTTCTTGGAATATTTGAGGGCGGTTTCCTCGAGGAACTTTGCTGATTATATAACATGCCACTGTTTGAGAGTGGTGTAAAGATTAATTTTTGAATTTAAAAAAAAAACATATAAAAAAGAACAATTTAAATCTAAAAAAAATTAGATCTTTTTTAAACAACAGCTCGAAATCAATGATAAACACCAGTTCCTAACTCGACTAAGATCAATTCTAGGTTGCAGAAAAAGGGAACTCTACGCCATTGAAATAATATCGCAAGATTGATCTTTTCTCTGCTTTTGTTAGGGAGGGCCAGTTAAGTCTTGCTGATGATTGGATGCTTTGAACATTCCAGTCGCCCGCCCACAATTTGGAGAAAAAGAGGACAGAGATTCAAGAAATTTTAGACTCCGATGGCATGAAGTTGATCGTTGGATAGCTGGACTCGTCGTCTTCTCTGACAGTGAGATGATAGGTTATTTTACGCATGATAAGCGTCGGCACATAACTCTTTGCGTCTCGTAGTCATTAAAGCATTTTAATTGCTCATAGTGGTGAGGTCCTTTTCAATTGCAGTGCTCCTTCATTTTGAGGCGTCGAGGCCCTCAACTCGAGAGCAAATAAAGCTTGAAAAAAGAAATAATATTCCTCGACCAGATTCTCCAAGCAACAGTTGGATTCTTGGATACATCACCTGCTTCATATCTTGCATATTAATAGAAAATTACTATCTAGCTTTGTTTTCTTTTCCCTTTTTCTAGTCTTCCCACCACCACTGGCTTGCCGATTACCAGCATTTATTATTGCAGTGGTGGATGTTTTTTAAGGTTTTTAGATATTAATATCCTATTAATTGAGTTTTAGATATTTATATAAATATTTATTATTTCACTATTATTTATTATTCAACCTACAATAAAATAGTATCACACACACACACACACATATATAAACACACACACACAATACAAATATATTTTTTAGATTAAATTAGATCAAGTTTTATATTAGATTTTATAGTATTCATACCGTATTTATTATTTATAAAATAAAGTAATTAAAACAAATTTATCAATTTAGATCGGTACATTATGTTGGAATTAAATTAACATCCTTTTTTTTTAGTTTAACGTGGGTGTCTGGGCCAGCTTGCGCGCACCTCGACTAATCTCATGGACCTTGAAGTTAACGACCATGTAAGCCTCTAGTGACCATCATATGAGCAACCACATGGCTCGAACATGAGACCACAGAGGGAGCAAACCTCTTGATCCCAAGTTTTTACCATTGAACCATTATCTAGATGATTAATTAAATTAACATTCTTAATTGTACCTTAAAGGGTGTTTGATTTCTTTTGTGTTATATTATTTTTTTTAAAAAAATAAATGCAAGTAGTAGAGATATTTTAATACAACAAAAATAAGGGAAATTAAAAAAAAAAAAGAGAATTTAGAAGACACCTGAATTCTAAATGAAACCGACAACTCCAACCGGCACACGCTCACCCACTTATAAAAGCAACCCTTCCCTGCATTAAAAGCCGATCCCCTGCACGCTCTTGTGTTGCTTGCTAATTTCCTCCCCACAACCCCCTACCCTCCACGAGCCATGGAGCCCCCGCCACCATCAACACTACAAACGACCACCTCGATTCCGACCACGCTTCTCAACAAATACGAATTAGGCCGATTACTAGGCCGTGGTAGCTTTGCAAAAGTCTATGCAGCCCGCTCTTTATCCGACAAGACACAGCTGACCGCGATCAAGATCATAGACAAAACAAAAACCGATGCTGCCATGGAACCTCGTATAATCTCCGAGATTTCAGCCATGCACCGCCTGCAACACCACCCAACCATTCTCAAAATTCACGAAGTTATGGCAACAAAAACCAAAATCTACCTCGTCATGGAACTTGCCTCAGGAGGTGATCTTTACTCTAAGATCCGCAAGATTGGGAAACTCAAAGAATCAGCCGCACGTCGTTACTTTCAACAACTTGTTTCTGCCCTCCACTTCTGCCACCAAAATGGTGTCTCTCACCGCGATATCAAGCCTCATAATTTACTCCTTGACGGTAAAGGTAATTTAAAAATATCTGATTTTGGACTCTCGGCTTTGAAGAATGGTGGTGGTGACGGTGTGTTTTTGCTTCAGACTGCTTGTGGGACTCCAGCTTTCACGGCACCGGAAGTTATGTCGCGGCAGGGTTACGACGGAGCTAAAGCGGATGCTTGGTCTTGTGGAGTCATTTTGTTCTTTTTATTGTCGGCTTGTTTGCCATTTGATGACAGTAATCTTGCATTCTTGTATAAGAGAGCTCATAAAGGAGAATATCAAGTGCCCTCTTGTATATCAAAGCCGGTTAAATCGATTATAAACCAGCTTCTAGACCCAAATCCTAATACAAGAATGAGCATGGAAGCTTTAATGAAGCATTCTTGGTTTTTGAAGAAGTTTGAATTGCCAACTCAAAGTAGTGTGTTCGAGTTGGATTATAAAAAATATTGTAAATTTGATCAAAAGAGTGCGGTTGCTAGCATTACTGCGTTTGATATAATTTCTCTATCTTCAGGGTTGGATTTGTCACGGTTATTTGAGGTTAAGCATCGGAAAGAGAGAAGATTTACATCAAGCGAAACGGTGGAAAGAGTTACAGAGAGAGTGAGAGAGGTTGGAGGGAGATTGGGTTATAGGGTAGTGGAAGGAAAGGGTGGGAGTGCTATTGGGTTGGGGAAAGGGAGGGTGGGAGTGTTGTTTGAGGTGTTCGAAATAGCGGAGAAGCTGTTGGTGGTGGAAGTTAACGTGGTGGAGGGTGGTGAAGTGGAATTTGAGGAGGTTCATTGGGGAGAACTGAAAGATGAGCTTGAGGACGTTGTGCTTCAATGGCATAATGATGTCATGTGAAGAGAGGTTCATGTTGTCCTTCAATGGATCAGTTTGAGGATGTTAGTAACAAAGTTAGCCTAATTACTTGTTCTCGGATGGATGCGTATATGGTTACTGTTCTAATCGGGGATGGATAACCTGAGCTGATCTTTGTTCATGAAAGAATGTGTTACAGTTGTAGTATATTTTTCACTATTTACTTGTGTTAGCATGGTTTGTGATCTTAACCTCTTGGTTTAAGCTTGTTAACTTGTAAAGGTGATAATCTCACTCAAGTTGGAATAATTAAATTCTCTTTGTTTGCCTTGTTACTTTCTGATCTATACTTGTGTTCTTTGATTTGGCATGACACAAAACCAGCACTTCAGGATATGCAAAAGAAGCACTTGCAAGATTTTTTTTTATCAGGAGCTGTGTAGACTATGCCTGATAATTCATCAATGGTCGCATTGCGTCACCTCTAATTTCAGTTCTAAGTTTCTTTTCAGTTTACAGCATTGTCAACTTTTGGTTTTGGTTTGATGAGACTCGAGATTTCTGGCTGTAGATACCCACTGATTGCTCGTTAGTCATTCATGCATTGAATTAGAAGCCATAATCACAGGCGGCCAATTGTGAAGAAATATGCATAGAGAAAAAGAAAAAAAAAGAATAAATGAACACAGATGAAACCCCTGTGAAGTCATGAACTAGAACTCTAAAAAGTTATTCACACACATTGAATTTTAAACCTCCTTTTTAAAAAAAAATTTATGAAGCACAAAACAATACAGGTATTATACACCTTATTCGTTTGATGACCCAATGCATGACACAATAACATGCAATATCAGAAGGAAGGGTACAGCCTATGACTGCAGCGTAATATTTCCACCGAAGTTCTTCAGAGATGTTAATTACTCGTCAATTACCATCTCCTTGGTTGCTTCCCACCTGCCAAAGTATAAAGTTATTGCGTTCTGGATAGTTCTATCAAGAGTCAAGTTAGTAAATAATGGTGATGAATTTTATTGTATGGTTGCTCATGATATGAGCGGTATTGTATTCATTAAGTTATGATTATTGTGAAGTCTGGAAAAGTTTCCAGCTTTTCTATTCAACACAATGGTCGTGTATCTTTGAAAAGAAAATAGTGAATGAGAATCTGAATATAGCTTATTCGATTGGCATTAACTTGTCGGAATGATTCTTAACTACACATTCAAGTTTATGCAGTGACAATCTTGTGTTCTTGGCAATAACTAACAGAACTAGGACCGTCAACTCCTTACTGGGGAATGCCTCTTCTCCATGAGAGCATGAAACGGAAACGGAAACTGAAACTGAAACTGAAGATTTCTTTTTTGCTTTTCCTCATGTTGACTGAAAATGAAGATGTTTTAGTAGAAATGAAGACAAAAAATGAAATCAGTTGAGAATGAGCCGAAACACTCTGGAATTCTGGCAATTTTTCTAAAGAACTTATGCACAAGTTAAACTAAAAGGATTGTTAAGAATTTATGCAGATGTTTGCTGATACGAATCATGATGTTGTTTTGCTTTGAGTTTTGTCAACAGTAGTAGCTGTTGATCATGATCATGAATTGCCAACCTTGACAGAAATGAGCCAACCAATTTCGCTAATACTAAACAGTACCGATGTAATTGACGTGGTGATGGTATATATTCTTACAACTGTTTGTTAATGATAACCAGAGCAATCCTAGCTGGAAAACTGAATGATCAAAAACGGTTTTGTAATACAGAATCTTTTCCAGAGATTTGGGAGTGTTTCAGAATTTACTTTTAAAATGTAGTTTCTGTGAACTCATATTCTGGATTTGTTTAATTTTAATAGCATTCAAATTTTGTACTTTTATCCAGCTCCAGTGATGAGAGAAAACTGTATCCAAAATTGCTTGCCATTTGAGGGGAAAAAAAGAGTAAATAACATGTTTTGTTTTGTTTTTTTTTTCCAAGTGTTGGACTCATCTCGGAGATTCTCTTTTCTTTCTGACAACATTTCATGCATTTTTAATGGAGAAAGTTAAGGGAGCAATTGGAAGCTGGGAACCAAAGGAGCCACCTCAGATGAGCTCAACAATGACGGTGTGAGCCACCAGAAATTTGTGGTAACACGTTTGATTTTGTTTTCAAACTTGGGCTGGCATATTTAGAAGATTTTTATGAAAAAGTAATTTATTTTTTGGCGTCACGACTAATATAATACAAGAATTTTTCAACACTTTTGGTAAGGTTACGGCTTGAGGTTCATTGATCTCAGCTGATCAATTTCAACTGCTGTAACCAGTAAAAATAATTTCATTGTTTGAAAATGATATCGAAGGTAGCTTATGTGATAATCCCATTTCCTTACCTCATCTGTGAAGGAGGAAGGGTCAATTGAGTTAAGAACCAGATGAGGTCACAGGCACTGACTTGAAGAAATTCGCTCCATAGAGGTGTCATTGAACTCAATTTGAACACTGTACATTTGACTCTACGCTTTTGTTGATCCTATCCATTACAGATTACAACGACAAACAACTTCTGCTACCCTAGGAGCAAGAGAAAAGGGACTGCAGACCATAACCACAACCTAAGTTTACTCGTCATAATCATCATCTACGTCAGCTACAGTGGAGAGACCTAACATCCATGCCTGCACGCCATTCTGATAATCATTTTTCTTAGTTGCTTCAAGCTTGTCAACAGCCTTCTTTGATATTCCACATTTTACCAGAGCAATTCCAAGAGAATTGAACATATAATCTTCAGGTTGAATGGAAGCTTCTACCATTTCCTTGAACGTTCCCACAGCATCTTTCCATCTGCCATCCAATGCATACAACCCAAGCACATTGTTATAGCACAACAAGTCAGTCAAAAGCACCAACTCTCTCGTTAATCTGAATGGCTTCCTCAAACCTCCCCAGTCTTTTCTACATGCACAGCATCATTGCAAAGGTAATCATTTCCATTCCCTTATCTTTTCAAGCTCTCAAAGATCTCTTCTGCTTGTTTGACCATGGGTTTTTCGCTTCAGAGATCTATCATACAATTTGAAGAATATGCATCAGGACCAGAATCGGACGGCTGAAGCAGTTTGTATGTTTCTTCTGCTTCTTTTAAGCACCAAACTTCGGTATGAAGCTTGATAAAGGAGTTACATATGACTGTATTTCCAGGCAAGCCTGCTCTTTTCATTGCATCTACATAACCAAGAGCTTCTTTAACACTTTCAGCATCAGCAAAAGCATTTATCAGTACACCATAAACCACAACATCTGGCTTCACATCAAGACCTATCATCTCGTTATAAAGCTCCTCAAGCCATTTCCAGTTTACCTATTTTCACAACGCTTGAGATCAAAACACAATAGGAGATGCAATCAGTAAATAGTCCTGCCTCTTGCATCTTCTTCAGATAATGTTTTGCTTTATGTGGCAAGTCAGCACCAGCCAAAATCTGTATGATAGAACTATAGGTACATTTATCTGGAACTACGCCACGACTCTCCATGCTGTCAAACAAGTGACATGCTTTACCATAATTCTGCGCTAACCTGTATGCTTTAATCATCACATTAAACACGAGGACAGTCAGCATCCACAATATGGCAGTGCTTCCCGTATGCATCAATGCTGGCAGAATAGCACTCAAAACTCATATTTCCTGTGAGATGAAATCTCCTGAACCATAGCCATGAAAACTCACGCATTCCAGCTTCAATGTACATCCTAGTCAGAGCAGACTGAGTATACCCATCAATCTCCAAACCCTTTTCATCCATCTCAGGCACCAGGTCTTCTGCATCGCTAGAGTGTGTGGTAACTGACACAATCTGGCACTAAACCAGTCTCCTTCATCCTTTTAAAGTAGCTAGCTTCCACGGTTATATTATCATGCTTAGCACGAAGGGAAATGAGAATATTATATGTCCTTGTGTCAGGTGGGCATCGGAACTCCTCCATCTTCTGCTAGTCTCCTTCATCCTTTTAAAGTAGCTAGTTAGATTGTTTGTACTTAACCATCCCTTGCAATTGAGAGCCTTTTAATTTCTTACACCGGGTCTTGTCAACTGTCATGCTTCCAAAACAACAGATATCACGTTCCTTGCACTTGAATTTTAGTCGAAACAGAGGATAGAGTAGCGACTCAACTTGATGTCAGGTGTGTTTGTTTAGGAGGTGTGCCACACAGCACACTTCATGAAAAGTACGAAAAAGATGCGCCGCAAACAAATACTCTCTTCTTATAGGTTCATACAGGGTGTAACCACGGTCTGAAACGCATAAGCTGGAATAGCATTGCAGACACACCGTTGTTTTTTTAAAAAATGATTTTTTAATGGATTTCAAAAAAAAAAAAAAACGCTACTATAATGCCTCGAAGAAATATATAGAAAAATATAACTCGCATCCATATTTCATATCCATAAAAAAATTGATGCAGCATGCAGCTTCATCGAAAGTCAAAAAGGATTTTGAAAGATAACAAATTTCCAAACGAATAGCAGATGCAACAGGACATGATTATCCCTTTTCTTTACCTCATGCATTGAGTGATCATATTGCTTGTGCACAACAGTGCTTAAAGGGCTCATAAACTTTCTAATACAAGACGGTGAATCATTTGTTACTATTTAGAATGACTGTTTCACATGGTGGGTTGAGCATAATGATCCACCCTTTATCAATTACCCGCATCCAGGCGAGCAAATAGTTTGCTGATTATTTTTTGTATTTTGACTTCGTACCGCATGAGCAACATTTGGCAAGCCATGCATGCTTATTTACAATACTTGTTGAACCATACTGCAATGTTGAGGAAGCCTTCGTAGTCGGATTGGGGTCTGCAGAAAAGCAATGCGGATCAGGCTTTATGTGAAAGTGAATTAGATTTGAGCTTCGTTGTAGCTGTTTACACTAGAATGTGCCCCAGTAAATGTTTTACCTTTCAATCGCATGGACATCATTGGGAAACACGAGGATTTTGACCTCAACGCCTTTCTCTTTCAATGCCCGTGCATACTACAAATTTTTCAAATATCAAACCATTAGTACCATCATATTATGCAAGTAATAGGAAAAAAAAAAAAAAACTGCGATTTTTTATCTTGTCTATCACTCTTCCAGCTGCTTTTTTCAAAACATACACTAGAATAAAATTTTAAACAGCCAGCTTGAACTTGAAGAGGGAACGAAACTTACTTGCAACCCATTAGACAATGGAACACGAAGATCCTGAGCACCTAGAACAAAAATGGTCGGTGTTTTGACCTGTGAATGTTATCAAACTAAGAAATTCAATACCATGACTTGAGGGTTTTGGTATTCAGCATAGATAAAAAAAAATCCAAAAGAAATGCCAATCACTATCTCTACCCGGCCAATATGACTGAAAGAAAGAGGGAAAAAGTTGCAAGTTTCAGGTTTCCTGTTTCCTCCACCTTTGGTTTTGGCAAACACCGACACATAGTTGATGTTCTGGTAAATAACCAAAGAATTTTTTTTACCATGAAGCTCGGATTCTTCATTCTCAACATATTGTTTTCCTTTGCATTGCACAACTGCCAAAAGCAGAGCTTGGCTGTTGTTGGATAGCATTCCATGCATCTTGCTAATGCCAATGCATTCCATGCAGGTACAATTTCCAATCCAGTACAGTTGTCCACTGCAAGTTGCATGGAAACGCATTGTGTTTTCTGACACTAGCTATACTAGATTTTTCCATTGCTTTAAAGTTGATAGCATCCAGCATTGTAAAAGCAACCGCACTACCAGGTGTCATTTTGCTGTCGAGGCTGCAGACCAGCCTGTTCATTAGGAGTTTTTTGCAGTAAATTTTATTTGGTTTGGACCATTCTATTCCCCTATTCTTAGTGCTTCTGTCTTAAGTCCCAAAAAAATAGAAATAATTACTAAGAAATAATATATATATATATATATATATATTGAAAAATGGAAAAATATTGTGTCCAATAGAATTTGAACCACTATCAAAGGTTTTGAAGACCTCTGTCCTATCCACTGGACAATGGACACCATCACATATCACCTAATAGAAAACAGGTCTCTCTAGAAAGTACCTTTGAGATGTGTGATATGGGAGATTTGCTGTGAAAGAGAGCCAGGTCCTCAGCTGAGGGTGCTTCCGTAAATTTAGTTTTCCCCTCAACTCCATAGGTTTCCACATAGCACCAATCAGGGATGTCTGTTATGCCAACCATTGATGCAAGGTTACAGACGGGATTTCTCGCAGCTGCAGCAACAAATTTATCTGGTGCCTGCAGAAAGTTATACAGATATGTTCACTATATTAGAGGTCTATGTAATAACAAAAATCTCGATATACAGTCTACAAAAGACACCTGACTATCACAAGGAGAGAGCTGGAAATGCTAAACCTGGCCAATTAAGTGAGTTGTGAGAAAGCCACCATGGGAACCACCAATCACAGCTATTTTGGAGGGGCTAGCAACACCCGTGTCAATCACATGATCTATTGCTGTAATTACATCATTGACATCCTGTGCATAGTAAGCTATAAGGTTAGAATTTGCACAAACTCCACACGATCTATTGCTGTAATTACATCCTTGACATCCTGTGCATAGTAAGCTATAAGGTTAGAATTTGCACAAACTCCCCAAATGTTTGAGATGCTTGAGTAGATATTTGTATGTCTTCTAGGAGAAAATGGATTTTTTTCCAAACGAGGAAAAAGAACAAGAAACCAGGAAATACAGGTAATGTGTCCTGATACTACTTGCAAGAGATTATTAAAAGTGAAGAATCAAACACTGGGGCAAAGGGAAGTGGAGAAAGTAAGAGAGAAATATGCGATATAGGAACAAGAAAGTTGACTTGTTTGTTCGTAGTTTAGTACTGCTTAGAGTTTAAAGATTATTTTGATAACTTTCTAGGATTTTATTGTTGTTGTTATTAGGATATTTATTTCTTATTGAGTTCAGGTAACTTTCTTGTTCCCAAACTACATCAGAGAATCCCTTCATAGAAAAAAAAAGGACTCAGAAAAATAATCGAACCCGATGCATAAAGCCTTGATTTTTACAAAAAACATGCCAAACAAAATTTAGAAGGACAGATTTGCCCTCAAATTATTATGCACGTCCCAAATGAACCCTCCACCGATCAATTGAGTCCCCATTTATTAGGGTTGGTTAAATCATCTCCAATGCTATCTACAGTGAAAAGGTCTGTTCATTTTTAACATGACTCCCGTGCCTTAAGTTTAAGCCAATATTTTAGGCAAGTATTCGCACAAAACTGATGCTCCCTCCCTCAGACATTGTGGTGCCAAATATATTCATTAACAAGGATCTTGACACTAAAAGTCACCCGACATGATGCATGTTAATGCTCAAATATAAAAAGAGGTTATAGCCTATTTTGTGTGTTAAAGAGTCTTGCACATGGGGGTGTGATTTTTAACTCCAAAATATTTTTGGCTCACTTTTGTCCTCGAAATCAGGCTAAAAGAGCTTGCACCCGCAGGGGCTAATTCAGAAAATTCTCAAAGGATGGGGACTCATTTGAGATATCCATATATGGGGGGCTCCATTGGGATAGACATAACACTTTGGGAGTAAATTTGTCCTTGGACTATAAACTTTAATAAGAATGAGTACCTGTGAACCAACTTTCCCTGGAAGAGATTGCAAAGCTTCCTCACCAAATCCAAGTGAACCTCTGTGATCAAAGACTTAGTTAGAAAAATCTGGGAAAGAACAAAAAGGACAGTCACATGCTGGCACTCTAATTGTGTGTTTGGGATTGTGGTGCATGGTGCTTTTTAAAATAGCTTTTCACTTGAAAATGCATCAAAATGAATTTTTTTCAGATTTATTTTTATTTTATTTTTGACATCAGCACATCAAAATCATCCGAAAACATTGAAAAAAACATCAATTTGAAACCTTTTCAAGCCAAAAACACTCAAAAGCAGAAGCACCCCCAAACACACCTTACCATTTTAACGACTGCACCAAACTTTTTGAGCATGCAAAGATGAAAATTATCAAGGGACCAAATGACTTTTATGGTAAAGTTACGTGATTTTCAAACTGGTGTAGAACCACCAGCAAGAATACAAAAGTACTAATTCTCTGAGGAAAAACTGCATCTTGGTGCTAACCAAAATTCAATGTTCTTTTGAATATCTGGGTAGGGTCTTTGTTTGTAGACGGTAAAATTAGAAAACGTACTAAATAGTTCTCATCCAATAATAAAACTAAAGTAAACTAAATTCCAATTTTGAAATTCCTAAATAATCAAACAATATTTCCCGTTGTTGTCTTTCTTCGCTCCCCCTTACAATGCCATGTAAAAAATATAAAACATCAGCTTGGAGAGAGATTTTTTTTTTTTTTTGCAGATTATATTTCCATGGGTAAAACAGTATGGTGGAGCATAGAGAAATGTGCATTGATCTGAGTTTCTGATTAAACTTAAGAAGAAAAGGGAAAGGGAAAGGGAAAGGGAAAAGCTTTAAAACACCTGTAATTTACAATCAACAAGCTGTAACCTAGTGAAGACAGAAATGCATAGGACTTTGCAAAGCCTGACAATGAGACAGAATGTGGGCCTCCATGAAGCACAACTATTAGTGGATCACAAACATCATTCTTCTTAGACTGGCGAGACACAAAAATAGCTTCGAAAGGTTTGCTAGCACCTGAAAGAAACAAATGTACAATGAAGCAAAATTCATTGCTGTGATCATAATTCAACGCTTTCATGAATTGCGAAAGACTTCCCAATAGTACCAGAAACAAAATTCAATCATCCCATTCTTCATGTACAAAGTCCCTATAAAAATTCGGCTCCATATGCTGATGCTGGAAACTCAATGAAAGAATACTTCATATCTTACTTTCTTTCCTTACCAATCAAATTCCAACAAAATTTCCAATGAATGGGCTAATGCATGTAAATCAATGAATAAAGATACAGAAAACAATACCCCCTCCACACAAAAAAAAACCCATAAAAAACTGTAGAAATCACACTGTTTTTATGATGCATCTGACATGTGATAGTAGACCCATGCCAATGCATCAAAGTGTTCAGAATTTTGATACAACATATTGATATAATACCTTTTGTCAGGCATTCAGAAACATCCTTGACTGGAATCTTCAATATAGTGAACTGACGAGAAGAGAGCAAAGAATTAACCTGTACCAAGAAGAAACTGTCATCACAAAACTAGAACTTAATGGATAAACGATACAAAATTCATGTTCTAAAAATGCCAACAATACAAACCTTCACAGAGCATCCGAATATTGGGCTTGATACATCTGACCAATCCCATGCAGCATTTTTAATTTCCTTATCAACAAGATAACCATACCTGATTTGAGGTACATCTACTGGACTGCTAAACACTGGAACAGGGGAAGAAAAAAAGATCATATTTCCGTTCTCTTCACTTTAACATGGTGGGTTATAGATAGCTTTCAGCATTTGGCTTTACCGGCAATAATGCTGTCTCCATCTAGAGTAAGAAGATTCCATGAAAAATTGGAGTCTGTGGGACTAATACGTGATACATCCCCACTGTAATTCGATAATCATACCATGAATCAACTATACAAACAGATTCTGAAGGTATGTACACATAAGAAAAGCTGTACATATGTGACTTTTAAAGTTACCTCAACACATTCACAGAAAGTATAACTTGATTGCTGCCCCATGTTGAAGATACAATCATAGTGCATCCATCTGAAAGCCATGGATTAGGAATAAAATTAGAACAGTAAAGCCCTGGGAAGCAACCATCCTCTGCGCTCTGCACAATAGGAATCTGCAATGATTTATAGAAGAAAATAGTTAGTTACAGATCATACACATGAAAGAAAATCTTCCAAATCTGTGGAAACTGGTAAATGCATCATTCAGCCTGGGTTCCCAACACGTGTATACTCCTTCCCTTCATTTGAAATTCTAAAAGGTGAGAGTTCACAAGAAGATCGAGTGTAAAAGCATGGCTATTTTAAAAGCAACATTGATCCCAGAACAAAATGCAAACCATATTATATTATCAATCATTGCTTTTAACTATTCACATTCTAGTATCTTATATAAAAGCAGTTGATGAACAAGGCAAAGTTCATCATAACTTCTTGTAAATGAATAAAGCAATAGCAAACAAAATCAGCAATTCTATACATGCCAGTGGAATTCACCAAATGTAAATTATACAGATAGACGTGAAGAGCTCACCACATCAATAATTTTTAAAGAGGACAATTGTCCATTCACTGGCCAATCAATTCTGTGAAGTGAATCTGTTGCAGAATGTGCACCCGAATCTACAGAACTTCTTCCAGATAGAAACACAAGGAACCTTCCATCTGGGCTGGATAACATAGACATGTTTCACATGCAATCAGCTTTAAATACATCAATACTATCGTGTAAGGAAATTCTTTTCA
>Ga0307514_10003889_pt1 | contig 13997 bp, 17 predicted proteins | sample 16_EM_MG_FD_203088 | JGI IMG/M metagenome (GOLD analysis project Ga0307514, IMG submission 203088) | Populus trichocarpa ectomycorrhiza microbial communities from riparian zone in the Pacific Northwest, United States - 16_EM | ecosystem: Host-associated > Plants > Roots > Unclassified | place... | reverse complement strand
GGAAAAAACACGACAATGCCCTCAAACCGAGTCCCCGATGATCGATTCGGATCGACAAACCCGTCCGACTCATCCCTGCTCAGGTCCACCCGTGGATTCGTCCCCAGAAACCTTGGTAACAACCCCCCGCGCTCTCCTCACAGTCATCGACATCTCGACGTGGGCGAGCACGCGGAACCTATCACACGTAACGCCACTTGCCCCACTCCATTGGCGCCAAACCTCCTCGGTCTATCGTCAACAGCGAAGCTTGTCGCGTGCTTCCTAGTTCATCGAAGTACGTACCAGCTAGCGAACAGAGGCATAATTATAGGGATCAAGGGCAGGCGTGCACGCGGTTCCCATATATATATACCTCACCGGCTAATAGGCGTAGCTCAACCCGAGCAATGACCATGCGCTACCCGGTCAAGTTCGTAGAGAACAGCGTGCTTACCCGTCCCACTGATTCGTGAACCAGACGTGAGACCTCCAACGACTTCCCTGCATCAGGGAGATATAAGGATGTTCTCCAGCCAGTCCACCATTCTCAACGGTTTCCCTTTTTCCCTCTAACTATGCGAAACTTTGGCCTGTTTTTGACGGCCCTCGTACTCCTGTGCATCGCGAATGTCTCTGGTCAGACTCCCGTCGAGTCGTACATCGCAAAAGAGTCCCCGATCGCAAAGTTGGGTCTCTTGGCCAACATTGGACCTGACGGTTCCAAGTCGTCCGGCGCAACGGTTCGTCAGCCTCGACATATCTTACCCTTTGTTTTCGTCTAACCTGAAGATTAGGCTGGAGTGGTCATTGCCAGCCCGAACACCGTTGACCCAGACTATCTCTACACTTGGATCCGCGACGCTTCTCTCGTTTTCAAAGTCATTGCCGAAAAAGTCGTCAGCGGGGAAGACGTTTCCCTCCACCAAAAGATCGACCAGTTCTTCGAATCCCAGCGGCGTATCCAGCAGCTATCCAACCCCAGTGGCACTGTATCTATCGGCGGTTTGGCTGAACCTAAATTCCAAATTGACGAGTCCGCTTTCACTGGTTCTTGGGGTACGTTCAATTATCCCTGAAACACTCACCGTCTTTTTACTCAAACTAAACATAGGCCGACCCCAGAGGGATGGCCCAGCTCTACGAGCCACTACTCTAACTCTTTACGCCAACTGGCTGATTGCAAACGGCAACACTACATGGGTCACCCAGAACCTGTGGCCCGTCCTCAAGTTAGACCTCGACTACGTTCAGAATAACTGGAACCGTTCGACGTGCGTATCGACCCACGACTTGCACTCCACTTACCGATGTCCTCCAGTTTCGACTTGTGGGAGGAGGTCAACTCTTCTTCCTTCTTCACCACTGCCGTTCAACACAGGGCGTTGAGGGAAGGTGTTGCCCTCGCTCAGAAGCTTGGTCAGACAGACGTCATTTCGGGGTATAATGTACAGGCAGCCAACCTCTTGTGCTTCCAACAAGTACGCGTTTTTCATACCATCCATGCACTTTCTCGCTGACCAACCGTTGAGACCTACAAAAACACCGACGGCGGCTACTTCACTGCCAACACTGGCGGTGGTCGTTCTGGAATTGATTCCAACACTGTTCTCGCCTCCATCCACCTCTTTGATCCGACTGCTGGATGCGATGCTGCAACGTTCCAACCATGCTCCGATGTCGCTCTGTCCAATTTGAAGGTTTATGTAGACTCCTTCCGAAGTATCTACGCTATCAACAGCGGTTTTTCCGCCAACGCGGCTGTTGCAACCGGAAGGTACCCGGAGGATGTGTACTATGGGGGAAATGTGAGCCCATCCGTACCTACATGTGACTGTTCCCATGGCTAATGTCGTCAACACAGCCTTGGTATTTGTCCATCTTCGCTGTCGCTGAGCAACTCTACGACGCTCTCATTGTTTGGAACCAACAACAAAAGATCAACGTCACCGCCACCTCTCTCCCTTTCTTCCGCCAGTTCATTCCTGATCTCGCCGTCGGTTCTTACACATCGTCGACTTCGACTTACTCTACCTTGACCACCTCTGTCAAAACCTTCGCCGATGGGTTCCTCCTCGTCAACGCCAAATACACCCCATCCGATGGTAGTTTGGCTGAGCAATTCACCCGTACCGGCGGTTCTCCTCTGAGCGCGCGAGACCTCACCTGGTCCTATGCCAGCGCTCTCACAGCTTTCGCAGCTCGGGGCAGTTTCATCCCACCATCTTGGGGAGCTTCTGGATTGATAGTCCCATCATCCTGTGCCGCTAACCCTGGTCCCACTGTCTCTGTGACTTTCAACGTTCAGGCTGCCACCGTTTTAGGAGGTGAGAAAAACAATCCTTCCCATGGAGGGGGTCCGGCGATGCTCACCTCCTAAATGTCTCCCCGCCTGCGATTTGTATATTTGGACAGAGAACGTCTTTCTCGTTGGATCGGTCCCGGAACTTCAAAGCTGGTCACCAGATAATGCGATCCCTCTCTCGTCTGCGAGTTACCCTACCTGGAGCGGTGAGAGTTCCGACTGAACTTTGTCCGATTTTCTAACCTTGGCACAAAGCGACTATCACGTTGCCAGCTAGTACGATCATTGAGTACAAGTATCTCAAGAAGAATGGCAACAATGTTATCTGGCCTTCCGATCCCAACTGGAGATGGGAAACCCCTGCTTCCGGTAGTGCCATCCTCAACGATAATTGGAGGTAAATCCGTTCATCACACACACATATTGGATATTTTGGTTTCTCTCCATTCTCTGTTCTTGATCTTGCTGTGTATTGTAACATTTATATATACCAAAACTCGGATCGAGAATGATTATTGCGCAACCGCCTTTTATTGGAACTGCTTGGCGGAATCCTCCCATAGTGCTGTGATCCTCCATGAGTCGGAATGTTTCAGACCCCCTTGAGCATGTGTCGCGCGGGCCTGGGTGGGAGGTATTTACGGATCCCTTCGGTCACACTCACAGACGCCTTCTTTCCGGAGGGTTTGATCTAGGTGTAACCGCTGAACTTCAACGCTTGATTACAATCTGAGAAGACACTATAATACAGCTAACACTACGTTGTACAGTACTTGGCCGTTGGGAGATCGATGAATATCCGCAACAGAGGCGATACTTCAGAAGGGATCACGCCGACAACTGACCATGCATCAACTTCCTTCCTTCTTCGACCTTGGACTTATCGTGACCGAGCTTTCCGGAAAAGACCTTCATTCCACCAGAGATTTTTTCCTTCAAGCTCGCCTTGCGCTGAGCTTCGGCGCTACCCTCGCTGCTGCCAGACCTTTTAACGCTGGCGAGGTTCTCGGACTCGTCAACTGCTCCGCGGGGTTGAACACGCTCCGAACCAGTGGTCTTAGGTTCGGATGCGGCGGTATCGGCGGGGAGATCCTATGGCAGGACGGAGGGAACTCGAGTTAGTACAGAGAAATGGGATCGGTAAACACCAAAGGAAAGAGGGGCAGGTACATTAGCCGAAGCGGCAGCGCGCTCCCACTCTTCCAAGGCCCTGCGACCAAGGTTCACCCCGTGCCAACGAGAAACATCACCGCCAAGAGGGTGAACACGAGGCTCGAGCTGAATGGTGGGTTCGTCAAGCTGACGAGACCGCTGTGCACCCTTTCGGGGTTGACAGGCGTTTGGATAATCACGGGGATGAAAGTCGGTACATACCCTCGGTTGTGTGGTCTTCAGAGGTTCTGTCGCACCGTCGACGCCAACACCCCTGGCTCCAGTAGTCTTCGTTTCTTCGGGGATGTCACTCAGCTCTTCACGATGTTCTGGGCGAACCGGTTCTGTAGTCTTGGTCGTTCGCTCCTCCGGGAGGACAGCTACACCCTGCTCATCATTGCGGCCTGGAAGGGAACCTACGCCACCAGTATGTTCTTCGGGTTGTTGACCTTGCGTCTCCGTCGAGGGCATGGAGACGTCGTGTGCGTGTCTGATGTCGAAAGCGACTAAAAGGTGGCGGCTGTCAAACTATTGTTGGAGAAGAGGAGGGATTCTCGCTCATACCTGGCTTGATATTCCCTACGGCTTGCTTGGCGGCAGAGATATCACCACTCGTAAGGGTTTCAGGATAGCCCTTGCCGAAGTCCTGGTCCGGTTGTTCCGTAGGAACGTCGGCCTTGACGGTGTCCGCGGCAACTGAAGGGTTGGTCGCCTTCTGGGTAGTACTTTGGCTAGGGCCAGTAGTGTTCCCCCGAACTGAATGGGCGTAAGTCCGGGTAAGGATTACTAACATGAGGGGTGGACTGACGGTTGCTTGGGGTTTGATACCCAGGGGTGTTCCGTCCGGCAAAGGTGTCCCATTGAGACCACTCTGCTTGTTCATCTGGAAGGAGAGCCACGCTTTTCTCGATGGAAGCCCCAGGGAGAGACCCCACACCACCCACGTGTTCATGTGGCAGGGCCCCACGTAATTCTTGAGAAGGGAGAGACGCTTTGTGGTAGATGTCATGCTCCGAAGCCCTGACCTCTTCGTCGGTTCCCGTCGCTCCGGTGGGGTTTTTATTGCCATCTTGAAGGTGTGTGAGAATCAGGGAGTTTCTAGTATGTACGGAGGGTTAGGGGCTTACTGAGGAAGGTGTTGACAACACTGTTGGGAAGATATTGCTTTGCTGCATCCACGATGGTACCGGCGATACTGGTGATTCCGGCGGAAGTCTCTCCTTGATCGCGATCAGGGAAGGCTCCTGGAAGTTCGTCCCTGGGGGTCACACCAGGCGACTGGCCGGTGGCCTGTGCGGGGGTAGTATTCTGAGGTGTTCCCTGGAAGGGTGGATCAAGAGAAGAGGTGGTATTGTTGGCCCACTCGTTGGAGGGGGTACCGAGGGGAGGGTCAAGAACTGGGGGTTGAACGGAGGTCATGGTAAAAGATCAGGTTATGGGATAGGGGGTGTGGAGGCTTGGGAGAGACAGCACCTCTCTTTATACAAACCCCACACTGGAGTCGAACGGTGATGTCATGTCCTTCGTGAGCCTGGTCCGATCGAAGACCGGGCGGAGTGGCAAGTAGCATGCTCATCGTCGTGTGAGTACATACTCTAACTAGTCAGCATTGCGCACACGGGTAACTTTATGGGAGACGATGTTCGCGTTTCCGAAGACGACAGTAAGCTGAGGAACAAGACCAAAGGTTGTTGGAAGAGAAACCTGTAGCGACTCGGGAAGCTCAACTCCACTCCTCCTCCGACCCCACCCTGAGAAAACCCTCAAATGAGCACACGTTGTGCTCTCATAGCAAATCGAGGAGAGATGTCTTTGAATGGCTAATACCGGAGGGGGAAATACAGCGTCGGCGTCAGAATGAACGGACTGAAGTTCGACGAAGAGAGAAGAAAGGCGGACGAATGAGGGGATGCTTTGCCACGTCTCCTGACGCCTATGTTGTGGGAATACAGAGGGTGGCCTGAGCGAGCTGGTGGGGTGAACGTTTTGTTGCTAATGCATACCAAGTATCGCGGCGACTCGACTGGCGTCCATCATCACGACCTTACACTTCGACTTTGACCACCACTAACGACAGACTGACATGGACTCTACCCTCAACCTCAACACCCTCGCAAGCTCACTTCCAAACTCGAACCTCGCAAATGCGGAAAAGGATCTTCTCAACAACTTCAAAGGTATCGATCTTTTTTTTTCAATCCATCCCAACATGGAGGCTGACAAAGAGAGCGTTTCCTCTGCGTGCACAGCGGCCGCTCTTAGCATCACCACTCTCTACCGGTCTTCTCGACAGACATCGAAACGGGCTTACAATTCCGGATACGTGGCCGCTTGCCAGGACATTCTCGCCATGATCCAGCAGGGTGTTTCCGCCGGTGGAGATCATGCGGGTGAGAACCCGATGTCGGTTGGAAGGATCATGGACTGGGTTGAAGCCCGCTGCGATGCTATCAAGGCTCGCGAAGAGGAAGAAGACGAGGAAGAGCAGAAGGAAAAAGAGAAGGACCCTCAACCACCTCAAAGTGGTCCAAAGCAACCATCCAGGCCAAAGCGTCAGGTGAGTACCTCTTTGATACCCTCCCAAACATTTATTAAGAAACCCAATCTGTCTTGTATTCCCAGACTGTAGGAGGATTGGCAACTCCGAATTCGCCACCTGGCCGGACCTCCCTGCATCTTCCAACTCAACCTCCCTCCCCTTCCCCCTTCTCATCCCTTCCCCCTCTTCCTCCGTCCCATTCAACCGGTAACTTATTTGGGAAGCGAAGAAAGGAGTCTCCCACCCCTCCGGTGGTCTCGACCATCGAGTCAGCTACGACCGATAACATTCCCGGTCCTTTCACCTTTTCCAATATCCCGAACCAGGTCGAACCTCTCTCCGCCGGTGCCAAGCGTAGACACGCAGTCATGATGATGATGGATTCACCGATGGCGACAGCACCAACCATTCCGATTCAAAATCCCTCCTCGAGGCGGCGCACAAGAAGCACGAGGAGCCTTAACGGTGCGAATAGCACCAGCGCGCCTCCAGTGGTTTTCCCGTCCATCGATCCGATGGAGGTGGAATTGGAGGACGGTCGCGAACGTAAACGAGTTGCTCGAAGGTAATCGATTCCAGTGTCTTCTGTCGTTCCTATTCTTTTTGCCCCTCCGCCAACTTTGTCCCTCCTTTTGTTCTCCCGTTATGTATTTGTTAACCCATGACCTTATGGAATTAAACCCCCCAAGACATCGATATCGTATAACTTCTAATACAATCACTCATGTCGACGACTGTAGGTGTAACGAGACAATTACGAGTTTGGATATCATTGTGGAACAAGAGGCGCTGTTCAATGAAGTCAGTCCTGTACGAACAGTACTACGCGTAACTGAGTGCGGTCAGCAGTGAGAATTTGGGTATCAACCTTCCAACAGTGGGGTACAGTTTGCCTTGACGGCGAGCGTTTACATACGCCCACTGCAAGTACTCAGTACCTGAAACTGAAACCAAAGCGGCCCACCATCTATAGCCCAGCCACATGTGAACTGTGTAACGGGTGAAATGTGTTCAGTGTACAATTGTAACTTGAATGAAACATCACCGGGTCTCAGCCAAACTTAAGCCGTTCTGTGGAATGGCCTGTTGTTCCCGGCGCTTCACGGTGACAACGTAGGGTCTCGTTGAGTGGAGGCATCTTCAAGGTTCCCCACGACCATGTACACACCAACATGGCGCATCGAAGCCACTGCTGCACTTGGTAGAGGTTTCAATTCAAAGCGGGGTGGCAAACGGTAAGCATGCCGAATACTGATCGTGTAAAACTCTAATACAATTGTGGTATGTGCTGACAACATCACGTAGGTATAACAATAAGACAATAGGGTTGGACACGATAAAGAGGCGTACCATGATCGCAGCAATCCTTCACAGAAAGGATGGGCGATGCACGTCGGGAGAGCCGACGGCGGAGAGAAAATTTGAGGAGATACGTCCAGAGATATGGACAGGTTCGAAGGTTTGCAAGAAAGAAAAAAGAAGGGAATGGCCGGTTTGGGTCGGCGGAACCAAAGATTAACCATCATAAATAGATACAATACTCTCACTTCATCCGCGTCGCTAGTAGCGAGCCAGGCTCAAACACCGCCTTGGCAGGCGCGATCTGTGCAGTCTGAGGAGGGATCGAAACAAGGGTTTGTCCAGACTTGCCCTGACCCCGGCGGGTACCTGCTCGAGAGAGGGAAGCGCCGGTAGACTTAGCTTGCGGTCGCCTTCCTTGGTAGGAGATCCATGACTTCAAGAGGCGCAATTTATCAGGCCGTTGCGGACAAAAAAGCCAATGGGATGAGGACTCACCCGAGCAAGAAGGATACTCATCATCCACTCCAGTCCTTCCTTCTCCTTACAACAAAACGTGTGCAGATAGTCTGCGGTATTCTCGAACAATGACAGGTTATCGGTCGACTTGACGGCAAAGACGAACTGCTTCGGTGTCTTCATCACCCTTGTCACGGAATAGACGTCGAAGTTTGTAAGTTTGCAGAGGAATGCCTCGTCTTTGCCGTTATCACGTTTCGAGAGCCAGAGGCTATTGTCCCGGAGCTCCATCCATCGCTTCGACCATTTTCCTCGTTTGACCTCATACTCGAGGTATCCTCGATATGTAGGGGAAGTCGAGGGTAGAGCCTAAATGCTTATGTTAGCGCCAGTACGAGAAGCCGCACATGAGCGCCCCTTACCTCCACAGACAAACGCGAACTCAGGGCGGTCTTCTTGAGTAAGATCGAATTTACTGTTTTTTCTTTACTCCAGGAGGCTCTGATATCCGCAAGGACTTCGAAACACCGAATCGGTCGTTCTGTGAACACTCATGTCCAGCTGGTGCACAATCACATTGCGGAAGAGAAACATACCCATTCCGAAATCCTGGGCAAGTTCGAACAACATCCAGCCCTTTCCTCCATTACCAGGGGGGTCGCACGAGTCCATCTCGCCTCGACTCCCAATAGCATCGATGACATCCTGAGCAGAGGTGGTTATGCCAATCTCAACAACAGTAGACCTCTGCATATCACCAAGGAAAACCTGCTGTTGCCAAGCCTCTCCAGACTTCTGCCTCATCAACATATCGTACGTGGGGATAGGAGGAACGGGCGGCAGAGCGGCCGCCTTTTCACTCCAGTGCACCTGGGAATCTGTGGAAACCTCTGCAGAGGGACGGGTCACGGAGGATCGACCTGGAGACCCATGATCCTCATCCTGGAGCCTTGCCTGACTCAGCTGTTTGGTTGACTTGGATCTTTGAAGGGAAAAAGCGGAGAAGGTTGGGGTAGAGGGTTGGTTGATCGGATCGCCTGTCTGGGGTCTACGCATGGATCGCGAGGAGGGAATGCCCGACCTTAGACTCGGGAGCGGTTCGTGGGTATCCGGTTGTAAGGCCCTCGCAGGACGGTGGAAAGAGCGCATAGGCCTTAACGTTGGTTTTTGGAAGGTCTCGTGAATGGGGTTCGGGGATACGGGAGGAAGGGGTTGAGGAAGTTCTTGTGAGGGACGTCGGGACATTAATGAGGGGCCAAGCTCTTGAGTGTGTCGGTGAGGTGACTTTGACCCAGATCGGTGTAATTCCTGGCTGTTGGAACCGGTCATCGAAGCTTGGACATTCATCAATTTCTTCGTCAAGTCATCCACCCCAAAGGCAGAACGGTGAGTTTTCGGTTTCTCGTGCTGGAACGCGGTGTTGGTGAGTCCAGGAGACTGAGGACTGCCGGAGACATTTTTCATCTTGGCCTGCATCCGCATCGCCCTCTCCTGCCTCCTTTGTACGTTCTCCTCCCTAACCTTTTTCCTGATGGTCTTCTGGGCCTTCAAAGCAGTGGGAATCGATCGAGCGAGTGGTACGTCGTCTTCATCTGAAGACTCTTTCCTGGATGGAGTAGCATGCCGACGGAGATTGGGAGAGGTCTCGTCCTGGCCATGTTCTTCGGCGGAATCGGTATCGTCGTCTTCCTCTATCCCGTGGAGAGGCATCGAGGGTCGCGACGGCCGTCTCCCATCCCCATCCCGCCCGTCACCAGAACCAGAGGCACCTCCAGTCGATTTGCGAGTTCCGGGAAAGCGACCGCCAAAGTTACCATGGCCATACCCGCTCGAGCTAGCACCGGAATATGTCCCGCCACCATAGTTGCCACTTGACGAACCTTCTCCGTCCTCAGGTATTTCTGAGCCTGTGACAGATAGATCACCTTTAACGTCGCTGCTACCGGGGCGACTCATCACCAGACTTTGGCGGTCATAGACGGTCTCGGCCTCGGAAGCATCTTGATGGTCGTTGTCAACTTTATCGCCTTCAAGTTTAAGATCTTGACCATATGGCGTGTCGTCCTCGTCGTCCTGTTCGTCAGATTCTTCCGTTGAAATGTATGAGCATTCGGAGGGGTCTGGAGTGACTGGTCTGGTGCACGGGGGGGAAGTGTCGGACGAAGAACGGGAAGATGAACGGGATCTTTGGCTGAAGAGACCTTCTGAAGATAATCGCTCGCTTAACCTCAGTTCCATGAGCTGCGAAGGCGAGGGGCGAATTGTTTCGGCAGAAGTGCCAGGGTGGAAGTCGAAAGGAACAGGCAAGGCGAGAGGGTTAGAGATTTGGCCGTCATCGAGGGAAGATGGCAAGGCCAAATCCTCATCCGATAGTGAAACGGAAGGGTTTGAATTAGAATTAGAAAGGTCGGCGCCAGAGTTGAGAGCACCTATAGCACCGACAAGGGAATGAGGGGGAAGGGGGAAGTCGGAAGTACTCTGAGGGTCACCTTCGCCAGAACTTCGACGAGAAAAGGAGCTCCAGGTGGGACTAGTCGGAGTTTGGAAATCAGACTCGGACTCGGCGGTGAAAGATGATAGGGATGAGAGACTATCATCCCACGCGGACAAAAATGAGGGATCAGAGGGGCGCCTAGAGAGGGAAGTCGGGATCGTATAAGCCGTTTCTAGCGGGACTGGGGCGCTAACTGAAGAGACAAGGTCTTCAGACGAATCATTGAATCCCCCGGAGTAAATCACGACATTATCAACGGTCCGCACACGATCATGCGGAGAAGATGGGCGTTCTGATGGGCGGGGGCTATCGAGGGGTGAAAGCCAGGACTCTTCCAAGAGAGGGTCGGGGTGTTTTATCTGATTCCAAGGCTCGGTCGGTAAAGCGGCACCGACGCATCCCTTGCGTATCTATGGAGTTGGCGAAGAGGATGAGGACGGGGCGCAATTGTGGTGGGTAGTCGATCAGGACACAGACTCACCTTACGGGTAGGGATATATTGACCCTGTGACAGAGCACGTAAGGAAGGTAACGATGGGGTTGACTTGAACACGGGCTTGGTATATGCAGGACGCGTCGGGGAAGGAGAGAGGTGAAATGCACCAGAGACAGGGGAGGAAGGGGTTGTCGCGGAGGTATATCTGATGCCGGCGGAAGGGGGAGGGTTGGCACGAAGCTCGGCCGGGGAAAGAGGGGAGCGGGGGATGGTTGAGGCGGAAAGGACACTGTGCGAGTGTTGGAGAGGTTTGTCCTGATTGGTTGGGGAGCACGGGGGGGTGCTGAGGTTTGCGAAAGGGTCGGTGTCCAGGAGGTCGCCGTAAGGCGGGTCGAGTGGGACTACATTGTCAGTGGAAACGAAGGAATAGAGGGCTTGAGAGAATGGATCCAACTGGGGCGAATGTTTGAAGGAGAAGGTGGTGGTTGGAGCGGTAGGGCTGTTGATGGTGACGGGCAGGCTCTGTCCGGTCTCGGAGTGAGACCTGGACCTATTGGTTGCCGAACTCTGGAGGAAGGGCGGGATGAAAAGCGCTTGGAGCGACTGCCTCCGCTTGCGTACCATGTCTGAGAGAGGCGGCTCGGGAGATGACCTGAAGGAGGGCAGCGGAGGCGATTCAAGACCAGAAACCTGGGGGAAATAAGAGAGATGTCCAAGTCAGCGGACGTAAAACGTTTACAAATATGCAAGTATGCAAATACCTTTTCCACACATAACATCGGCAGTCCCTCCTCCTGAATCAATACGAATCCCATCCCACCGTAAAGTCCGGAAGGTTCGCAGGCGTTCAAAGACGACGCTGGCGAGGACAAAAAGTCCGTGATCGAAACCGAAAGCAACTTCGCCCATCCCCGAGCTAAACCTTTCACCTCGTCCACAACAACCACACTGAGCCAGAAGAAATTCTTTCTCCTTCAGGTTCTAATCAGACTTTCAGACGGAAGGATCATCCTCCCTCCTCTCGTTTCCACGTCCACTGACAATTCAGATCTTGGGCGGCAATCTATCCAGCCTCGACGTTGACTGTTTCATTTGTCCTCGTCCCACGGTTCCTCATCCTCGCGGCGCATGACCACCCATCGTAACAACAATCATGCCCCCACGAGAAATCCCCGGTTTCTACTGGGACCCCCAAAAAAACCGGTATTTTCCTCTCCATCCCGCATCACGCTTACCTCCTACCTCCGCCGCATCTCCATCACAACTTAAATTCTCGTCCCCGCAACATCAACCTCCCCAAACGTTCAACTCGCCAAAAGCTTCCGTGATTCCATCTGTCTATCGCGAGATCAGCGGCGCGCTACGAGCTCCTCCGACCCTCTCACGTCTCGCCCGGCTCCGCCAGTGAGTGTATTGAAACTCATTCTCGGGTTTATTGACGATGATAGTGCGCCTCCCCCCGAATGGCAGTCAAATCTTCTGCTCCCAGGTCGTAAAAGCGCCCAGACCCCCGCCCTCCGGGGCCTTTCATACACTAGGCGCCATAAACGCTTTCAACGTCAGTCATTTCCCATCCCCAGTCAGCACCCTCAGCGCGAGCAATACCATAGATTGTCCAGTTGCAGGACGACCATACCCATACCGTAATCGGCGATGCCAACTGTTGGCTCTACTCCTTGAGTAATAAAGGTGACGTCGCTCCAATGAGAGAGTTCAAACTGCCCTCACGTGTATGATACGCGTATCCTCTGTTGCAATTTTTATCTCATTCTGCGTAGATTTCCTCCATCACTTCTTCTGGAACGCTCTCTGTGTGGGTTCTTGTTTCTTGATCCTTCCGTGTCATGACTCATGCAACTGTGTAGAACGACAACCTTCGGACCACCTTGCAAAATTGTCGTTCAGAATGCGGCGACAGCGGAGTAAGTAGAACTTGCAAGACACGCCAATCTTTTTTACCTTGCAACAAATGTCCGACCCAACCACAGGTCATTCATCCTCAGTCCGGGAGCCAAGTCCGTGTATGACGTCTGGACCTCTCACCTGATGGGCAGCAGCTTGGCATTGGGTAAGTTTTGCAACCAGGTCCATCCTCAGTTTCAAAACATACGTGATAATCTTCTATACAGGTATGCATGGAAAAGGAATCTTCATCCCTGACGTGAATTCTTCCACTGGGTTCCGTGCCTTGGATACATTTTCGGACGTGCTGGCCATCCATCAGGAGTCGGTCCGTTTATTTTCCCAAATTCCTTGTGCCTTTGATCCCATCGCTCAGCCTTCTCTCTTTAGAATCTCGTGTACACAGGCACACGTTGCGGCACAATTGCGAGGTGGGACACCAGAACGTGGTCGCACAAAATGCCGCTTCTATCCAATAGATATAAGGCGAGCTCCATCACCCATCTGCGTACGATTGGGGGCACCCGGCTATTGGTCGGCTGCATGGACGGCCGATTGGAGCTCTTCGACCTCAGATACCCGCTTGAGTCCGCTCCCATAACTTCATTCTCTGGTCACATGAATTCCTACAGCCAAAAGCTTGTCAGTCAGCGTTCCGTAGCAAGTTAACCCATGATGTTTACTAAATGCCGTATTTAGGCGTTTGCTGTCGACCCTTCCGAACGGTTCATTTTTGCTGCTGGGCAAGACAAGGTGGTTCGGGGTTGGTCGGTGTTCAATGGCCAGCTATTGCGTGGTCCCGAGGCGGAGACAGTTGCGGGAAAGGACGTGAGGTTGTTGAACACCAAGTTTGAGGAGGGAGTATCGGACATTCAGATAGTTGAGGACTACCATGGACTCCACTTTTGGTATTCGACCGGCTCGACGCTTTGCAATCAAACGATCTTGTAGATTCTGAGCAAGGTGGCCTCTGACGGCGAGCCCTCGTGCCGAAGACGCGCGCACCTCGGAGTGGAAGGAAGTGGTTTCGGACCGCACACCTCTCTGCTTCCGCCATGCACGGTTCAACCGTATATCCCGGTGCCTTATGTACATACAGGACTCCTCCTTCTCCCATCCCAGACACTCAAACAGAGGGAAAATCAAAAATCGTGAAAGAATACCCTGCCCTCTTCTTCAACAGCTTCACCTCCTTCCACGTCTGACTGAGCTGGCGCTCGACCAAGCCCAACCATACCCATTCACTGCCCGTTTAGCGAACTCGCAGCAACGTTATTGGAATGTTTTTCCCACTATCACGGTCACTCAGGGGGACCGTGTCCTCTTATAGATTGATAAGCATCTCCAGCGGCCGAGGGGCCAATAAAGCACTCCCCGCTGGGCTACCCCTCCCCGCAGCTCCTCTCTTCGCAACCTGCAAGCACTCGCAGAT
>Ga0307514_10003887_pt1 | contig 14003 bp, 16 predicted proteins | sample 16_EM_MG_FD_203088 | JGI IMG/M metagenome (GOLD analysis project Ga0307514, IMG submission 203088) | Populus trichocarpa ectomycorrhiza microbial communities from riparian zone in the Pacific Northwest, United States - 16_EM | ecosystem: Host-associated > Plants > Roots > Unclassified | place... | reverse complement strand
GCGCACCTCGAGCAGTGAGCCGCCGCGGGCGCGCATCGGCCGCTCCCGCGTCTCGAGTACCTCGGCCACGATCGTCACCGTCGTGTCGAGCGGCAGCTCGGTGAGGGCGGTCAGCTCGCCCCGGCGCGCGTAGCGGCGCGGGTAGTGGGTGAGGAGGTCGCCGACCGTCGCGAGGCCGAGTCCCTTCTCGAACGCGGCAGCCGTGCGCCCGCCGAGGGCGTTCGCCAGCTTGGCGTCGAGCGGGGAGGTCACGATTCGAGGGTATCGCCAGCTACCGTTGGGGGTGTGACCCGCATCATCGCCGGCTTCGCCGGATCCCTCACCCTCGAGGTGCCGCGCTTCGGCACGAGGCCGACGAGCGATCGCGTGCGCGAGGCGATCTTCTCCTCCCTCGAGGCGAAGGATGCCATCGAGGGTGCACGGGTCATCGACCTCTACGCGGGCTCCGGTGCGCTCGGCCTTGAGGCAGCGTCGCGGGGGGCGCGCGTCGTCACCCTCGTCGAGAAGTCCCACGGCGCCACCCAGACCTGCCGAAAGAATGCCGCGCTGGTCATGAAGTCAGCGCCGAAGGATGCCCGCCCGGCTATCGAGGTCACGGGGTCTCCCGTGCAGGCCTTTCTCACGAGCTCGCTCGCCGAGTGGGACCTCGCCTTCATCGACCCGCCCTACGACCTCGGCCACGCCGAGCTCGTGCACAACCTCGAGCAGCTCGCCCCGCGGCTGAGCGACGGTGCCATCGTCGTCGTCGAGCGCAGCTCGCGCGACCCGGAGCCCGCCTGGCCAGACGGGCTCGAGCTCGAACGCCGCAAGGACTACGGCGACACGACGCTCTGGTGGCTAACGCGGGTCTAGGCGGCTGGTGCGGGCCTACGCCCGCTGCACTGTCTCGAGCCCGCGACCCGGGTGCCACGACTCGATCACGAGCATCGTCGCTGCGGGGTCGAGGCGCACGAGCGCGACCTCGGTGAGATCGACCTCGAAGGCGCCGCCGGCATCCAGCGACGATGGCGCCGTGGCGATGAGGTTGCCGGCGAGCTTGGCATCGCCGGGCCAGTCCGCCTGCACGGCGGGCGGTTCAAGGGTCGGCGAGTGGATGGCGACCCGCGGGTCGCGCAGCACGTCACGCAGTTTCGCCGAGCGCGGCATCATGCCGAGCGTCACCGTGCCGTTCTCGAAGACGAGTTCCGTTCCGCTGATGCGCGGCGAGCCATCGCCGCGGAGCGTCGCCACGGTCTTGTTCGTGCCCGCGTCGAAGAGCGCCCGCACGCGCGCGGCGAAGTCGGGCGCATCAGCCACCACATCTGCCCACCTCGTCATGCCGCGAGTATGCACCCGCCCACTGACCTCAGCCGGCCTCGCCCGACCAGTCGGCGAAGGGATCCCAGCCGCCGCGCGCCTCGAAGGGCTCACCGTCGACCAGCACCCCATCGCCCTCGACGACCCGGCCGATGGCACGGAAGCCCGCGGCAACCTCGCCGGGGAAGGTACCGAGGAGGGAGTGGTCCTCTCCGCCAGTGAGGGCGTCGAGGCTGCCGAGCGCGGCCCGCGATAAGTCAAAGGCGACTCCGCTGGCCCGCGCCACGCGACGGGCGTCGAGGGCGAGTCCGTCACTGAGGTCGATCATGCTCGTCGCGCCAGCGAGCGACGCCACCACTCCGGCGGAGATGGGGGGATGCGGTCGCAGCTGCGCGACAACGAGCGGGTCGTCACGCAGCGAGCCCGGCTCGCGCACGCCGTGCTCGAACAGCAGCCGCAGCCCCGCGGCCGCCGCGCCGAGCACCCCGGCCACCGCGACCGTGTCGCCGACCCCCGCGCCCGATCGAGTCACCGGCGGGCGACCCTCCAGGTCGCCGAAGGCGGTTACGGCGATGGTCAGGGTGTCTGACACCGAGAGGTCGCCGCCGACGACGCCGCAGCCGGGCGCCATCGCCTCGCAGCCCTCGCGGAATCCATCGGCCACCCGTTCGAGAAACGCGACGGCCGTGTCGGACGGCGCGGCGATCGCGACCACGAGTGCCGTCGGCACCGCGCCCATCGACGCGATGTCGGAGAGGTTGGATGCCGCCGCCTTCCACCCGAGGTCGAAGGGCGTCGACCAGGCGAGGCGGAAGTCCGGACCGTGGATCATCATGTCGGTCGTCACCACGAACCGGCCGTCGGGGGCGGCGACGACCGCCGCGTCATCCCCCGGGCCAAGCAGCTCGGACGCCGCGGAGGGCAGCCGGGGGAAGATGCGTGCGAGCACACCGCCCTCACCGACGCTGCCAAGGGTGTCGGCGTGCTCCATGTCTCACACGGTAGCCTGATTTCGATGAGACTCCTGCCCGTCGCTGTGGCCGCCGCCCTCGTGCTCGCCCTGAGCGGCTGCACCCAGGTCGTCGCACTCACCCCCGCCGCCGACGCGGAGAACACCCGGTGCGCCGACGTCGTCGTGCGCCTGCCCGACACCGTCGGGGGGCGCGACAGCGACCTCGCGCTGCGGCAGACCGACGCACAGGGCACCGCTGCCTGGGGAACCCCGACGGCCGCGATCCTGCGCTGCGGGGTGCCGGTGCCCGACCCGACGTCGACCCTGCGCTGCTACACGGCCGACGGCATCGACTGGCTGCTCGACGAGTCAGACGCACCCAACCTCGTCTACACGACCTACGGCCGCGATCCCGCCATCGAGGTCATCGTCAACCAGGACGAGGCCGCCGGCGGCGCCGTGCTGCTCGACCTCGCGAACGCCATCGGCTTCACCGAGAAGGTCGGGGCGTGCACGACGGTCGACGACACGATCTAACAGCTAGCTAGCCGGGTCGAACCCGAACTCCCGCAGCTCCTGGTCGCACCGGCAGGCCGCCGCGATCTTGCGAGACCACTCCAGCGCATCGTCGCGCGACGGCAGCTCGAGCACGAGAAAGCCGCCGTTGAGTTCGCTGCCGGGATACAGATCTGTCGAGACCGACCCGTCCGCCGAGACGCGCACAGGTGGGGCGCTCTCGTCGATGCCCCCGCCGAAGACGTAGACGCCCGTCGCCTTCGCCTCCTCGATCACTGCGTGGGAGTCGACACTAGCCCCCGTGAGGTTCTCCGGGCTGAGGTCCATCGCGGCGCTGGGAAAGGAGATGAGGAACTTGGTCATACCCCGATCGTGCCCTCGGAGCGCCCCGAGGGCAACGGTGGGCTCAGATACCGGGACCGAACGAGTGCCATCCCATGGCACCGGCGACGCCGAAGCAGAACAGGGCAAGCGCGATCGTCAGTACGACGATGAGGGTCACCACGACGCGAAAGCGCCGCGGGGCCGGCCGCGGCTGCTTGCCCGTCGCGTGAGCGTCAAGCATCAGCGCCACGGTGAAAACCGCTCCGACGACAAGGATGCCGGCAAGCGCGAGTGAGTCGAAGAGTCGCGCCTCGGGAGAGGCCGTCTGCATGCTCTCGATGCCGCGCAGCAGCCCCTGCCCGATCACGACGAGTGCAAGCACGAACACGTATGCCAGATAGGCGAGCACGCCCGACAGCAGTGCAAGCGCGACGATCGAGAGCCGCGCGACTCCGCGGATGCCTAGCCCCGGGGTCCGTCGAGACCGACGAGCTTGCCGGCGATGCCCCCGGCCGCCCGGAGCGCCGCGCCGGAGCCGAAACCGCCAGCCGGCAGCACGAAGCGCTTGTCGCGCGCCTCGACCAGGGCGTCGGTGAGCGCGGTCGCCGCGGGAACGGTCGGCGCCCACAGGTAGAGCGAGAGCGCGCCAGGGATCGAGTTGACCTCGTTGACGAACAGCTCGCCGGTCTTCTCATCGAGCAGCAGGTCGACGCGCACGATGCCGGTGAGACCGGTGACCTCGGCGACACGGCGGGCCAGATCGCCCGCGAGCGCCGCGACCGGGCCAGGCACGTCGGCGGGGAACTCGCGCGGTGCCGCGCTGAGACCTGCCGTGCCGGTGCCGCCGGAGAGGTACTTCTCTGCGTACGAGTACAGCCCTGTGCCCGAGGTGCTGCGCACGGGCTTCTCGAGTGCGGTGACCTCCAGGGCGGGGTGGGTGCGGAACGAGATGTTGAGGTCGACGAGCTCCGGGCGGTAGGGCTCGAGCACGGCCCCAGCGCGCAGGTGGGCGCTCGCCTTCGCGACCGCGCGAGCTGCATCCCAGTCCTCGACGATCTCGATGCCGATGGACGACCCGCCGAAGCGCGGCTTCACGATAAAGGGTCCGTCGAAGCTCGGCGCCGTGGTCTGCGACAGCAGCTCGCGTGTGAGCGAGGGAACACCGGAGGCTAGCATGAGCCCGCCGAAGGCGAGCTTGTCCATGCCGACCGCGCCCGCGAAGAGCGAGGATCCGGTGGCGGGGATGCCGAGCAGGGAGAACAGGGCAGCGGCGCCGCCACCCTCGCCGACGCCGCCGTGCAGGCACAGGAGGACGGCGGAGACATCCAGCGCCTTCTTGCCCTTGAGGTAGAGGCCGGGGTCGCCCGACAGGCGAACCTCGATGGGAACGGACTTCTTTGGCACGCCGTCGAGAAAGTCGATGGCCTCGGAGCCGCTCGGCACCTGGAACCACTCACCCGATGGGGCCCAGTAGATCGGCACAACCGACGCGCCGCTCTCGGTGAGCACCCGCTCAGCCTGGAGTCCGGTGAGGATGGAGATCTCGTGCTCTGGCGACGGCCCGCCGAAAAGGACGGCCCAGGGGGCGTTGCTCATGAAAATCCCTTACGGGTAGTGATCGGGCAGGTCGTTCTCATAGAGGATAACGCCTCGCTCTGAGGCCTGATCGAGAGCAGCGGCGACAGCAGGGCCGCGGCGCGAGAACACCCGTGGGGCATGAGCGCCCTCTGCCGCGCCGTCGACGAGCGCCGCGCGGTTGGTGCGTCCGATGACGAAGAGGTGCCCGCCGACCGCGGCCACCTGAGCGCCGAGCGCGCGGTTGCGGTCGCGCTGCACCCGGCCGAGCTCCACCATGCCGGGGGTGACCACGACAAGCTCTCCGCCGCGCTCCGCCGCGAGCGCCGCGGCACCCTCGACGGCGCGCGCGGCCCCGACCGGGTTCGAGTTGTAGGTGTCGTCGATGACGACCACTCCGCTCGCCGCCTCCTGCACCTCGGCGCGGTGCGGCGAGTCGGGCAGCGAGCCGAGACGAGAGGCGATGGATGCGAGCGGCACGTCGAGCGCGACGGCGATTCCGACAGCGACAGCGACATTCACCGCGTGGCCGACGCCCGAGATGGAGACGGGTGCCGTCTCGGTGCCGACACGCACGAGGCCGTCGGCGACAATGACATCCGCGCCCTCGGCGTCGGCCTCGGTGGAGACACGGATGACGCGCTTGCCCTGGCTCTCGCACACCGCCGCGAGGCCGGAGAGCAGCGGGTCGTCGATGGGCAGCACGACGGTGCCGGCCTTCTCGGTGATCTCGGACTTCGCCTTGAAGACGACCTCGCGCGACCCCATGCGGGCGAGGTGCGCCTCGCCGATCGTCGTGATGGCCGCGATGTCGGGCGGGAATGTCTCCGACAGCTCGCGGATCTCGCCCTGTCCGTAGACGCCCATCTCTGCGACGAAGATCTCGGTGCCGGGCACAACGCGCTCGTTGACCGCGCGCGACAGTCCCATGAGGTTGTTGAACGACGCCGGCGAGGCGACGGTCGAGTAGCTGCCAGACAGAACGTGGGCGACGTAGCCCTTCGTCGAGGTCTTGCCGTACGAGCCGGTGATCGCCACGATGCGCGGGCCGACCTGCGAGAGCCGCTTGCGGGCACTCACGAGGTACTTGTGCGAGAGGCGCTTCTCGATCGGCGCGAGGATGACGAGCGAGAGATCCATGACGAGTGGCGCGAGAAGGAACACCAGTGGCACCCCGGTCGCGCCGAGCAGCAGCGTGAGCAGCGCTCCGATGCCGAGGAACAGCACGGCCCACACCACAAGGGTGTGCTTGAGCCGTGTCGTCCAGGCGAGTTTGCTGCTGCGACCGCGCACGCCGAGGCCGAACGGAAGCAACGAGACGAGCACGAGGGCCGCGATCGCTGCCCATCGCATCCATTCCGGCAGTTCGCGGGCGAGACCCGCGGCCACGGAGGGGGCGATGGATGCCGCAATCAGCACCACGACGACGATCGCCGCAGCGAGGTTGAGCCCACGCACCCGCAGCCACAGCCCGGCCAGGATCGTGACCCACGGAGCGATGTAGTGCTCGCGCTGGGCGACGCGCAGCCAGCGCAGCGTGGTCGGCACGAGGGCAATGGCGCCGAGGACGACGGCGACGATCAGCGGGGTCAACGGGTCTCCTCGATCACGACAAGCAGTTCTTCTCTCACCGCGGCGGCGACGTCACCCTCGAGCAGGTGGCCGCCCCCCTCGACGACACGAAAGGCGGCTCCGTCGATGAGTCCGCTCGCGTTTCGGCCGAGCGGCATGGGCGCCTCGGTGTCGTTCTCGCCCCAGACCATGCGAACGGGCACGCGGATCGCCGCGAGGTCGTCGCCGTAGCTCTCGTTCACGGTTCGCACCATGACGCCGCGCATGATGCCGCTCGAGTTCACGTAGTCGCGAGAGCCGTGCTTCTGCCGCTGCTTCTCGAGCATGGACTCCGGAAGGATGCCGCGCTTGGCCAGCGCGCGAACAACGCGAAACTGCAGCTTGGGCTTCGACGTCGCCGGCGGGCGCAGCAGCGGCACGCCGGTGAGCACGAGGCCGCGCACGAGCTGCGGGTGCCGCGCGGCGAGCCGCACGGCCACGCGTCCGCCGAAGGAGTGCCCGAGGATGACGACGGGGCCGAACGGCGCGATGGCTTCCGCCACCAGGTCCGCGTAGTCCTCGGTGCCCCACACGGCGGGCGGCTCATCGGTCGCGCCGAAGCCGGGCAGGTGCGGGGCGACGGCGTCGAGCCCGCTGACGATGGATGCGAAGTCGGCTCCACTGCGCGCCCAGCCGTGGAGGGCGACAACGGTCGGCGGGGTCGCGCCGGTCTTGTCGGCGAGCAAGCGGCCGTCGGCGAGGGAGGTGAGCATGCCGACTACTCCCCCTGCGGCATCGGGTCGGTCGTCAGGTGCGGAGCGAGGTCACGCGGCTCGAGGGTGCCAGCGAGCACCTCGGCGACCTGGCTGACGATCGGCATCTCGACGCCCTTCGCGAGCGCGAGCTCGAGCACGGGGGCGACGCTCGAAAGGCCCTCGGCGGTCTGGCTCATCTGCTTGACGACCTCGGAGAAGGTGTAGCCCTGCCCGAGGAGGCGGCCGGCCGTGTTGTTGCGCGACAGGCTCGACTCGCACGTCGCGATGAGGTCACCGAGGCCGGCGAGGCCGGCGAGCGTCTCGGCGCGACCGCCGTAGGCGACGGCGAACTCGGTCATCTCGACGAGACCGCGCGTGATGATCGAGGCCTTCGTGTTCTCGCCGTAGCCGACGCCATCCACGATTCCGATCGCGACAGCGATGAGGTTCTTGAGAACCCCGCCGAACTCCGTGCCGATCACATCGGTGTTCACGTAGCTGCGGAAGTAGGGGTTGGTCGCGGTCAGCGCGACCCGCGTGGCCGTCTCGAGGTTGTCGGAGGCGATGACTGCCGCGGTCGGCTGCTCCTTGGCGATCTCGAGGGCGAGGTTGGGGCCGGAGGCGACAGCGATGCGAGCAGCCCCGACACCGAGCTCCTGCTCGATGACCTCGCTCATGCGAAAGCGGGTGCCCTTCTCGACGCCCTTCATGAGGGAGACGATGACGGCGTCGTGCGGGATGAGGTCGCGCACGATGCGGAGGTTCTCGCGCAGCGACTGCGCCGGCACCGACAGGTAGACCTGCTGGGCGCCCTCCAGCACCTCCGGCAGAAGGGACGAGGCCCAGAGCGTGCGCGGCAGGTTGATTCCGGGCAGGTAGTCGCTGTTGCGCTTCGACTGTGAGATCTCACGCGCGAGCTCTGCCCTGCGCGCCCAGAGCGCCACGCTCGCCCCGCCGTCGGCGAGGATCTTTGCGAACGTGGTTCCCCACGATCCAGCACCGAGCACGGCAACGCGAATCGGATCGGTGCCAGGGGTTGTGCCAGCCTCAGCCACGCGCCAGCCTTCCTGCGCCCGCGACCCTCGCGAAGCACCGCACCCATTCTGCCATTGCGGGCGGGGATAGCATGGGACTCCCGAGCAGTGGAGGCAGTGGCGTGATCTTCTTCCTCATCATCGGCATCCCGCTCTACGGTGCGTGGTGGCTGATCGACACGCTCGGCCCTGTCGTCTCCGGGCTCGGCATCGCGGTGGCCACGGTGTGCGGACTGCTCGCCCTGTCAGCGCAGGTCGGTCTCGCGATCGGTGCGCATCGGCTGTTCGACAGCAGCAACCGGGTCGCGCGCATCGCGGGCGTTCCGTTCGTCATCGCGGCTGCGGGCACCAGCGGGGGCCTGCTGATCGTCTCCGGCCTCTGCATCGTCACGGTGGCACTCGTGCAGATCGTGCCGCCGCTCGACGTGCAGACAGGGCTGGTCGCGATCTAGCTCCGCGCCTCGGGGTGGCCGAACTCGGTCTGGTTGTGCTGCGCCGGGTCCCAGCGCTCCGGCGGGGCGGTCTCGCCCCGCAGCTCTTCGACGAGGGCGGTGATCGCCGCCATGAGCCTGTCTGTCGCGGCCGCGATGACGGCGGCATCGAGGCCTTTGCCCTCGAACTCGCTGAGGTCGACGGGCTCGCCGAACCGAATGGTGATGTGCTGGCGCGGAATGAGCCGCGGAAACTTCGCGTACGGGGCGAGGAACCGCTCCGTGCCCCAGTGCGCCGCGGGAATGAGCGGGATGCCCGCCCCGAGCGCGAGACGCACCGCGCCGGTCTTTCCGCGCATCGGCCAGATGCCGGGGTCGCGCGTGAGGGTGCCCTCCGGATAGACGATCACACCGGATCCGCGCTCGGCCACGAGCGCCGCCGTCGACAGCGGGTTGTCGCGGCTGCTCCCCGCGCGCTCCACCGGGATCTGCCCGGTCAGGCGCAGCAGGCCCTTCACCACTGGCACGCGGAACAGCGACGCCTTGCCGAGGAAGTGCGGGGTTCGGCCGGCCCTGAACACGCCGATGCCCATGACGATGGGATCGATGTTGCTCGTGTGGTTTGGAGCGATGATGAACGCACCGTCACGCGGAACGTTCGACGAGCCCTCCCGCCGAATGCCGACGAGCAGCCACATCAGTGGGATCACCGTGAACTGGAGGATGCGCCAGATCGGCTTCACCTCGCGCCGCAGCAGTGGGACGCGGTTGTCTGACACCGCGCCCTTAGCCCGCGTAGTCGAAGTCCGCGCCGAGCAGTCGCAGCTTGTCGATGAAGTGCTCGTAGCCGCGGCTGATGATGCCGACATTGCTGATGGTCGACTCCCCCTCGGCGGTGAGTGCCGCGATGAGGTAGCTGAAGCCGCCGCGCAGGTCTGGCACGCGAACGTCGGCGCCGTGCAGCTTGGTCGGACCGGTGATCACGGCAGCCTGCTCCAGCGGGCGGCGGGGAACGCGGCGGGTGACGGACTCGAGACCGTCTTTGTGCACGGTGATGTCAGCGCCCATCTCGATGAGCGCATCCGTGAACCCGAAGCGGTTCTCGTACACGGTCTCGTGCACGACAGATACGCCCGTGGCCTGGGTGAGGGCGATGACGAGCGGCTGCTGCCAGTCGGTCATGAAGCCGGGGTGCACGTCGGTCTCGACCACGACGGGCTTGAGCTCGCCACCGCGGTAGAACCGGATGCCGTCCTCGTGGATGTCGAAAGCACCGCCCGCCTTGCGGAAGATGTTGAGGAACGTCATGAGCTCCTGCTGCCGCGCACCGCCGACGAAGACGTCGCCGTCAGTCGCCAGGGCAGCGGACGCCCAGCTGGCGGCCTCGTTGCGGTCGAACAGGGCGCGGTGGTTGTAGCCGTGCAGCTTCTCGACGCCCTCGATGAAGATGACGCGGTTGGGCTCCACCGAGATGATGGCGCCCATCTTCTGCAGGATCGCGATGAGATCCATGATCTCCGGCTCGATCGCCGCGTTCTTGAGCTCTGTGACACCCTCGGCGAGCACTGCCGTCAGCAGCACCTGCTCCGTGGCGCCGACGCTCGGGTACGGCAGGTCGATGAGTGCGCCCTTGAGACCGTTCGGGGCAGTGAGGCGGATTCCCTCGTAGCTCTTGTCGACAATGGCACCGAAGGCGCGAAGCGCGTCCATGTGGAAGTCGATGGGGCGGTCGCCGATGCGGCACCCGCCGAGGTCGGGAATGAGCGCCTCGCCGAGACGGTGCAGCAGCGGCCCGCAGAACAGGATAGGGATGCGGCTGGAGCCCGCGAGCGCGTCGATCTGCGCGAAGTGCGCCTTCTCCACGTTGGTCGGATCCAGCAGCAGCTCGCCAGGAGCGACCTCGGCCACCGAGACGCCGTAAGCCTCGAGCATGCCGGTGACGACACCGACATCGCTGATGTTCGGCACGTCGCGCAGCGTCGACGGGGTGTCGGCGAGGAGGGCCGCGACCATCGCCTTCGTGGCGAGGTTCTTGGCCCCGCGCACCTCGATGCGACCGTGCAGGGGCTTGCCGCCGCGAATGAGGATGCTGTCTGAGGTCATTCCAACCCTCTTACCTGCCTTGTGGGCATCGGTAACAAGAGAATTCATTGATCCGCCTATCTGGGGGAACTACGCCTGGCGCTTGGGGGTGAGCGGTTCGGCTATCGAGCGGGGAGAGTCTTCGGGCGCCAGCTCTCGCGGCGTGCCTCGAACTCCGTTATTGCGGCCTCATCGCGGAGGGTGAGGCCGATGTCGTCCAGCCCCTCGAGGAGGCGCCACCGAGTGTAGTCGTCGATCTCGAAAGTAAGCCTTAGAGTACCGGCGGTCACTGTTCTGGCAACCAGATCGACCGAGATCTCTATTCCCGGCTGCTGCTCGATGAGGGCCCAGAGCTGCTCGATGCCCTCCTCGGCGACCTGGGCCGCGAGGAGGCCCTGCTTGCCGGAGTTGCCACGGAAGATGTCGCCGAAGCGCGGGCTGAGCACCGCGACGAAGCCGTAGTCGCGCAGCGCCCACACCGCGTGCTCGCGGCTCGACCCGGTGCCGAAGTCGGGACCGGCAACGAGGATGCGCGCGCCGGTGCCCTCGGCAGCCGCGAAGGGAGCACGGTTGAGCACGAACTCTGGATCCTGGCGCCACTGGTAGAACAGCGCGTCATCGAAGCCGGTCTTCGTCACCCGCTTGAGGAACTGCGCGGGGATGATCTGGTCGGTGTCGATGTTGGAGCGCTGGATCGGAACGCCGACGCCGGTGACTGTCGAGATCTTGTCCATCAGACGGCCGCCTCTTCTTCGCGGTGCGCGGGTAGTTTCGTGCCCTCGGCGACGCTGAGGTCCCATGGGCTCGAGAGGGTGCCGCGAATCGCGGTCGCAGCGGCAACGAGCGGAGAGACGAGGTGCGTGCGACCGCCCTTGCCCTGGCGGCCCTCGAAGTTGCGGTTGCTGGTGGAGGCGCAGCGCTCGCCGGGCGCGAGCTGGTCGGGGTTCATGCCGAGGCACATCGAGCAGCCGGCGAAGCGCCACTCCGCCCCGAACTCCTCGACGATCTTGTCGATTCCCTCGGCCTCCGCCTCGATGCGCACCCGGGCAGAGCCGGGAACGACCATGACGCGAACGCCATCGGCCTTCTTCTGGCCCTTGATGATGCTCGCGAAGGCCCGCAGGTCTTCGATGCGGGAGTTGGTGCAGGAGCCCATGAAGACGGCGTCGACCGGGATCTCCTTGAGCGGTGTGCCCGCGGCGAGGTCCATGTACTCGAGGGCCCGCTCTGCGGCGGCGCGCTCGTTCGGGTCGATGATCGTCGACGGGTCGGGAACCGTGTCGCTCAGCGAGGCGCCCTGGCCGGGGTTGGTGCCCCACGTGACGAAGGGCTCCAGCTCGTTCGCGTCGAGGAAGACCTCTGCGTCGAAGACCGCGCCGTCGTCGGTCGGGAGGGTGTTCCAGTAGGCGACCGCGTCATCCCAGTCCTGCCCCTCCGGCGCGTGGGCGCGGCCCTTGAGGTAGTCGTAGGTCGTCTGGTCCGGGGCGACCATGCCGGCGCGCGCGCCCGCCTCGATCGACATGTTGCATATCGTCATGCGGCCATCCATGGAGAGAGCGCGGATGGCGCTGCCGCGGTACTCGAGCACGTAGCCTTGCCCGCCGCCTGTGCCGATCTTCGCGATGACGGCGAGGATGATGTCCTTGGCGGTCACCCCGGGGCGCAGCTCGCCCTCGACCGTGATCGCCATCGTCTTGAAGGGCTTGAGCGGCAGGGTCTGCGTGGCGAGCACGTGCTCGACCTCGCTCGTGCCGATGCCGAAGGCCATCGCACCGAAGGCGCCGTGGGTGCTCGTGTGGGAGTCGCCGCACACGACGGTGATGCCTGGCATGGTGAGGCCGAGCTGCGGGCCGACGACGTGCACGATTCCCTGCTCGATGTCGCCGAGGGAGTGCAGGCGCACACCGAACTCTGCCGCGTTGTTGCGCAGCGTCTGGATCTGGGTGCGGCTGGTCATGTCGGCGATCGGCTTGTCGATGTCGAGCGTCGGGGTGTTGTGGTCCTCCGTCGCGATCGTCAGGTCGAGACGCCGCACGGGGCGCCCGGCGAGACGGAGCCCGTCGAAGGCCTGCGGGCTCGTCACCTCGTGGACGAGGTGGAGGTCGATGTAGATGAGGTCGGGGTTGCCGTCCTCGCCCTTGACGACCAGGTGGTCGTCCCACACCTTCTCTGCGAGGGTGCGCGGTCGGGCTGTCGTGTCACTCATGATCTGCTGTCTCCTATGGAAGGTTGCCGGCCGTTACCGTCGAACACGACGAACTCCGCGACGAGGGAGGCCTGAGACTAGGACTCGTCGCGGCAGCTAAGAAGAAGCTGGGCGCACAGCATCCACCAAGATTAGCATTGCGGTCCGCGGTGGCGCGCGCGGCTACGGGAAGACGTTATCGGCCATGTGGGCGGTGTAGCCCCACGGCCCGAAGCCGTACCAGTTCGTCGCCAGCCAGACGCCGTCGCGCAGGAAGTGGGATTCGCCAACGCTCTCGCCGTCGACGCGGTGCTCTGAGTAGTACCGCACGCCTCCCCGGTGCTCCTGCATCGCGAAGCCGCTTGCCGTGAGGTGCGCGGCGACGGTGGCGGCCATCTCCGGCCCGGGCTCGGTCGCCACGGTGAGCACTGCGGACTCGGTGCCGCCCGACTGGTCGAGCCAGAAGCAGTCGAGCGAGAGCTTGCCGCGCATGAGCTGCACGAGGTCGGCGCTCGCCGAACCGGCGGTCGCCTCGCGTGCACCCGTCCACACGGTGTTGAGGTGCATGCCCTGCTGCTCGAACTCGCGCAGCATGGTCTCGTCGTACAGGCCATCGCAGGTCTCCGGCAGCACCGTCAGCTGGAGCGGCGCCTTTGGGCTCGCCGATGGGGCGCTGGATGGCGCGGAGGCAACAGCGGGCGTGTCGGTCGACGGCATCCCGCTCTCCGCCTCGAACGGCCGCAGCAGCGCCGCGATGACGGCGGCAGCGGCGACGAGCACCGACCCGCCCATTGCGACGGGCACCGCGACCGAGCGCCACTGGCGCTCCCCGTTCGCCGCCCTCACGGCAACAGGGTTCTCGAAGTCGGTCACCCAGCCGAAGAGGCCGTCATCGGGCGCCTGCCCGCTGTCGTCAGGGCCGTCGTTGATCGTGCGGCGTGCCATGAAACAACGGTACGCACCTTTGCCGGGCGGCTCTAGCCCTGTTCGACCTGTATGACGAACTCACCGAGCTCGATATCGCTGCCTGGCGGCACCGGCGTTCGTTCCATCGGGGTCGCGTGCACGTCATCCATGCCATCGGCGGTGACGAAGACACCATTCGTCGAGTTGAGGTCGGTCACCCAGAGGCGACCCTCGATGACCTCGACCATCGCATGGGTCTTCGACACCGACTTGGTGGTGTCGGCGACCGCGAGCAGGTCTCCGTCGATGTCACCGTCGGCTCGAATCGGATTGCGGCCGACGAACACGGCGGTCGTGACCGTCGACGCGCTGCCGTCGGGCAGCACGAGTCGCCAG
>Ga0307514_10003886_pt1 | contig 14003 bp, 14 predicted proteins | sample 16_EM_MG_FD_203088 | JGI IMG/M metagenome (GOLD analysis project Ga0307514, IMG submission 203088) | Populus trichocarpa ectomycorrhiza microbial communities from riparian zone in the Pacific Northwest, United States - 16_EM | ecosystem: Host-associated > Plants > Roots > Unclassified | place... | reverse complement strand
TTTGTGTTTTTTTATATCAAAAAAATTCTTGTCCGACATTCCATCTATGCAACCAGTAGTTTCTCCTTCAGTGTCATTCAGTGCCAAGATCTTCTATAGAAATAATGTAGACTATGTAATTATTCTCTCGTCCTAATAGATGGCGAAGTACGCATTTTTAAATGAGCAACCTCATGATTTTGCACGCTGGCGCGTTAACCGACGCCGAATTATTTGTGAATCACAACAATCCTTCTTGATTTTCGCGTCCTCCCTTCCTTTCGTTCTTTTTTTGCTCCCCCCTTGCAATGCCTGTGCCAGATGCGCATGCAAGAAGCAGGATAAGTTTGACACCATCCAGGGTTTTCTCCAAGTCGTAAGTTGGATGTCGATATGTTCGTCACGATTAGCTGACAAAACCAATGGCCTATTGACCTCTTGCTGCCTCCCCTCTCTTCTCTATCATCTTCTGAAAAAAGGATACCGAACAAGTTCCTACCGCGAATTCTCTTCTCGAACCTGCTGTTCGTCTTTGCGATACATGCTGCCAAGGAGTGGCTGTTAAACTATGATGCTGGGATATTTTGGGTCCTGATCCGTGTGCTGGCGAGTGGTGGGATTGGTGTACTGGTCTGGGAGGGTGTCACAGGCCAGTTGGCGAAGAGGAATGAGATTGAGGTGCGTGTGTGTTGTTTTAGTGTCGTGGATACGACGGCGCTAATAATGAGTGACGGCTACTGAAGTGGTCGGCGTTGGGTACTGCATCTTTATTGCAATTTGTACGATACGGATGTCTTTTCGTCGCTTTGTATAGACTTTCGTCTCCTCGGTAACAGTTCCCCTTTGACTAGACGTTTTCTTCTTCTGACAGTTCTTTTGGTTCCAGTGTTATCCTCTTTGCTCATTTTTCCACATATTGGTTTGAATCGCTGTTCAATCTATCTTCTGCAAGTGCATCTTTTCTCGTCATTTTCCCCTTCGATTAACAATCTTTTTTTAAATAGCCTCGGAAAGCATTTCTTATCACCCTTGCACTATCCATATCTATTCTAGCCGACACGAGACTGCTCTCAGTCAATTTCTGGCATTATGCACCAGGATACGTCGCCCTCTTTCTTCACGGAATAGCATCAAGTGCATTCGAACATACGTTTTCTGTACTTTCGCCATCTTTGGGAACCCTATCCACCATGGCAGCAAGCACGTTGGGTGCTACCCTCTTTGCTCTTCCACTCTACCTGTTTAGGGCGTTTGTCGTATGTGGTTTATGTCTCATAGTCATGTCGTTTCATACCCCTGATGGCTGTCCATCCTTTTGCTTCCAGTTCGACTTGTCGACACCAGACTTGCCATTGTTATCCCTTGCCTCAATTCCCCTCATAGCATACTCTTTGCTGTTCCTTACTCCCCTCACTATGCAGTTGGTGACACGACAAGCTCTCCAACCTCAATATTTTGGGCTTTCCCATCCGGTTTCACTGATTCTTTCCTATGTTTTGGGAACCATTGCATTTAAGCAGATCCCTTCATGGACAGACGTCTTCGTAGCATCATTACTATACGTGGGTAAGTTTGTCTCAACGGTACGAGTGCTGGTGGTGGGTGTTCATTCTCAATTTTCAGGCATGTACCCAGAGGGCATCGAAGTCATCTCAGCTCCACCTCGTACACCAGGCGCAAGGCTTGTTAAATCTTACTTAAAGAGGATCTTGTCCAACCCCGAATCCAGAAAGATATTCTACTTCCTGATGCTCAACTTGTCGTACATGCTTATCCAGATGCTGTATGGGATCTGGACTAATAGTTTGGGTCTGATCTCGGACGGTAAATGCCTCGTCTTACTCTTTTCCATCTGAATATGGCTGAGATCCTAAAAAGCAATTCACATGGCTTTTGATTGTATGGCCATTGCTGTTGGCCTCTTCGCATCTATCATGGCAACTTGGGCGCCTAATGAGAGGTTCACCTATGGGTTAGTCCATCTAGCAACGGCCTACACTCCCTACAATTTATTTTTTTCATTCAGATACGGCCGCGTCGAAACGTTATCAGGTTTTGCTAATGGAATATTCCTGATTTTAATCTCGATATTTATCATTTTCGAAGCCATTCAGCGATTGTACGTTTGAAAAACTTCATCTCCTTCTTCCCTGATCTCAAACCTACCTAGAATGGACCCTCCAGAAATGAATACAAGTCAATTGCTGCTGGTCAGTTCCTTGGGATTGGGAGTCAATTTATTTGGAATGTTTGCTATGGGTGGTCATCATCATCATGTGGGTCATTGACAATTAATAAGCAGAGTTGGGATCTTGAGCTTGTTTTAGGGCGGTCATTCCCACTCGCATGGTCACTCCCATAATCTAGTTCATACCGAGTCTCATGCTAGTCATTCGCATGGTCACACGCCCCTGGCATGTCAAGTCCATACGCACAACCATGAACACTCGCATTTGCCACATTTAGACCATTCTATTCACCATGACCATAAGGCATCTCATTCGGAATATCTAAGCGTGCATTCACATTCTCATGGTCACTCTCATGATCACTCTCATCTTCATCCTCACTCAAATCGTGCCTCCGCCGAGGATCATGTCCAACATTCGCATTCTACTTCACTAAAAGGTGCCGAGCCACCTGATCTAGGAAAACGCAGTTTAAAAGCATCACTCCTACCTCCCATTTCAATTGATTTGGCCAACGATGACCGCAGTCCTTCCGTCTGCACGGCGGTACCTTCCACATGTCTGACTACATCGAAGCGGGTGCCGAACTTGAACGATCATTCACATTCGCACGGACATTCGCATGAAGGGCACAGTCATAATATGAGAGGAGTGTTTCTGCATGTGATGGCAGTACGTTCCACTTTTTTATTCATTTTGAGATTGATTCTGAGACCCATCTGTGATGTGAAAAAAAGGATACACTAGGGTCTGTTGGCGTCATTATTTCCACGTTGCTCATCCAATTTTATGGATGGACTGGATTCGACCCGATAGCCTCGCTTTTCATAGCTATCTTGATCGCTGCGAGTGTGGTTCCTCTGGTCATAGATACCGGAAGGGTTCTCGCTTTGGACGTTGGCGATCGGGATGTTGATATTCAACATGCGCTATCCGATGTAAGTCGGTGTTACCAACTATTCGTCCCCTTTATTTATATCGAAAACCCACTCATTTCTCTCTCATTTAAGCTTTCGTCTATTGAAGGTCTCTCGTCTTACTCCGTACCGCGATTCTGGCCTAAAGATAGCGCAAGCCTTGTTGGGTCCATCCATATTCAACTCAAGCCATCATTCGACCCTTTGGGTCCGCATTCAACTAGCGAGATAACGTACACGAATTTAGACAGGGTGGTTGAAAATGTTGATACGCTGTTGAGGGAGAAGATTTCGGGGTTGGAGGAGTTAACGATTCAAGTTGAGGGTGTGCAGGGTTTGCAGTAATCGTGTAGAGTGCTGCAGCTGTGGGGCAATATATATAACTTATTTTTTCTGTCTCTTTTATAATGGTAAATAGCGGATATGGTTCTAAGTGTCTGCTAAAACGAGGTATTCGGCAGCATGGCCATAGAATGGGAATACATTATTATTATGTATGTCCACTTTTGTTTTGTTGTGACACCCGCCCGAAGTGTCTCTCAACCCTCACCATGGCCATGCCGTCTTACTTCCAATCGAGCAGCAATTTGACCATAACCATGAATGGGAAAAAGGACGCGGCTGCTACTGCTCCATTGACAATCTCTGGTGGTGGTGGAACAAACAAGTTTCCCCACACTCGCGCACAATTGTCGTCCATAGCGCGTCAGTACAAACCCCCAGAGACGTACGACAGCGATGCGGAGACGGAAGATTATAGCAAAGCACCGCAGAGTTTGGTGAACAATGTTGTTTCTTTGCTCGTGGATGAGAAGGAAGACGAGCTCAAGACGCTGCTCAAGGCAACATACAACATGGAAGACCAAAGTGCAGGTATCGAGCTCATCTACGCTGGACTCTAAATTGATGCTCTTTTTTTCTTTTCTTTTCGATATGCTACAGGCTGAGCAAAACGTGTTGGACCTCATGCACAAGCATCGCGACGATGTTGCTGGAGTGCCATTTCTCTTCTTAACTCCCACGCGCCGACCTATCTCGAGGCCATCGTCTCGTGCATCTACCAACTCCGCCAGACTACGCCCAGAGACCCCCTCTTCTTCCCCTTCGTCTCCCTTTGTCCACGTATTTCGCAGACCACATACTCCCGCCACTTCCCCTTTGGCTCCTATGGCTTCGGCTAAATCGGATTATTCTCCTACTACCTCCCCAGTATTGCCGCCAGCCTCCGTCACAACTCAGGCACAGTGGACTGCCTCTTTGCCCGCCTCTCCCTTGTCTTCTCCAAGATTACTCAGTGCAAAGGCTAGCGAATTTAGACCTATTCCTCGTCCTCTTTCTGCTGCTGCTTCTCATAGCCCAACCTTTTTGTTGCGTAACGACACTCCTTCCCCTGATCTTTGGGCGCACAGTTCCCCTCGTGCTACTTCGAACCTCGCCATCGCCGCTCCATTAATTGCTGACCAATCATCGGCTCCCCGTCCTTCTACTCCTTCAGCTATTCAGCAGCCTTCTCATGACGCAGAGGAAGAAGAAGATCCATTCGATCCATTCGCCTCTACTCAAATCCCATCCTTCCATTCTATCACCATCTCAGATTTCGATTCCTTCGACTCAAATCAATGGCCTCCTCCCTCCGATCACAGTCAAACCTATCAAAATCCATATCCATCGACTTATGGTTCTGGTTACGATGAATCGAACGGCCAAGCCGGGTCCGAACCAGCAGTCGACGCAGACGATGCCATACCTACCGACGGAATGACCCCATTTGATGTCCTCAGTTCCGTCTTTGGGTCCACACTTGCCCCTTCTGAACTCGAGGAAGCGCTTGCAGCCAATGGATATGATTTTGAACGTGCAATGGCTTGGCTCGTTGATCGGGCCTTGCCTTCTGTGCCGCCCGCTCAGGGATCGCAGAGTAATAGGATGCAGAATATGGGTGCAAGGGTAACTGTAGTGTCGAGAGATACCATGGGCGCTATCAAAGGTGGCCCGAATGGGACGAGAGGGGGTTTCGTCCCTGGACCTGGACGCGCACCAAGGTATGGCAATGGACGACCCGTACCTGCAGGAGGCAGAGTTTGCAGATATTTCATCGCTGGTGAATGTTTGAGAGCAGATTGTCGGTTCAGGTGCGGATTCGATTTTCCTGTTGGAGTTATCCAATTGGTAACATGATACACTCCTGGTCATTTTTTACAGCCACGACCTCGAGCGTGCACTCTGTAGATTCTGGTTGCGCGGTACATGCGCCAAGCAAGAAAGTTGCGAATTTTTGCACCATCTACCAAAGGATGCTGACGTGAATGCGCTCAACGCCATTATGACTCGTAACAATGTCCCTCCTGGAACTGGACCCCTTGCAGCCCACACGATGAACATGAACAATACCGCCAGCGAAGAGTTCCCAGTCTTGACATACGATAACAATCAAGCAGGTAGAAGTCGCAAGTTTATAGCGCCCTACAATGATCCTTCAAGAACACGGTTCGCAGCTGCCTTGAAGAAGCCTGCGCAGCCGCCGTTAGCAGCAGTAGACGAGACAGGGAATAACAATAATTTCAACGCGAGTATTCATCATCCCGCAGCACGTAGAGAAGTAATGGGATCCGCTGCTGATCATTTGCACCATCAGATGACCATTGTCGCGCCACGACCATCGCCACGGATCAAGCTCCGTCTACCAACACTGCTTCCAACGTTGCCCACGGGCGAATCGCTCAACAGCCTGTACATGGCCTACCGCGCACGGGGGATCCAGCTTGGTGGGACGAGGAATGCATGCCTCTCTCGTGCGGCCGATGCATGGAGGCGGGGTGATGGGGCAGCTGCGAAGCGGTTTAGTAGGGAGGGACATGATCTGAATGCCAAAATGGCGGGTGAGATGGCGGATGCTGCGCTCAAGCTCGTGCGTGAACGTGCGAGGGTGGCGGAGCAGGCGGTGAGGAGCAGGGACACGTCCTGGTCTGATGACCCTGGGGATCGAGTCGCGAGGGGAAAGGTGATGGGTGGAGGGCTTGGTGTGTGCTTGGGCATTTCGTCTGGATCTGGCAATGCGGGTGACTCGAGTGCGGAGGAGAGGACAGAGGCGATGTTGGATCTGCATGGGTTGCATGCGAATGAAGCGAGGGAGGTGCTGGAGCAGTTTTTACTGGCGGTTAGTTTTTTTTTTTGCCGTTTTGTTGTGCTGAGTAATGTTGTATATTACAGCTCGAACGTGAACATTTCTATGGTCTTGCTTATGCTATTGTCGGCGAGGAAAAGCACACTGGAACTCAGGACGCTGCTCGTGGTGCATCTAGAGCACGCCTGGCGGCTGGTGTCCGCGAATGGCTCCACCGATGGGGATACCCATGGAGCGAAAGGGATGGGGTCATATGCATTGATCCTCTCACTCATCAATCTGAATAAAATAAAATAAAAACAAAATCAAAGAGAATTTGTGAGTTTACACTCCCTCCACATTCTGTTCGAAATGTTCATCCTCTGCAAAAGGTCGTGCAATGCAAAAGAAAAGCAGAAGAAATAGAAGTTTTTTCCGAAGAATAAGATTTTTTTGCTGTAAAAATATATATTGGGTGATATTTTTCTCCCCATCGTTGTCAAAATTCGAACATGTGTCTCCTCTTTCTTCGCCTCTTTCTCATACTTTCCACCGCTCAGGGAAAGTTTGCAGCTCACGTAGTTTTTGTCACTTTATTTCTAGTCAGAAGAGAGGTAGTTAGCTTATTCGCTGCTCAAATTAATTAGTGATCAATGTTGAGGAAGCAGCGAGAGTACGAGCACAACAGACAGGATTCGAGATTTCAGTTGTAGCCCCGTCGGAACGTTCTTACTAGTCTGGAGATATGTTGCACGTCTCGGAATCTTCCGGCGAATCTCTTATTCAGATGATGGTGAATAGCGGCAACGCAACTCCAACCAACGCGACGCAAGCCAAGGAGCGCCTCTACACACAGCTCGCAGGCAGCCTTGGAAGGATGTCGCGCGCAATTGGTAGAACTGCCGATTTGTGCGAACAATTGCAAGTCGATCTCCATGCAATGAGGATCTTTGCTGGTTTGGATGCGGCAAAGTGAGATTGCTTACTTTTTTCTTTGCATGACTGGGAGTTGATTCGCCTTTTGTTCTGCTTTTGTTAGGTTTATGACGGTTGCGAACGAACTGATTCCTGAGGAAGAGCAGAAGGAGGGGCAACAGAAGGAATAAAAGTGAGATTTCAGTTTCCTTGCTCCATCCATTACGGCAAACTTCTTTCTCATTGGTGTTTTTTTAATCCCAAGCAGAGGTTGCGGTATCGATGGGATACTTTTACCATCCCAGAGGTGTTCCCGGGAGAATTCAGACTACGTTTCTCATTATATGAAAATAGAGGTGCCTCGATCATCCGAGCGCGAGAGGGTGGTGTCAAAGCATAGAAAGCTGAAAACATTGTCTAGTACTTCCGGTGGGAGCATCTCGATAATTTCCTTGCCATCTTGGATGGGGACGACAATGAGCTTTGCGGAATTATTAACCTGAGTTCAGAGTGATGCAATAGAATACAATTCCCGTGTTCACGGTATGCTACATTTGCACAAACATAAGTACATTGCTCGTGATTGTCGAGATAAAGATACAACGCGAAGAAAGCAAGGATCCAGCCAAAATCATGAATAACTCTAAAAGAGGGACAGCTCTGCAGATTAGAGGGATCTCAACGCGCAGTTACCAGACCGCAAGCGGAGATCTACCACTATTTGGCGATAAGTGCTGTCGAAAGGTGAAAAAGAATGTTCCAAATAGGTAGGAAAAACGAATGGCATGCAAGGAATGCCTTAATAACGACGCAGTGGAGAACATCCCGGCCTGAGGGAAGAGGGTCCTTGCCTGACATGGAACCGAGCGACGGATAAGCTGTCAGAAACCATTGGTCGACCACCTCGAGTACGACGGGGTACCTCCGTTCTGTTCTGTGACATCGAAGAAGTCGGGCGAGGTGTTATTGGAGGAGTAGGAACTGAATAGATATCCGGTGGTCTTGGCGTGGGGGGCAGTGGTCGCAGGCGGGAAACAGCACGAACACGAGCTGAAGTCGGAGAGCTGGCTTCATCCGAAGATTCAAAATCTGGGAGCGACGAGTATGAAGGTGTATTTGGGGTATGAAGACCTTGAGTTCTGAGCGTGAGTCTTGAAACCGTGTCAAGACGGGGAGTGCTCATGGCCAGCGAGGCAGGAAAAAGCTGCGAAGTAAATGAGCTATCCTATCATCGAAGATATAACGCGTCATACCTCCTGCCTTACCCATTTGCGAATTTTCACAATGTCGATGGGTTCAGGGTCTGGATTCAGAGCTTCAGAAAGTTGTAGTTTGCAGGGCACCCAGCTTCGAATATCTTGCAAAGCCTGCTTCACAACCTTTATGGTTGGTCTGTCTGCCGGTCTAGCCTGCACACAGGAACCAACACAACTCCAGATATCGAGTTCTTCCTCTGTCCAAACACCAAGAGGAGGAAGAAGTAGCCTCTCGCCACGTATGACAGCCAATGTGAGAGCGGAAGGGGCTGTACCTGTGTAAATCTCGTAGATCGTGCATCCAAGGGAGTAAACATCTCCTGCTTGAGGGTCGCGGTTTACGTTCTTTGTTTCGAAGAGTTCAGGGGGCATCCAATAGAACGTTCCCATGCATCCAGACGACCTCGAGCGGTGTGAGTCGAGGATTCTGGAGAGGCCGAAATCGGTCAAAACACAGACGAGATCATCTCTAACTAGTACATTTGCCCCTTTGATATCTTTGTGACTGACAGGAGGGTCGAGACCATGCAGGTATTCAACGGCATCTACAATTTGACAGATCTAGAGAAAGATAAGAGAGGGAAAACTCTCGCAGAACACAGGAAGATCCCACCGATGCATATTTATCATGTCCCGGCGTCTGCTTTAAATATGACATGATAGAACCATGATGAAGCCAAGGCAATATGAAAGAGACGCGTCTCGGGAATACTTCCAGTGTCGCACCTAAGACGTTGAGCACGTTGGGATGCTTGAGTTGACGCCAAGTGACCAGTTCAACGCAAAAGGCTCTGTATAACTTCTTAACGTCCGATGCCTCAGTCTGGCGAACAACACGGAAGCAGGTTGAAGCAGTCTCCGTATTTACACGATGAACATCCTATCAATGAGAATTAGAAAAGGGGGGCAGGCCTGCTAACTTGGACGTACACAACCGCCACCCGAAGAAATATATTCAGCCTTTGACGCATAATCGGAAGGCTGCATTCCGTTAGCCGTTAAAAAATGGACAAAAATTGAAGGCGGAACAACGGCAGCCCGTCCAAGTCTTATCAAACACTTTCGAGCGAAGACACCAGAAGGAGCATCAATTGTTGGGTCATCTACAATCTGATCAAAAAAATCAGATATTGGAGGATTTTAAAAAGGTTTCTGCAGAAAGTACTTCTTGCAAGACTTGCGCCAAGCATGCACGCCATTCATCATCAGTGTTCTCACTCAGCACCTGTAGCCATGTTTCCTTCGAGTGAATAAGCATACGAACATCTTCATCTGACGAAGGCAGATTCGGGTTGTACCCTGAGAACGAATGAATCCAACATTTACACCCCTCCACTAGAACATAATAATTGACTCGAGTGATGGTAGGTAAACATTCTAATCGATACTGCGGTCGAAGAAGCGAGTTCAGACCGTACAACAACCGTGGTTGAAATCGAAAGTGGGATGCCATATTATGAATGAGTAAACGTGCACCGTCTGGCTGTTTAGAACTACAGTGACCCGTTAGCCAGTCAGAGTCAATATTTGGAAAGGAAACGGACCTAATGTGATGAACCCAGTTATCGACATCCGTCACAAATGACCGCAGCTTTAAGTTGTCCGGCGATAGGTAGTCCTTTGCGTTCTTAAGATAAGTAGTTGGATCGGGGATTTGACGCAAAGAAGTCATTTTCCTTGGAAAATGTTAAATAAAAGATTGGTGTAAAGGGTATTGTATGGAGGGGGAGTAAAAAACAGATGGACGTCGGAAGATGTGGAAGAGATAGAGCTTTTAATATATATATATATATATGCTTGGCAGGCCTCGTGAAGGCAGAGTTTTCTGGGCTGAACATCCCTGCGCTGGTCAAACGGCCGTCTTTGGATGTCAAATCCTCCGACTGTAATACAGATTTCCAAATTGAATTCATTTTCGTCTGATAAATGCAAGGGAAATAATCAGCTCACTCTATATTATTATCCAATGTAACTGCCTCGTGCTGCCATGGCTGTCGAAACCCGAATATCCTCACTGGAACCTCGTGTTGAGGAAGGAGACTCGTATCTGAGTTGACATATGAAGCAATTCGTAAACATTCGCAAATTAATGAGGTGCTCTCACCTAATCACCAAGTTATGATAGGCCAACAGAAAAATTATGTCAAGCCTTCCGAGTTCAACCACCCGTGTATTTGAGCCATATCGTCAACCGTTATTTTTTAAATTGACGCTTTTTTTTGTAGTTAAACCATGTCCGTCTCATTGGTTGGACGTATTGCCTATTTGACTTCGGATTTTGTGGTGGATGTTCTACCACCTGCACCTGGAACCTCTGTCTTTGCAGAAACATATGCCGCCCTTTCCAAGACGTCGACCCACAAGCCAAAAATTCTTTCATCGTCGCCAGGGGCTGACGATGGTCAAACAGTTCTTAGAAATCCTTCAAAGCTAACATCCCTTACTGCAGTGGCTAGCGCTCAGAGGCTGGCTCAATTGCTCCTGCATCTCGGAGAAATTTCTTCATTGTCAGTCGTCATACACTTGGCTATCCAGGATGATCTCTCCGACGCCCTCCTGCTTCGCTCTGGAATTCCCTTCTTTTTGCTCTCCACCAATGCACAAAGGGCTCACGACAACGCTTTGCTAGCTGCAAGGCTCGCCAGAGCCGAGGGCAAAGCCGTCGTCCACGCATTCTACGTGACTTCATCGACATCACCGTTGGACGAAGTTAGTGAAGAACAAATTCACTCATTTCTGCAGCTTCCAAATACCTCTTCCCCTTCGGCGCCAAACGGAAACCTTGAACACAGTCCGGATCTCGCAAACGGGTTAACAAATGCCACTTCTGTGGAAGATTACGTTTCGGAGACACCAGTTGATCTGTTTGAGGCATATAAATCCGCAGCTCTTGATACAACGGTCCTGGTGAAACGTCAACTGAGTCCTTTCGTCACACATGGCTCCGCCGAACCTCGCACCGTCGTGCTAATCTTCGGTCAAGACGACTTCGTTTGCAGTTTGGAATACGTCTTGTTTATCTCCATATCATTGGCTACTCCTCATTCTCCTTCGCTGATTTCGGGTATAATCCCCCGATCAGCAAAGCGTGTAATCGTACTAGAACAAGTTTTCAGGTGGCATTCGAAATGGACACCTCTTTATATCGACACCGTCACGGCGTTGCAGCAACGCATCGCCGAAGATGAGATCGTCGTTCAATCTGGCTTATTGGGAATCTCAACCCATATCACAGCCTCAGACATCCTGAAGGCGTTCCATCAATCCACAGCAGTTCCTTCTTCTCGCCTTCAACTCGGTGTCGTTCCAATTTCAACCTTTTCCTCTCATTCATTACCTCATATACCGAGGCACGAAGCTGCGTATACCAAAATCCTCGATCATCTGTTTCAAGACCGACTTGAAATTGCGAACGCACCGGAGTTGGTCGCCTCATTTGGTCCGATAGCCACGACTCCTGAGTTTGCTTTGGGACGTGTTAGAGGTCTATTCGATTCACGTGGCGAGTTGGTGAACAACATTCAAGTTTTACTTCAGCAAGGCGATATCGGCGAACTGCATTCCTTGTTATCCAAGTGGGTCCTCGCAAAGGATGATGCTATGAAAAGCAAGTCGTTGGGCGACGCTATTGTGACATGCCTAGAATCAGCTCCGATCGCACACCCAGCGGCGGAGCGAATTTTGGCACTGAGCGAGTTCTTCCCTTCACGTTCGAGATGGATTATAGGCTCTGATGCATGGTCCTACGATCTTGGCTCGTCCGGTTTGCATCACGCCATCGCTTCCGGATTGGATGTCAACATTCTCATCCTGGACACTCTGTCTTATTCTTCTCGTAAAAGTGTTGACCCCCATCGTCGAAAGCAAGATGTCGGCTTGTATGCTATGAACCACGGCGACGTGTATGTTGCAAGTGTGGCCGCGTTTTCCTCCTATTCGCAAGTATTGCAGGCCATCATCGAGGCCGACCGATACAAAGGACCCAGTGTCGTTCTTGCTTATCTACCTTATTTTGATGAAGGTGCATCTGCACTGGAGATTCTGAAAGAGACAAAGCTCGCTGTTGATAGTGGATATTGGCCATTGTATCGTTGGGATCCCAGCAAGGAAAAGGCAGGAAAAGAGCCCTTCTCACTCGACTCGGATGCGATCAAGAACGAACTCAAACAATTCCTAGATCGGCAGAACCACTTTTCCCAACTTGTCCTTTCTACGCCTCAATTGGCAACAGAACTTGTCAGCAATCTTGGCCAGACTATCAAGGAAGCTCGCAAAAGACGAGCGGAGGAATCGTACAACACTCTTCTCAGCTCTCTTAATGCAGCCCCTGTTCTGGTATTATACGCTTCCGATGGTGGTGCTGCTGAAAAGAAGGCCAAGCGACTTGCTAGCAGAGCAAAAATACGAGGTCTATCTACAACCATTTCCACCATGGATTCATACACCTTAGAGGCAATAGCCCAGGAGGAATATGTTGTCTTCGTGACGTCCACTGCTGGTCAAGGAGAACCTCCTCAAAACGGCCGCAATTTTTTTAAGGCCGTAAATGCCGCAATCGCGAAAGGAAATACTATTCTCCAGAAAATGCGGTATTCTATCTTCGGCATGGGAGACAGCCACTATTGGCCTCGCCCCGAGGATGCTCATTATTACAACAAACCTGGCAAAGACCTCGACGCCCGTCTTGAAAAACTAGGTGCCGAACGGATAGCTTCGCTTGGTTTAGGGGATGATCAGGATGCTGATGGTCCAGAAACGGGGTACAAACTCTGGGAACCTCTCCTCTGGAAGGCCCTCAAAGTCGATTCTATCGACATAACGGAGGCAGAGCCGGAGCCAATCACCAACGAACATATCAAAGCAGCTTCGTCCTACTTGCGGGGAACGATCGTGGAGGGGCTGCAAGACCTTGACACAGGTGCCCTTGCGCCCTCTGATACTCAGCTGACAAAATTCCACGGCATCTACCAGCAAGACGATCGCGACATCCGGGATTGGCGCCAGGCAGAGGGGGTTGAGCCCGCATATAGCTTCATGATTCGCGTGCGGATGCCCGGTGGTGTTTGCAAGCCCCATCAGTGGTTGCAGATGGATCAGATTGCTGATGAGCATGGTTCGGGAACGTTTAAGATCACAACGCGCCAGACTTTTCAGTTCCATGGTGTTATTAAGAGGCATCTGAAGCCTGCCATACAAGACATTAATCGAGTGTTATTGGATACTCTAGCTGCATGCGGAGATGTGAATAGGTGGGCTCATTTCAGCTGGCTCAGTGAGACCGATGTCTAATGGCGCTCTAGGAATGTTATTTGTTCTGCGATCCCCACCTTATCAAATCTGCATGCACAAGTCTACGAGTTCGCTAAAAACGTCAGCGAGCATCTATTGCCAAGCACGACGGCCTATCACGAAATCTGGTTGGACAAGAAGCTCGTGGCTGGCGAAGCTCTTAAAGATTTTGAACCATTGTATGGCGAATTTTACTTGCCCAGAAAAGTGTGTGTTATCCGCAAACTATTTTGTTTATTGTTTTTTTGACGTTTCGGAATAATTCAGTTTAAGATTGCTGTTGCAGTCCCGCCCACCAATGATGTGGATGTTTTTGCCAACGATGTCGGTTTTATTGCCATCGTTGATAAAAATG
>Ga0307514_10003885_pt1 | contig 14004 bp, 21 predicted proteins | sample 16_EM_MG_FD_203088 | JGI IMG/M metagenome (GOLD analysis project Ga0307514, IMG submission 203088) | Populus trichocarpa ectomycorrhiza microbial communities from riparian zone in the Pacific Northwest, United States - 16_EM | ecosystem: Host-associated > Plants > Roots > Unclassified | place... | reverse complement strand
TTAAGAGGGTAAAGAAGGAGGGGGAGAGCGGGGGTCAGTCGTGATTGAGGGAGCCTTTTTCAGATATCAGGAAGATAGAAATGAAGAAGCTGAAAAAGGTAGAAATGGAGAAGCTGAAGAGGAACGTAGATCTCAAGAGGACAGGGACGAAGAAGGTGAAGGAGAATGTAGATCCTGATCGAAGAGCTGTCTTTCTAGGACCGCCAGCTATGGAGGGACAAGTTCTCAGCTCTGATCTGATCTATTCCCAGCAACAATGATGAAGATGATCTAGATGATGATGGTGTAGGTACAAGTGAGGATATTCTCCAGACTATATATATATGAGACTGTCACGTGCACGACTCTTTCCTCATCGGTCTCCAACCTAACTCCTATGACTGTGGGCTCCACGCCACGTGACAGCGCCGGGTCGTTGAAAACCAAAAAAAAAATACGGTATATCATCGAGTTTCAGGGTAATACATAGTTACACCCAAAGGTAGATGGACGTTGATAGATTACCCTGAAGTGGTGGACACGGAACCTTTAACTAACTATCCTCGCAACATAGCCACGTATATTTTTTTTGCTTCACTCATCACCCGCCTGTACAGCATTGCATTGAAGTTTCTAGATCTCTTCCTCTCTTTCCAATACAGCTACTATACTTTATCCCCCACCCCCGACACACACATCTCCGCAATCCTCCAATACACCCCAGCAATAAACACTCGCAAAAATGGGATAAGATGTACTATAGAGAGAACAGTTTAAGAAAAAAAGGATAAAAGGTATGGAGCATGTGACAAAAGAAAAAAAGTCAAAGGGAAAGACCATAGAGAGCAATTGACGATGAGGGTCAATAAACTTAGTACCCCACCATGTAACAGTAAAAAAGGAAGTATATAAAAAAAGGCTGGCTAGCAAGCAAGCATCACGTGCATGACGTAAAATCGCCCAATTACCCCTGCTCCTGCTCGTGCCCCGTCCCCAAAAGCGAATCACGCACTATATGATCCCTCCTGGAGGTATATTTAAAATATTCCCATCCGCTCTCGACCCGGGAATCCCTGCCCCCCCTACTCCATCCGGCGCTGTCGCATTCCTTCTCAACATAAACATCGGTTTCCTCCCCTCCCCTTGCAATTGTTTGAACAAAATCAACGGGCGCTCATCTAAATCCAGGCACCTCTCTTGATCCCCATAGACAATATATAGGGCATACTGTCTCCAGTCTGCTTGGATATTGTACTTCTTCAATGCCGCTGGCAGCACTTTGTAGCATGGATCGTCCATGGATACCCTAAATGACTTGAATATCTCGACCGTAGGATTAGTGCTGCTATTGTTCGAATTCGGAGGGTTCGGATCATGTGCGGAGTCGACCGGGGGTCGATAAGATGGTTGTCGTCCACCACCACTGCCAGGCGTGAGGGAATTAGAGGAATTCTGATGTCCTAGATTATGATGCATATTTTGAGGCGACTTCGGACTCGGTAGATTTGTAAATGAATTATTACCACTCGGCACAAGTGTACTCGCCTCAGAGTCAGACTTCTCCTGGTAAGTCTGGTGAGTAGGTGATTTATTTGCTTTTGGTGTTCCAAGGAAAAGTCTTTTGGTAGAAAACTTCCTGATTAAAGTGCCTCCCGGGGGCGGGGGTTGTATTGGAGGATCTGTTACCTGTTCCTTCTGTAATCTTTCTCTCTCGGCAGCTTCTCTTTCTCGCTCTCGCTCTCGCTCCCTTTCTCGTTCTCGTTCTCGTTCCCGTTCCCGTTCCCGTTCCCGTTCCCGCTCACGTTCTCGCTCACGTTCCCGCTCCCTCTCCCGCTCACGCTCTCTATCACGCTGTCGCTCTTCCCGCTCTAATCGCTCCCTCTCCCTTTCTCGATCCCGGCTTGGCGCTGGGTCAGAGACGTAGCCTAGTGGGGTAGATAACGGGGGTACATCCTGCCCGATTGATGGCCTTCCAGTTGAACTTGAGGGAGTTGGCAAGGGTGCTTTCTCCTTGACCAGCCGATATAAAGGCAATATCTCCTCCCTCAGTTTCGCAACCAAATCTTGCATCTTCCTCAATTCACTTTCCGTTTGTGATATGCGTTCATCCCGTTGTTTAATATGAGCTACTAGCCTCTGGATATCACTCTGGGTTGCAGCCTGACTAGCGCTGGATTTCGCATCTGCATCAACCGCTGTATTTGCGTCACTCTATGATCAGCAACTAGTACCATAATGAGCGGACAGGGGGTTTGATGATTGACTAGGAGCCAGGGTTGACGATCTATCGGGCAGGTGGTGCAATAACAAGGCATGGGCTCAGCCCAGACACTTACAGACTGGTACATAGTGATCTGGCTCTATTGGGACATTGTGAGCGACTTTGACATGGTAGACGTTTTTCAGTATTGTGATTCGGTGTCCAACACTGCTGATGCCCATATCTCTTAGTTCACTATGATTGAGATGTATTAGGGCATCCCCTGGGACCGCATTCTCTAGTAGACAGCAAATCGAATTAGCCCCCAAGTCCCACGCATGTCACTAGTCCTACGAAGGAACACACCGAGAAATGTTTCATGATACTGTCCCAAGCCTAAAGAATCAATGTAATCTGCAACCTCGTCGATGGTCCATTCCATTACGTGGCCACGCGGCATATCCGGTCCATCATCGTGTCCCATTCCCGGTAATTCAGACTCTGTAGGTGACGAGGGTGACCCCATCGTCATGGGGAAACTTGGTAATGCCAGTGCTACGAATGTGCCTCAGACTCGAGGACTTTTTCTGTGTATATTTGCTTTGTGCAGCGGGGTGTGTTGAACTCCAGGTAATTAAGTCAGCAGAGCCCCAGCAGCCCCTTCAGGGTGATAATCCCAATTGTATAGCTGCGTGACCGTTGGACGCCCAAAAGTCAAGGTAATACCGGCCAAAAACAACGCACTGGCAAAGTTTCTAGTTGCTGTGGAGTGTGGAGATTGCTTGCTGTCCGTTTTTATTGGATGCAGAGGACGAGATAAATCGGCTAACTGCTTCTGCCGCTGGAGCCGTCAATGTCGGAGTCAATAAATGGGTGGCGTTATGTCGATGCGTTAACGGCAGACTGTGGGGGTGGGGTGGGGGGGGGGGCTGTTGGGATAGCTCTGGCTGGACTTGTTTTGCAGGTCTTCACGAGATGCAGCCGTCGCTATCGGTCCGTGGATTGAGCCCGTGGAAAGCAGAATGATGATTGTGGCACTGTGGAATATCCAGGTGGAATGAGGTGTAATGTAATGACCGCGTTGGTGGAAAAGGGACGGTTTGGAGACAATGAGAATCGGCGGCCGGTGGTGCAGCTTAAAGCAGTGCACCTCAGGAAGTACCAACTGAACGAGGGTGCCGCATGGATGAGAAGCTAAGCAGGCCCGGCACGCAGCTAGCAGGCAAGCAACGATTAAGCAAAGCAGCAGCAGCAGCAGCACATCAGGGCCAGCAACAAAACTACAACCCCGACGCTGCAGCAAAAATGAATTATATGTCTATGCTGCTGTGCTGGATGGAATTCGAGGCGGAAGTTCGTAGACGCTGGTGCTCTGGGGCAATACAGTCCGTCACTACTCCGTACCGCCCCAGGAACCCCTCGCCCCAGGAATTTGCAGGTCATATACCAAGCAGGGCCTGCAGACCGGGAAAAAAAAAAGTGTGTGCGTGCTACCTACGGGACCTGGTTCTTTCTATTGAGTGTGGGAGCCAAGGGAATGGCTGATTCGTCGCCTACACGGGTGGAGGAGCCTCCAGTGGCGAGTGGTATAGAGTCTCCCAGTTCGCCATAGCCCATCAGAGCATTTCCTGTTTTGCGTTTCTTGTTTTTTTATTTTATTTTAAGGTTGCTGATCAGATCTGTGGGTATGTAGGTAAATATAGAGCACTGGCAGATTTTAGTGTCTGCAAATTATACCCACTGCCGGCAAGGTGCCTTTGGAAACATGCAAATATACTGGACACAACAACGATATATCAATCAACCGCCAAGAAACGTATACAGTGAACAAATAGAGTGAGAAGAATGTCAAAACAGCCAATAGAGGAGTACCTATGTTCACAAAAATCCGTTGGGAAAGCGCGCGCCCCAAACTGGTACGTGGTACATATAATAAGCCTGTCAACATGGTCATTTAAAAGCACATTAAGGCATACTAGGCTCATGAAAAACCAGTGGTGGGTTTCCGGCTTCAGATAGGCACAGCACACCACAATGGCTGGGATAGGTGTACGTAGTTGCCCCACGAAACGCCCCTCCACCCCACTGTGACGCAACCAAGCAGCAGTGTACCATAGCCACTCCTCACTCTTGACTCAACTGCCAGTCCAGCGAACATCATTATTGCTACCACCATCTCTCTCATTCACCTGATAACCCCTATGGTATTTGGTCCTTGTATGGGTCCTGGATAGAACAACCAAAATGTCAAGATATTGCATCTCCCACTGCACCTGCGCCATCTAGAACTTGCTATACTGAAACAGTGTGTACTTGTTTCTTAAACCATCTTCAGAACAAGGTGTGCATACCAGTACTGGAAACCGTCTACAGCTGATCTTCAACTCCAACTTCTGCAAGTCCCAATGATTAATTAGCGTGACAGGTCATTCACTCTCACATCTCAATCCCGGAGAATAAACACCGGTACCTTGCGGGGTTCCAGACCCACCATCAAATAAACAAGGGTATTGGGTGGGTAGGTATCTTAAACATTCGAAACCCCGGATTTTGACATGAGGGGCAATCAATCTGGCACCAGTGAAGCGAAGGCCAGGGAATGGCTTTTAACAAGGGGAGAACGGCCGTGAGACATTCGGGGACCTAGAACACAACGAGTGTGGCTCGTGGGCGAAAACTGTGGTTGTTTCTTCAGAAGTAGTAGTCTGGTTGTCTCCGTCCGCGGAGTGAAGTCACAGGAAATGAATGCATTCAATCCTGCCTCTGGTCAGCTGGTACTGTACATGTACTGTACATACAATGCATCAGTACCAGAACATTTCTGGGCAGTCGCATTAAGCATGACTCGCCTTACATAAGCCTCCATATTCACCTCAACCTTCCCAAGACAGCAGGTCCCTCCAACCAGCCCCTCGCTCATCCCCTCACTGGTTGACATCGCTTCCGCCCTTCCTGATGTCTACTCAGCTCCGGAGCGCGATTGCAATACTTTTTTGTTGCTTGGAAAGCTTTGCGAGAGTGTGATTGAGTGAGTGAAGACAGGAACCTTGCTGGATATATTTCGATATCCCAGAATTACAGTTATAGTTACAGTTACAGTTTTAAGCTGTAGATAGAGCAGACATTCTTTTTTCCGGGATACGAACTCTGGATACCAACTCTGGATAACATTACCTATCTTACACCAAACATCTGCTTATAATGCCAGCCGCAACAACCACCTCATCCACCATCTCAAACTCCAACTCCTCCTCCCACTCCGCTTCTGCCTCCCCCCGCCTCTCAAACTCTCAGCTCACCTCCCCCACCTGCTCCAACTCCACTCTACCCCCGTCCGACGCCCTCCTCCGCGCAGACATCAACCGGCGCCTCCTCGAGTCTGGCGAATACGAAAAGTACTGGGCCCTTCAGTTAGAGTCTCAGGGTATTAGTAGCTAACCCACCCCTAGGCTCTCATCCCACTTAACACTCCTCCTCCGCGAATCCGGCTGGCGCGAATCCACCCTCCACACTTGCAACCGCCTCCTCCGCGACCCCAGTGCGAAAATAATTAACTACCAGGCGCTGTACGCCGCGGTGGAGAGGGACGCGATGGAGGGTGTGGATGGGCAGGTGAAGGTGGAGGTGGTGAGGAGGATAAGGGAGGTGTTGGAGGGGATGGTGGAGGGTTGAGGGGGTGGGGTGGGATGGATTATAATTATTTATTTATTGAATGGAAAGATGGTGTGAGGCGTAGAGTCTGGGACCGAGAACATGTGAGGCGTATATGTGATATTTTCGGTCTATACTTGATTTCTTTTTTATATACCAAAGTAATATACCCAGCCCCAAAATTCATAAGACCTTCATGTTGCCAGTGTCTTTAGGGCAATGTATGCGTTTCTTGCCTTTTAGATGTCTTCTCACCTGCTATACTCAATAAAGAGCGATCATGAATAGATATATTCTCAACCTATCACAGCAACCTTGGCTTGATCTTGCTACTTTGATACTGCCAATGGAAGTCACCTGGCTCTGAGACTTCAGAAGGTACTTATCTGTGAATATCTGTACTAGCACTTGATATACTACACCAGCATCCGATGCAGAAAGGAAGCCAGAAGACATAATATACACCACTCACTACCATGCTAACTGTCAAGGGAAATACATGCCTTTCCAAGCAATAAATCCCGTGGTGCGCTTAGCCAACCTCGTGCTCAGTGTTGAGGGTAAGTACCCGCACACAGGGCATGGCCTTCGGCCCCAGACCTTCTCTACTGATTAACGGAGTTATGTATAAAAAAAAACCCATCCATTCATTACTTCCCTTATAAGGTATAAGGCTAACTAAGCTACTTTAAGTACATCTAATTCCACCTCCACAGATTCGAGAACACTCCACAGGACATGTTTGACACATAAGGGACTTAGATAAGTAGATAGATAGATAAATAGATAGAAAGATGTGTGATAGGTAGGGTGAGTAGTAGGGGTGTGAGGTATGTGTACGGGAGGGATAATAAGGCTGAGAGTATAGATAAAGGAAATGGCATCCGTATACATGATATCGTATCGTTCAACATGACAAAGAAAAAGAGCAATATCAAAAAAAAAATTTAAAAAAGGGGGGGGACCTCCTCCTGACCAATAATACCCCAACACCAGCCAACCCAAAACCTTCCAACCAAATCCAACCCAGGCGCAGACTCCCCTCACGTTTCACCCAGGAAAAGGCCAAGAAGAAAAGAAAAGGAGACCTGATAATAAGAACACACGCACACACCAGTTGTACAAACTCTTTTCCAACACCACTACATGTCCTCACCCCCACCCCCTTCCTCAGGATTCTCTCACGAAAGTTAATCATATCCGAAACTATAGCTGGTGCCATGCCGTATCAGTAATTCCGCATATCGTACCAGAGATCGTATCTCCGATATCGGCAATATTTCGTTTAATTGAATCACGGGTAAGTCAATCCCTGCTATCTTTCTTGATGTAGTAATCCTTCTCCTCCTTCTTCAACTCATAGCCACTGTTCTTCTTCTTCTTCATGATAGCAATTATCCTCTTCTTCTTAGTCATCGCATTGATGTACGTCCCAATGACGAAACTGATCAAGTTAAAGAACGGGACCCAGACGTGCGGTGGGAGGAATCTCTGCGCAAACATGAGCGCAAGTGGGGAAGTGCACCAAGAGACCTTCATGACAGGCATAAATCCGGTCTTGACGGTGACGCGTACTTGGTGGAATGTGCGGGCGCCGGCGATGACAGCCATACAGGCGAGATAAACTGTGTTTTGAATGGGGGAGACCTATCACGACCAATGAGTTAGCTCAATTTCAAATTTGCGCAAAGAGGCTGGTGAGATATACAATCAAGTTGCTGACGATGATCTGGAGGACCTTGGCCTTTGTGCTAGTTCTCCCAGCGAATGCCTTCTGGAGGAGTGTAACAAGGATGTGACCGAGTGGGGCAGAGATAATGGACCCGTAAAGTGCCATCTTAGGCACACGAGGAGTGAAGTAGGTCCCATGCTTCGGGCGGTCCTTCGCGATGATTGATGCAAGAAGCTCCTGGAGGCCGTGTAGGGTTCCAGAAGTGATCATCTTGGTTCGTCTGAAGGGACATTGTTAGTTGGCGCGCGCGATCGCATTGTGAGGAGGGAGGGACAAACAGAGGGTTTGTTTGAAGCTGCTTGAGGTACAACTAGATGGAGGCATTGTATGTGAGACTTCTAGTACGATGCATGATGAGCGCGATCACCCTGCTTGCGCAAGAGCGACCGGACGTAAGGGCGACAGCTCGTGCTACATACAGTAATGTAGGAATCCCCCTTCATCTTGGAGGCGTTCTTCACCATCGTTGTCTCAAACTTCTTCGTTGTCTTGGTGACTGTTGACTGCATGATTGCGACTGTTTCGTTCGCTGAAAGCCTCTGGTGCGGAGTTGCGTATGCGTGGGATGTAAATTAAGCGATCCAATTCAAAAAACAAATAAACAACTACTATGAAGCTAGCGGTCCGGTTAGCTACTAGTAGGTGATCTGATGTCAAAACAAGCTACTTCGCAACAAGCAAGCAGAAGCAGGAACACGGTTGGGGAGGAGGGAGATGCAAGATGTGGTTCGGGAATCGAGTGAACGGACTCGGGGGGGGGGCGGTGCTATCAATTGATGTAGCTGACTGCGACTGCTGCGTGGTGTTGTTGTCCACTTTTTACCATCCAGCAGCTGCGTCCTGTGGGAAAGGCGAGTGGGAGCACAACAGCCAATTGGGAACAGGTATAGGGGAAACGCGTTTTGAAAGCCAGCCAGGGGAAGGTGCAGGTATGCACCCAGATTTCAGGTGAAGGAGAGGTAGGGCTGGGCTGATTTCGCTAGAGACAGCACAGGCAAGCAGAGTACGTACCTTTTTGTTTCTTGTTCCTAGGACAGATTAAACTTTCCTCAGGAACTGAGGATTGGAAGAATGTAGTTGGATGAAGGTGTGAGGGATGCAGGTGGAAGGATGATGTTAAGAGGAACTGAGACTCCCTGTGGATGTCTGTGTACAGGTGTGTGGGGTGGGAGGGGGGGGGGTTGCAGACAATCAGGGAGGAGTGGGGGGGGGGGGTCACTTTGAAGATTGACTGACACGAGGGGAGAGTGCGTGCGGCTTTGTATTTTACGCCGGCTAGGTACGTACTGTATGAGTACTCCCCTCGATCCAGTGTAGCCCAACACCTCCCAAGTTTACCGGGGTTCTTTAAAGTTGGGAGGTTGGGGTTGAGAGCTCGACCAGCGCAGAAAAAATGTGAACTGGAGAAGCCGAGGTGCAAATACGAGAGGGGAGTGAGTAGGTACCTAGGTACCTATCATCGAGGTGGGCTGCTATGTAGAGTACCTACCTACCTACCTAGCTGACCAAGGCATTATGATTACTATATATTATGATCTCACGCCTGGGTGAGGAGCAGGCTGTCTCCTGGTCCCCATGGCCCTTCGCACGGCCGCCGCTGGTTCGTTTCATTCCTGCTCCCATCGCTGCACGCTGATGCATGCTGGCCATGCTGGGCGCTCGGAAGGGAATAGAGCAGCTCTCGTGCGTGCCTGGCTGGACGCTTCGCCTTCACAAGTTCGCAAATGGCTGGCCGCCATTGGACTGGGGAGGCAATCTCGCACTGCATGTAATATGTACCCCCTTCCCCCTGGTACTTAAGAGATATCAACCCGACTGGCCTGCTTGCGCCAAATCAAGCGCAAAAAAAAAACAAAAAAAAACGAGAACTAGAATAATACGGGACTTTCTCGTACTAATCCTAGTGTACCTATTGCCTCAGATCTCTACCCCAGGCCCCCGTAAGCTACAGCGCAGCCAGTTGCTGGGGCCAGCTGAACGTCCCTTGTCGCCTCGGCGCCGTTGCATTTGCTCTGGAGGCTGCGACGCAAGGTACGCGCGCGCCGCTAAGAAGATGACGGCGGCTGTGGATTGTGGGGTAGTCGCAGGCGTAGGTAGGTAGGCCTGCACTTGATATCAAAAAGCTTCATGGCCCCCTGGTGACCGGCGTCTCAAGTGCACAACACTTCGACTGATCAACGCCGTCTTTTACTCAATACCAACCATACCGACCATACTGTACTTACTGCTCAAATATGTGCAGCGCCCTCAGCGTGTGACTTTTCCACCACAAGAGCCGGGGCAGTCATCATCCACGGACTGAACTGTCCTTGGTCTAGATCTCAAAAGATCGAATTTAGCTTCAAGTTGCTATCCGCACAACAGTACATGATTAGCATGCATAGCTATGGAGAATGTCCTTGTGGTTCCAGTTCCATTTGTCTATTCAGCAAGTGTTGGGCATCGCCATATCGTGTATCGCAACAATGGGTACCCAGATCTGTGTGGATCGAGACATGAATCGGCACTGGACTAACATGAATTTACTCGCATCTTGAATTAGGCCTACCGACCACTCACTAATGCCGATGTTTGGGGCTCCAGGAATGCATCTTTCCCACTTTATACCCCTCTTCTCTGTTTACACACTTCTCATTTCACACCTTCATTCCCTTCATTCCTTCGTTACCCACATCCTTGTGTTTTGTTTCACAGTTCACAGTTCTTTTTACAGTCCTTTTTACCCCCAATACTCCTTTCTCTCCTCCCCTACCAGTTCTGTGTTTGTTTGCCCTTCCTTCAGTATGTCAAACGCTGTGGCGGGCGGTGACGTCCAGCTTATGGGAGTTGATAGTGCTTTAGAAATGGGCCTGGCTATGCCTGGTGACCCCACTGAGCATTGCTTGTTCCCAAAGACTGCAAATACCCTGGTTAGAACTGGTTTTATTGCTTTGAATGGATTTCAGGATAGCATCCCAGGGAAGGATAGTGATGACTTTTTCGGTGTCTTTGAGCCACGACCCGTGGTGCCGTTTTCTAAAAGGCCACCCAAAGCCGTAGAGGATATCTACAAATCTTTGCCTTCTGTGGCAAGTTTTTTCCCCGATTGGCCTTTCTATCCTTTGGAATTACTACAATCAATTCCAAAGAGGCTGAAGCGGAAAGATGCGGAAAAACTCAAAAGCCAACAAGACTGGAATAGGGAACTTAGTCTAACTCGTGTCCATGCCCCAGGCACAGCAGCACACCGTCTTTTGAACCACTCATTCAAGCAAGATGTCAAGGACTTCTCGACAGAATTCGAGACCTTCAGAATGAACGACTTCCGGACACTGCCAGGTGAACAACAGAAGGCAAAAGAGCGGCCCATGCCCTACATATTCGGAGTAAGTCGCTATAATCCACAGTTGCATAATCCCGAGTTCTGCACTTCAAACCAGGGAATGGCGGTCAAATCTGCCGATGAGGTAGCTGATCTCCATAACAAGGTGTTCAAGTGTTCACTTTGCAAATTCTCACCACGTCACGACGATATCCCCAATTGGCTCTATTACACCAAAGTCGATGAGAATAGCCCAAGGTATTTTTATTGTTTAAGCTGCAAGGGTAGAGACGGAGATGCCCGGGTGAAATCTTTTACGAACCTTATGACTATAGTGAAGGAAATCGCGGCCATCTCCCACGCCGAAGTGGATGCAAAGAAGATGGGGATGGGCGGCGTCATTACCTCTGTGCCCTTGGCGAGATTTAAAAGATACGAAATCATGTTTAGCATCGAGGTAGAGGCGGCTATGGTTAGGAGAGCTATCAAAGCAGCAAAAACACAGCTTGGGAAGAATGCGGAGGAATTCAGGCAACAACAGCCGGAGGAGATTTCCGGGGATTTGGGTTTCTCAATTGTTGGTAAAGCTGTGGCCAAGGAGATTGTGGATCGTTATTTCACAACTGAGGTACCCAGGTTGTTTGACACTCCGGGTCCTTTGGGTCAACCGGAGCGCTTCGGCTCCACAACGCCTCCAGGATTTCTTGTGGGAATTGAGCCGAGAGACCAGCGGGCCAGGGTACTTGCGGTCTCTGATGAAGAAGAAGCCCACTTTCAGGTCGAGAGATCTCATACTCCTCCTGGGTGGCCAAGGGGCTACATTCCAGCTGTCATAGCAGATAATGTCCATCAGGGTGATGATTCTCAGACTTCGTTGGGTCGCCCACCGACACCAGTTTGGTTCGCCGAGAGACAAAAAAGGCCTACTACCCCTCCCCCTCCTGTCCGTTCTACCACGCCCCCGGTGTATCGCCAATGGTTTGCTCCCTCTCCAGAAAGAGAATATGAAGAATCTATCCTATACACTGGTGCCACAAAACTCGCAGATACTCTGACCTGCCGCTCTACCACACCACCGGGATACCCCGAATGGTTTATACCTCAGTCGTCTGCTCCGTGTGAAGAACTCACTGATGCCCCACGCTTGACAAATGCCTCCACTGCCAGGTCCTCGATAATTCAACCTGAGGTCCATGCTCCTTTCCGAAACTTCTCAGCCTTCATTCACCCTGACGACGCAATGTCCGGAGACCACAATCCAGGGTATCCTGAGGGCGCTATAGCTTGGCTAACTCGTGCTGACACTCCACCATCTTCAGCCCGCTCCTCAAGGACATTATACGAGGATTACATTCCACAGTTCGACGGCGCATGCGATACCCCTGGCTCCTCTGCCCGTTCCTCAATTACTCTACCCGAGGACTTTGGGCCACGGCTTGCAGATACTATTGCTATTGTCGAGCATTCATCCCCTAGGCTATTTGAAATATTTCGCAATAAGCCTCTCGTAGATGCCACACATGGAAGCAAAAAGGATTCTCTACCCGACCCAGGACACCCCCTCCGCCGCTCCCCTGCTGTAGAGGACAGTCTATACCTGCTCAGCCAAGGTGGTATCCCAGCCAGACTCCCACTTAAGACGGAACGGATACCTCCTGCCAAGGCTAAACCTCTACTAAGAACTGAACACATCGATCCTGTGAGAAGCGAAGGTACCCCATTCTATAACTATACGCCTGAGGAAGAGAACAAGAAGGATCCTCTGGACCCAGGCCAGCCTCCCCCACCCTCCCCTACTGGAGATAGTAGTTTGTACCTTCTCAGCCAAGGCGGTATCCCAGCCAAACTTCCACCAAAGACGGAACGTATCCCCCCTGCGAGGAGCGAGCGAGCCTCATATTACAAGAATAAATCTGGAGAAAATTTTCCACAGAATGCCGAGGGCACGGTATTCTACAGGCCCAGTATCGGTGCTCAACCTGTTGGCCAAATTGGGCGAGCCCCATTCCCCAATAACAGCAGCACTATAAACGAAGCCGACCCTCCATCAAAGCCTGGCCGCGCAACATTCTACAAGTATAACTTCAATGCAACAATCCCTCAAAAGACCGAGCGCAGATCATTCTACAAATGCAGGAATCATACTAAAGACTCTACCAGCCGTAGCTCCTCTCACGATAGTCTCTCGAGCATTGCAGAAGAGAGATTAGAAGAACATCCCGAGTCTGACTTTAGTGATATTAGTGCCGACTGGGATTCTGATGAATCTTTTGATGAGCTGCCTAGGAGGCTGAGGTGTTTGGATCTCTTGGATGAGCTTATCCCGCCCCGTCAGGAGGAGTATGTGGGTTGCAGTTTGAAGATGTGGAATAGTAGGCCGATGGGGAAGAGGGGTAGGAATGTGGATTTGAGTTTGAATTCCATTTTTGAGGACAGTGAGCCAGAGGAGGGTGAGCTGGGCGACTGTGAGCAGGAGCTTGTGCAACGTGGGAAGATGAAGGATAAGAGGAGTAAAGGGAGAGTGTAACAGCCGTGCTGGGCAGGGTAGGTAAGAGAGGATGGAAGAGGTAAGTTTTGTGGATACTTGACGTTTCTCTTAATGCACTTTTTTTTTTGTCTGACTTGTTTTTCCTGGCGGTGAGGTGATGGTGAGCAGCTTTGCAAATACCTCTACTTTATTAGCTTCGCAAAATTGTTCTTTTCCTTCTTCATTCCTTTTTTTTTTTTTTGACGATATTTGAAGAGGCCCTGTGGAGGTGACGATAGTGATGTTGATAGCTGCGCTTGTGTTTGTATTTCTGTTCGCGATGGTGGTGGGGTGATAGTGATGGCAGGCAATAATGAACAATAGATATACAACCGATGCCTGTTCCTTCCATTTTGTTTTACGCTGGTCAGAACTCTTTCATACTTATGTACACTTCATTTCTCATGTCTCTCAATTTTTCTCAACCTTTGGGAATTGGTTGTTCTCTTTCCTTTTTGAAAAATGGGGAACTGGAAATGAGTTGGGTGTTACCCAGGGGTAGATTAGGTTCAAGGGGAGATGGGTGCTTGTCTGTTGAGCTTTCGAAGCTGGCTGGTTTTATTCCAGCTGAGCTTGACGTGGGGCGAAATTGGGGTGCAGGAGTGAGGTTGTGA